>Ga0315284_10000015_pt1 | contig 304923 bp, 302 predicted proteins | sample YL17G09_16_MG_FD_203696 | JGI IMG/M metagenome (GOLD analysis project Ga0315284, IMG submission 203696) | Sediment microbial communities from Yellowstone Lake, YNP, Wyoming, USA - YL17G09_16 | ecosystem: Environmental > Aquatic > Freshwater > Lake > Sediment | place: USA: Wyoming | collected... | reverse complement strand
CCCTTACGTTTAGAAAATAGTTTCCAACTGGTTGACTAGAATATATAAAAGCGCTTCTGGTAAAGCTTTGGTTGGTAAACTGCGGCGTTAAAACAGATTCTGCGTTGTAATAATAGGTTACGTTGTTCGATGATGTGACCCAATATTCGACATAAACGTCTTGAGTAACCTCTCCTTTGTTTTCTATGATGAGCGCAAAATCCATGTACTGACCTTGCGGTATTTCATTTTTAAAAAGATTTATCCTAACATCGTATGGACCTCCCTGAGAAACTCTGAATGCTTTCAGTTTCATTGTGCTGAACGTGCCTTGAGATATATTCAAGACAGCCAAATACATGCCGGCGGCAGTGCCTGCTCCCATGGCATAAGAATACGTGTAATAGCCTGTTGATTGCCTGGACATTTGAGAAATATTGACAATGAAATAAACGTTGTAAGCAGGGTCGTAGACAGTCATGTTCATTGCGTCAGGGTCTACAGGCCTTCCTTCTCCGTTGTAGACTAATATGCCAAATCTCATCACGTTATTGGGATACCAATTGACAGCGGTTTCTATGTCAGCGAAAAGTCCTGTGACAGTTACGGTCCTGGCATTGACAAGGAAAGTACTGTTCTTCTGTATGTATACACTCTGGTTTATGACATCATCGTAATAAGTAGAGTTTGAAAACAGGGTATAATTTCCAACGGGAGCGTCTGTTGCCAAAACAAAAGTGGGAAGAGGATAAACCGTTCCTTCGGAGTTTGTTTGGCTGTTCAAAATGTATGTGGTATTGCCGTTGGAATTCTTTATAGAGAAAGTTACATTTATACCGCTTAGACCAGTTAAGCTGGCGTTTCTTGCTATGTAATATATGGAGCCGGTGTCTCCTTGCAGATAGGTGCTTGAAAGAGTTGATGAAACTATTGAAAGTTTAGAATAGACTGAAAAGTTTTTGGTTAAATTACCGATATTTCCTATGTTATCCTCAGAGGATATTGTTATATTGTAAAAACCTCTAAGGTTTGTGCCGCCTAGACTGCCCGGGTATGTGAAATTCCATTGAGAGAAGTTACCGCTTACGTATACTAAAGACATATTCGTTTGATTCGATGTTCCATCTGGTTTTGCGACGGTTATGTTAACCCATTTTATGCCAATGTTGGACCTGTCTGTTATGTTTGCAAGAATAACCACCGAGTTGTTCTGTTCTGTTGTGTTCGGTGTTATAGTGAAATCAATTATAGGCGGTATGTAGGGATACAGAGTCACATTTAATGTCATGTTGTCAGGATTAGAATTAGATTGATTTGCATCCACAGTGAAAATAGAATTATAAACAGCCTGTGAAACGTTAGTTACGTTATAAGTTACGATAAACGTGTAGTTTGAAAGTCTGTTTATATAGAAACTAGTCGTGTTGACACTTGTATAATTTCCCTGTCCGGGGGATATTGTGAAATTTATTATATCATTCCCCAAATTTATTGCCATCACTCCGCAGACAGTTCCTTCTTCAGGTGTCTCGCTTCTGCTGCATGATGTTGTGTTCATCGTCCAACTTCTGTTAGAAGGTACGCTCACGTTCAAAGTCAGGTTCTTGTATCCGTCATTCTGCGCTGATATGTTCACAACACCGCTGTAATTGCCCACGGCGTAGCTTAACGGCACGCTAACATTCACAGCCACAGAATAGTTACTGCCCATGCTGAGGTTAGAGATATTCACGGGATTAAAAATGACAGCAAAATCACTACAAACAGTTCCGGAATAACAGTTGAACGTAACATTTGTTATTGCATCATTACCGACGGACAGCACAGTGAAATTGCCTATCTGATTGTTCGTAGAATCATTGACAGTTCCTGATATGAAACTCTCGCTAACATTAATTTTCGGATTTGAGCTCACGGTCACATTCAAAGTGGTCCTGTTGGTTCCCATAGTTCCGTCAGGATTGGTCCAGTTAGTGCTGACATTTACATAATAATTCCCAGGGGCAGTTCCATTCAATATCGTTATATTAAAGTATTTCGTACAAGTTTGATACCTAGTTAAATTATTGCAATATTCTAACGTTGAATTCGATGACAGGTTAGAAGACAGCATTAAACTTACGTTTACATATCTAGCGCTTCCGTTGTTTATGTTTGTGGCTGTTGCATTAAAAATAAAACTTTCATTATCGAATTTGGTCACGTTGTATGAATTATAAGTTGAAGGCGACAATGCTATGCTGATATTTGTTTTTGGAGCTAAACTTACGTTCAAAGTCAGGTTCTTGTATCCGTCATTCTGCGCTGATATATTCACAACACCGCTGTAATTGCCCACGGCATAACTCAGAGGCACGCTAACATTCACAGCCACAGAATAGTTACTGCCCATGCTGAGGTTAGAGATATTCACGGGATTAAAAATGACAGCAAAATCACTACAAACAGTTCCGGAATAACAATTAAACGTAACGTTACTTATGGCGTCGTTACCAATAGACATCATAGTGAAATTGAACACTTGTATGTTAATGCCGTCTCCAGTCTCACCGGTTAAAATATTTTCTAAAACATTAATCTTCGGATTAGAGCTCACAGTCACATTCAAAATGGTCCTGTTTGTTCCCATTGTTCCGTCAGGATTGGTCCAGTTAGTGCTGACATTTACATAATAATTCCCAGGAACCGTCCCGTTAGGTATCATGATGCTAAAAGACTTGTTGCAATATTTAGTCTTATTCACATTCCCGCAAAATTGTATTGTGCTGTTTGCGTTCCAACCACTTAAAAGTTCTAGACTTATGTTAGAATCATATGCAGTACCATTCCCCACGTTAGAGACATTGACAGTTGTTGCAAAGCTTTGGTTATCGTACAAAGTTATGTTTTCCAATGTAACATTTGAAGGTTGTAGTTCTATGCTGACATTGGTTTTTGCAGCTTCTGTTGTGAAACCATCATAGTTGTTACCAGTATTATTGTTTTTAGTAGCATTGCAGGTTAGGTTAAAGTTTCCTTCTTGGCTAGGAGCGGTAAAGTTTATCGAATAGTTGCCGTTCGATATTTCGGTTTTATTAGTTACTTGGCTGCTGTCATAGCTACAGTTTATCGTGGCTCCGGAAATGTTACTATCCCTCCTGTAATTTTTAACATAGATGTTAGCAAGTACAGTCCTATCTACCAAGCCTGTGGGATTTGCTACGCTCACCGTGACATTCAGAACGTCTGTTACGTTAAAATTGTATGTGGTCGAGTTAAGATATTCCGAGTCATTATAGTATGCCGTAATGTTTATAGTCCATATGCCTGTCTCGCCATTGTTTGGTGTCTGAAAAGTGTTAGTAAAAACTTTATCATTGGATGTAATGTCGTCGTGGCTTCCATCGTCATACAATATTATGGTCTGGTCGTCACCAGCAGAACCGGTGCCCATGTCAATGGTCGCATTCATATACTTTGTAAGGTTGTACGGATCTCCAGAGGAAATATTCCCTCTTATCAATATGGTTTCGTTCCTGTTGTAAATGGTTTCGTTCGTTGATGGTTCATTTTTTACATACCATACTTCTGGCAGGTATTGAGTGATTTCTACGGGTGTGATATATCTATCTCTTATGTTCTCAAATTCACTGTTGCCAGAAGCTCCGCCTAATCCAAAGTAAACTATAGAAGTTTGCTCTATGGAAGATCCAGAATTTAACGTTGTGCTGTTTAGCTGTATTCCTATCCTTCCATAGTCTGTATCGTTTGCGGCAAAATAATTAGAAGTTCCGCTCTGATTAAAATTTATTATGCCTGCTATGTCGTTAGCATATTGGTTGTTCGCTCTAGCCCAAGAATAGGGATTTGTGATGTTTGCCTCTTGGCTTGTTATAGGGCCATAGGCAAATGTTCTGTCTAAATCAAAGGCCAAAGCACCTGCTGGTGTAGAATTTCTACTTATTGAATAGCTTGCATTGTTGGAAAATTTTTGCCATATTTTAATAAAAGTGCCGTATTGTTGATCCCCTGCCCTGTTATAAATATAATACCTCTTGATTATCTTTCCTTCGTTTGTTTTTTTGCTAATATTTCCAAATACAACTTCGTCTCCTCTTTGCTCTATTATGAGTCTTACGGTGCCGTTTAAGAAAGTGGCGTTGTTCCTTAGGTCAAAAGTGAAATTATTGGTTCCATTAGAATACTCAATGTATTCTGCAGTTCTATTGTCCTTATTGCCTGCATCATCAGAGATAATACTCCATACACCTTCTACATCATACAAACCAGAAGTGTTTTCCCCTCTGTTCGTATCTATGCCCATTTGTAAGAGCGAGTTGTTGATATCAATTAATTCTCCATCCCAATTATAACTTACGTAAACAGGATAGTTCGGATTTTCCTTTGCCCCGTTTTCTATAGAGTCATAATAAACATAAAAAGTTCTGTTACTGTTTACAACGGTAGTGCCGTTCATCATAAAGACTAGAGTGCCTGCTGCGTTGTCTGTTGCATTAAAGTCCTCATCAGGTTCGAACTGGCTTGGAACCTCATACAGTCTTGTTCCGATCGAAGAGTATTCAAAAACTCTGGTGGAATTCATGTCAAATGTTCCTGAAGGTAACAATTCTGTGAAGTTCATACGCTGTTCCACAGGCCAATCAGATATGTTGTTGTACTGTGCACTATACTGTGTGAAGTTGATTTCTAATCTAGTTCTGTAATGCCAGGATATGTTCCACCATTCGGCGTTCTGCGGGGTTCCAAAGCCGACAAACATTCCTGTAGATACACCGATTAGATAAATCGAGATAAAAGAGATAAATAAAACTAGCAAAATTTTCCTCTTTTCCATATTAATTATTGGCAATCGTATATAATAATATTAGGATAAACTGGTTCTGTTAAAATAACGGTTGTTGCCTCTATATGTAAGTTTTTGTTAAAAATAGGTTGATAAGTTTTTGATAACACATGCTAAGAAAATTTTCAATTTATAAACAATTAGAAATCTTTTTCTTTAAGAAAAACAAACTCTTTTTATGTCAACCTTTTTAAAAGAATACTTTCAGGTTTTTTTATATTTCATGCTTTTTAATGCGTCAATTTTATCTGTAACTCTTACTTTGCATGAAATGGGACACCTCTACATAGGCACTTTATATGGCTGCACAGGAAGAATTATATTGATAGATCTTAAAAGCAGCAAGACTTACACCGAGATAGAATGTGACAAACCTGTTAATGATTTTATATTATCTCTCGGATGTTATTTGTTTGTTATACCATTAGCTATTCTGTTTTTACTTTTAAATATGCCAGAAAGAAACTTTTTTTATGTAATTCTTGGAATAGGTTTGTCAACTTCATCTTTAGATATTATGGGTGTGTTAAATAATAACATAATCTTCTATATTTTAGTAACTTTAGGAACATTTCTAATAATTTATGGGGAGTCATTATTGGTAAACAGTCGTATTTTTAAAATAGAAGAAATACCAGTAAAACTTTAAGTCTATTAAATGCTTATTATAATTATGAACTATGTTTTTATAGAGCCTATATCAATGACAAGTTTATTTGTTTTGTTTATAGCCTTTTTAGTGATTTTTGTTTATTTAACATACCTATTTTATAGAAAGGTAAGAATTTCCAATCTAAAGAAAATACCAACAGCATTTGTGATAGGTTTTTCCAATTCAGGAAGATCTTTTATAATAAAAGAGTTATGCAAGTGTAAAAAAGGATTTTCTGATAAAATATTAGATATCAGTTATTCTGATTTAGTACATGAAGGGATAATTAAGTTAAAGGTAATTGATCACCAAAACTCTTTTAATAAAGACGGAAAAGTTGATCATAGAAGTGTTGATGGCTTAAAAGGAATCAACCCACGTTATATAATAAGTATAATAGATGTTTCACCTTTTTCTGAGTCAGTAGAAAATCAGATCAACTTCGCAAATAAGATAAGTGAAAAATTTAAAGAAAAGAAAGTTTTCATAGTTGCAAACAAAGTTGATAAAAACAGTAAAAATAAACTAAAGAAGATTGAAGAAAGTTTTGGAAAGAATTTTTATAAAATAAGAATTAATAAACCAAGCGATGCTGGAAAATTAAGAAAAGACCTGATAAAGTTTTTGGAAACAACTTAATCACTTTCTTTCAGCCCTTTTAGGTTTATCCCACCATGCATTGTGGCAATTCGGACAAACACGAGGACGATTTTTTTCCTTAGGTATCCATTTATGATTGCACCTCTCGCATTTGTAACTTTTCTTTACAATATCAATCAATCCCATTAAAACGCGTTTATCATTTTATTTTTCTATATTTATAGATAATATATTATGAAATTAAATGAAAGTGATGTTCTAGTGTTTAGATCCGATTTTAAGGTGGAAAACGAGGACATTGAAGGAAAATTATTTTTATTAACAGAGGAAAAAAAGACTGACATGATTCTAGAGGAAATCAGCAAAAAATTAAAGATGGCTTGATGCAATCATTCCTCTAACAAAAGCTTCCTGTCTTTTAGAAAGTCAAATGAGAAGTCTTCCTTGAAATAAGAGGAAGCTATTGAATATTCGCCCGCTGTTATCAAAAAGAAGCCAAAGGTTAGCAGAGGATATATTATTGCGCTAGAGTTTAAAATGAGGCTGATGTCCAAAGAACTTAGAACTACAGAGACGCCTAACGAAAGGAAAGACATTTTTCTTTCTATGCTGTCTAAAAATAGAAAACTTAAGCTAAAAACAGACGTAATTAATAGGCCCCCTATATAGACCATAAATTCGTTTATTCTGCTGCCGCATATCAATTCGGTGTGGGGGCCGTTGAAGTTGTTGTCGAACAGTATGGCTTTTTCATGCTCGCAGCCCAGGCAAACACCCAAGATGACGTGGCTAATTTCATGGATGGCTATCAAAGCAAAGAATAGCATTATGTTTACTAACACTATGTTTAGAATCATCCTCTTCAGAGAACTCATTATTATCAATTAAATACAAAAATTTAAATGCTTCATCTAAATTTTGTTTTCCGCCATTGTCTTTTGTATGCTTTCATTCACGCTCTGCATTTTGGCAATGGTTTCGTTTATTTTTTCAACCAGTCTTTTTCTTTCGTTCTCTAACAATATCTTATTCTTGCCATAAACATCCTTGGAAATCTTACCGGAAGAAAAACTGCTCTTATTGTCCTTTATCTGGTTCATCACGTCTTCGTATTCCTCTTGAAAAAGCTTTGTTTGAAAGGAAAGGCCAACTATTTCCTTCAATCCGTCTTCTATTTCGTTCAGTTTTATGTTTTTTATTATTCCCACTTTAACTACCTTGTTGTAAGTTTTCTACTGGCGCGGGTGCTTGAGCAACTGCGGCAGGCTTGGCCTTTTTCATCTTTCTTTTCGCTTTCTTGGCCTTCCTCTTCTTAGGCTTGCCCTTCTTCATCCTGCCCTTGATCTCGCTGATCCTGTCCCTCTTCTTTTCTTCGGTCACTACCTTTTGAGATACAATCTCTTTATTGATTTTGTTAATCAAAGAGGTTGTAATTTCAACCGAATCATTAATTTTTTTAATCATCTTGGCGCTTTCTTTCTTCATCCTGTCTTCATTATAATTGAACATATCCTTTGATATCTTGCCTTTTCCAAAGTCCGCAGAATTTTTTTCTATAGCGACCAGCATCTCGTCCAGCTCTCTCTGCAGCATGCTTATGTCCGAGCAGATTTCATAAAACTTTTTGGTGTTTTCCTGTATTTCTTCCAAATTAATTATCTTTGCCATAAAAATATTTCTCCCTAATTCGTTATTAAAGATTTGCTTATATTTTCATCCTTTTAATATCGTTTAAAATCTTGATCTTGCCCATGTCTTTCTTGTCCACGGCCTTGGGTTTCTTCTTGGCTTCTTTTGGCTTTGTTTTCTTTGCATGGTTGGCCTTCTTCGGTTTTTCAGTGTTCTTAACTTCCTTTTTGATAGGAACTTTCTCAATCTTCTCTTTAGGTTGCTCTATAATTTCTTGCTTTTCAGGCTCTTTCTTTTCTTCCTCTTTGGGCTTGGCTTCTTCAGCTTTTTTCTCTTCTGGTTTCGGCTCTTCCTCCTTCTTTTCAAAAAGTTCCTTTACTTCCTCCATCTTCTTTTTTGCTTCCTCGCCCTCTTCTTTAGCCTCCTCCTTCTTTCTCTCGTTTTCAACTTTAACCTCCTCGGCTTTCTCCTCTTTTTTAACTTCCTCTGTTTTCGTTTGCTCTTCCCTGCTTTCGGTTTGCTCAACTGCTTGCTCTGAAGGCTTCTCTTTGCCAGAGGACTTGGTCATTCTTTCAACCTTTTTCCATTCTTTTTCCAGCTGCTTGTCAATCTCTTCCATTCTTTTCTGATTGCCTCCCTTGAAGCTCATGTATTCTGATTTGTCAATTTTCTTGTTCTCGTACTGTTCCTGCAAAGAGCTGAGGAGCAGCAGGATATCCTCCCTTTCTCTTCTCAAATCAATTATTTCCTGAGGCAGTTTAACGTCCACCAAGGGCAGAACCTTATTTACGCTCTCTATCTGTTTCTTGATTAACATCATATCTTCCCTGAACACGTCCAAGTCTTTTTTGCTGACATATCCTTCGAATTTGACATTCAGAGCGTCAATTGATTTTATTATTTCTCTCAGGCTTTCGTCAAGGTCTTCCTGCCTGGCCTTGAACATTACCAAGTCGTCCATGCCCCTGCTGAGGTCCATGAACTCCTTCTCTGATTTAGCGCCTATCCTCCCTATGTATTTTACAGCTTCCTCGACCTCCTTCAGCTTTTCCTGTATCTTCTTGTTTATGTCAACCAGATTTTCTATGCCGCCTATGCTTTTTATCATATCATACATTTTGGTTAGCTTCTCGGTGGCGTCTTCCAACTTTGTTTGCATCTTTTCTATTTCCAGGTTGTATTTTTCGTGCTGCGCGTCAATATCTCTGAACTTTTTAGTAATCTCCTTTGGTTGAACTTCAGAAACATCATCCTCTATCTTTTCCATCTTAACCATGGTTTCTTTCAAGCTGGCATCGGTTTGAAACACCAAGGACCTCAGCTCGCCTATGTTCTCAGAAATGGCCTGTATGGTTTCCTCAGTGACATGGCCGGTCTCCCTTACAGTCTCTAATATCGTTTTCAATTTTTCAATCTCCACTTCAAGATTTTCAATCTTCTTAGTGGTTTCAGAAATATGAGTTTTTGTTTCCTCTTCTGGTTCTTCTTGCGTTTGAGGTTCTGATGGTGCTTCCACTGGTGGGGCTGGCGCTTCTTCGACTTTCCCTTTAGGACCTTTATCCTCCTTCTTCTTTCCTCCAAACATTTTGCTAAAGAAGCCGGGTTTCTTATCTTTCTTTTCTTCTGTTTCCGCGCTTTCAGATTGTTGGCTTAATTGGGTTGCCAGCCTTTCTATTACCTCTGGCGTAATTTCTTCTATCTCCTCTTCCTTCTTTCCCTTGTCCTTTTTGGTCGTGTTATCACCAATTCTATTTGAATATTTTTCTTTTAGCGCCTTATAATCTTTTTCTGATATGCTTGCTTTCCTATATTCGTTTTCTAAATGATCCAGCATATACTTTGGCTCTACCTCTCTGTTGCTATTTTTCTTTTTATGATTATTGTTCTTATGATTTTTTTTCATTTAACTCCCATTTTTTCTAGTCTCTTTTCGATTGACTCCAGATATGTCTCGGCCATTCTGAAAGCGGCAGTCTTAACTTTGTCCTTGGCAATGTTCAGCTCAACCTCTATGTCATAAGTGTCAACCTTCTTTTCCTTCAACTTAGCCAGCTTGCCTTCGATGTCCTTTACTTTCTTGTCTAACTTAACGTAGGTGTTAACTTCATCGTCCGTCAGCGCGAATGGAGAGTGCAACAAAGGCCTGAAGCTCAGGAACCACGGCCTTCCGTGGTTGAACTCCGGGTTCTGGAACAGTCCTGTTCCGATGGTAAGCCTTGTCACCTTAGAAGCATAATCAATGCCGTATTTCGCCTTTACTCTTCCTATGTCTCCTTCATACTTTGTTCTTAGTTGTATCTCGTTGGCGATGTTGGCCCTTATCGCTCCTTTGAAGTCCAGCAACACCTGCGATATCAGGAATATGCCGATGCCCCACTTTCTGAACTCTCTGCATGCCCTTTCTATGGCGATGTAACCCTTCTTGCCTCCGTACTTTGGCAGCAGTCTGTGCACCTCGTCGTATACCACCAGCAATTTTATTTCCTTTGATTCCGGAGGCCTCATGTCAAATATTGCCTGTATGCTTCTTTTGACAAAATTATCCAACTTCTCTGCAGGCAATCTGTTCATCACGAAGACAGTCATCTCTCCTGGCTTCATGCATCCCTTTATGTCAATCGGCATTTCAGAATCTTCCACCAATATTATGTTGGTCTTGAACCTGGTGGCGTCAGTTGGTTTCATGCCGAACTTTGCATACAAGTCTAACAGCGGTTTCAGCGTGCAAGGTTTCATGAATCCTGTCCACTGCGCGGTCGGATCGAACACTACTATTGGAACCTTCCTCTTTAGCAATTCTTCTGCGGTTACCATGGCGGATACTGTCTTTCCGGATCCGGTTCCGCCAGCTGCTATCGAGTGCATCAACAACTGCGGGATGTTCAAATAGGCTTTCACATCAGTCTCGGCAATCTTACCGACCAGCAGCGATTCTGGTCCGGCCTGCGGTAATACTTTGAAGTCTAGAGGAGCTATGTATCTGGCTTTGGCGACTTTGGATGCTCTAACAGCAGAATACCATCTTATGCCAATTATTAATGCGGGGACTCCTCCTAGAAGGACAACATAAGTCATCCAGTTCATGAACAGAGCTTTCAACAACAGCAACGGCAATGGCAATGTGGTTACATCAAAGTTGTCGGCGGACGAGGCAAACTTGTTTCCGTACCAATAGCTTGCATTGGCTTCTATGATGTATTTGTCTTCTGGCGCGTCTTTTGGAATTTCAATTGTTCTTCTAATAGTGTTAGCGTTGTCTACAGCCAAGGTTTCCTTGCTAGTGGATATTATATTTGTCTGGTTATTTATTGGCTTGACAGAGTATGTTATGGTTATGTCCTCCACTTTTGCTGTTTCGCCCATGTTTAACAAAGACAATTCAAAGCTTAGGTTTGATTCGGGATTGACTTCTTTGGTCAAAACCTTTACCTTAACGTCCAGCAATGGTATCAGCACAGCTTTAATCGTAATGGTTATAGGTATCCTATGCACAATATTGCCAGACTTGACGACCAGTTCGCCTGTATATATTCCTGGCACAGAACTCATGGGCGCTTGCGCTTTAATTTCAATAACTTCTGTCGACTTGGAATTTATTGTCACTGCTGCTTTCTGAATGCTCAACAATGCGAATGCAGGCCCTTCAACAGAAAGTGTTGCTGACGTGGCGCTGTCTAGATTATTTGTTATGTCTATTGATAATATTTTCTGCTCCCCGGGAGCCAATGTTGTTTCTAACAAAGTTGACTTTATTTCTAGTGGTACTCTTCCTGGTTGTGCTTGCGTTATCGCACCTGCCGCCCCTCCCGTGCCTCCAGCTCCTGCTCCGCCAGCTGCCGCCCCTCCTGCTGCTCCTGCGCCTGCCCCAGCACCGGCGCCTGTCTCTCCCGTCCCTCCGCCGCCAGGTTGTGATGGAGGCTGCACAAGATAAGGACAATCTGCAGGGCAGTTGGACGAGCTCTCGCCATATTCTGCTTCGCATTCGCCGTTTCCGCAAATAAATTCAGCCAAGACATAAACTCCGTTTAAACTCGAGACATGAGCATTTATCTTTAGGGTCGTTAGATTGACAGAGTTGTCAGAATTGTCCTTGTTGATATTAGCTATTTTTTCAAACAGTGTATTATCCGTGGAGCTAACCTTTGATGCCCAAGTGCCCGTGTAATGGTACACGGATAGGTGATTAGGATTGAATATCGGGAAACCACACTGACTGTTTAGGCATTCTGAGATGTCCATTGAAATTGTTATATTCGAAGATGGTAGAGTGTTGTTTACATATAACCCCTTTAATACGCTGCTCGATGTTCTGACGCTTGGTACGCTTCCAAAGACTATGGGATTATAATAATTGTTTGTTATGCTTGAGCCGCTTAAAATGATTGTGTTGCTGAACCTGATGCCAGAAGTGCTTATAGTCAAATCATATGACTTGGCATCGATGGTTTCGTTGTAGTATCCTTGGTTTGATATGTTAGAGTTGAGATTGAACCTTGTGCTGTTTGTTCCGGAATCCAAAAACATGAAGTTAACATTTATGGGAGGCTCGGTCAATAATTCCACATCCTTTGCATAACCGCTAAAGTATACTGTCGGATAGATTTCGAAGGCAGAAGAATTTGAATTGCAGTTGCTTGACAGATCGCATGCGGTTACATTAAACGTATAGTCGTTCAGTTGAGCAGTGTCGCTGAAGTTGACTTCGTACGTGTAAACACCGTTTATCCTGGAAATGAAGCTTAGCGTGATATTTTCTAGAGAGCTGTTAGGATATCTCATGTCGCTTGTTATGTTTTTCAAGCCGCCTGGCTCTGTCACGTTTACTTTTATATTCACTGTCTGATTGGCCGGGACCCTCAAAGGAATTATTATGTTTATTATAGGCGCATTGGTGTCATTGTAAACTATCGAATCATACTCTACGGAAGATCTGGTATGGTTATAAGCGCTGATGTGGGTTGCAGTGACGTTAAGATCATAAACTCTTCCTATGCTCATGCTTGGTGCTGTGAAATTAACCAGCCACAAGTTCTGCGAGCTGTTGAATGTATAGTTAGTAACATTGGCAGCCGTTGAGAAAGTATCATTGAACAACTTGACATCGAAAGCCATGCTGGAGTTTACTGCTGTGCCATTTTCGTTTATAATTACTTTAGATTGAATATTGTTGCCAGGATTTACGCCGGTTATAGGATTGCCTTGGGTCGGATATACGATTCTCACAGAGTATGGCGTAACGAATAGCGTGGCGAATGTTGATTTTTCTTTCTCGCTAGCATTTTCTCTCAGATCGCCGGTTATATTGGTTATTATGTAGCCGCTATAGTTTGTCTCCGCCGTTATGTTGGGGGATGAATAACTGATATAGATTCTTGCGGTCCCTCCGTAATTCAAAGTCAGATTGTGCGCGCTCAAATTCAAGTAAGGCGCTATAGTTCCATTGACAGTTATGTTGAGCGTCATGTTGGCGTTTCCTGTGTTGGTTATGTTTATTTCTCCGAACACGCCAGTTTCATTCTCATTTGCTCTCTTTAAAATTTCTGTCGGATTATGCATCCAGGATATGTTTGCAGGCACTGTTATGCCGACAGGAATCTGTTTGGAAAAGTTTTGACTCTGAAGGCTGTCGGACCAGTTAACTTCGATGGTGCCAGAATGAAGTCCAGTGATGTAATTAGTCGGTATGCCAAATGTTACATTGACATGGTTTGTATCGCCTATGTTCATTAAAGAAATGCTCTGAGGATCAAAGGAAACCGTAAAGTTGCTGCACACCTCGCCTGATACGCAGTTAAAGATAATGTCAGTGGCATTGTCATTGCCTATAGACCTCAAAGTCAGGGTTTGATTGTCAGAGTTACCCGCCCAAATAACTTTTGATATTGCGCTTTCTTGTATGTTTATTAGAGGATTGGATGTAACATTTATAGTCAAATTGAATCTGCTTGTATTGAAAGCGTTGTTCAGGTTTATCCAGTTGACAGTGAAGTTAATGACGTAAACGCCAGGCGATGTCGCGTTTTCTACGTATATGGTGGTCTCATTGCTTTTTGAATTGTCCTTCAATATCAGGCCAAACGTGAAATTGTTCGGCGAAGCGCTTATCTTACTCGGATACGTAATAGTTACATTTGTGTCAAGCGATCTAGAACCTCCTATGTTGTTGACAGAAAGATTGATTGCAAAGCTTTGCCCGCTTTCTTGCGTTATGTTGGTTGCATTTATTATACTGACATTTGTGGTGACTGTTAACTCTGTTGTGTCTGAGCTAGTTATGTTAATTGGTGAAATGCATGTCCATAATGATTGGGTATCGTTTGCGCATATCATAATCTGGTGAACGCCTGTGACCGGATAGGCGTATGTTGTATTGTATATAGAGTCGTACGGGTTGTCCATGAATGTTGTAAATGTCGATCCATTGGGAGGCGTGATGTTTACCCATACGCGATCTACTGCATAATTATCTGTTACGTTTGCTTGTATTGTTACATTTTCATATCCTTGCTCGAATTTGAGTGGAGATATTATAACGTCCGTTATGTTTGGCGGTACGTCTGTTACGTTTAATACAAAAGTAACATTCTGGGTTGGAGGGTCGGCACTTGAATTTCTAACATAAACAGTTACATTGTAAATACCATCGGGTTGGTAAGCTGGAACAGTGTATGATATGCTTACATTTCTTGAATTTTGTTTTTCCAAGTCAAAGCTGTACCAATTTGTACCTTCTACGCTTACATAACCATTGTCACCAGATTTTACAACCTCGAAGGGAATCTTGATATTTCCGATGTTGGATACTGTAATGTTTCCTATGACATTGCTAGTGTTCTGAGGTGCTAAGATAGTTCCAAATGTTGAGGGCGTTCTGAGCCATGTATTATTTGTTGGCACCGTTAGATTCAACAGCGCGGTATCGTTTCCAGCGTTGGTCGACATTGCTATTATGTTTGCAATATACTTTCCTGGCTCTTGGCCCGGAGGCACATTTATATTTATATTCGAGCTGAAATTTTCTCCAGCGCTCATTAATGATTCTTGACTTGGGAATATTGTCAATGCGCACAACGGGCAATTGAGCGCAAGATTGTTGTAGTTCTGGACACCGCTGATTCCGTACCAACTGATGTTAACATTTTGAACCTCATCGTTACCGGCTGAAATTACGGTTATGTTGCCTATGTATGTGTTCTGGTTATGAGGCATTGTTTTGATAAGTTCGGTTTCTAAAATATTTAGCATCGGATTCGAATTAACCCTTATTTCGGTCAAATTCTGCAAGTATTGGTTTGTGTTGTCCGGGTTTCTCCAGCTTGCATTTACGTATGTTCTAATCAAAATAGGACGAGTTTTTGCCGGCACAGTAACATTGAAATTCCACGAGCAGATTTCGTTTGGATGCATAGTCCCGCATGACTTGTTTTGTTCGCTATAGATCAGAGAATTCGTTGGATCTTCTACATGAGTCAGGTTAATAGAATATGCGGTCGCAGGCCCTAGGTTCGTGAAGTTCGATTTTATTTCAAAGGTAAAACTGTTAGTTTGAGAAATATAGGGTGCTGTTATTTGTGAGTCGCAATCTGTCAAATCGTTATCGTTAGTGTTGTTGACACACTGAATAACAGAACCGTTTATTGTGCCCCAGACGCTTATGTTGTAAGTTTGTGTGCTGTTGACATTACTTTCTGGAGTCGCGTCTCTGGCATAAATAGTTATGTTATAAACCCCTCCTATCGGAGGAATAAACGTGAGGTTGTAAGTTGCGTTATAGTTGCCGAATCCTGTTTGTGGTACAGTAAGATTCGTCATTGTTCTATTCTCAGAAGTTTGGTTTGGATACTTTATGTAGGCCCAGACAGAGCTGATTTGATAATTATCAGAGACAAAGGCAGTTATGTTGGTATAATTGAGATTGGCTTCTATGCTGCCATTAGGTATTATGGAAACATTATAAATCTGAGGAGGGCTTACATCTTTCACCCAGAACGTTTCTGCGACAGTATCATATGGTGGCGTAATAGAATAATATCTGCTTGCATTACTTCCTATTGTACAATTGAAAGTTATGTTTCCTTTTTGGCTCGGTATGAAATCGTAAAATGCATAACCAGTTGAATTCGTTGAATAAGTTCCATTAAATATGAAGTTTGATGATGGTTCCCACTTGTAAGAGAAGTTAACTAAATATTCATTTACACCTTGTTGAGAGTCTTCGTCTCTAACAAAACATGTGGGATAGAAATCATTGGGATAAGGAACTATACCTGTTGGGGAAGTCCAGTAAACATGGACAATACCTGATATGTTAAATGTGACATTAGCTATTCCATCATTATAGTTATCCTTGGTTGCAACAGCCATGAAGTTATGATTACCAGTTTGTTGTTCTGCAACTTTTGTTGAAGACAGAATTATATTTACACCTCCGGTGGTTACCAGTGAAGTTTCGTTGTACCATGAAATGGACGGGTTAAGTATGGTTGAATTTTCTCCGTTCTCACTGAAGACTCTGACCGTTAGGTTAATTGCTTGAGATTTTGAACAATCATAGCCGCTTGCACCGCAATATAAAGTGTCAGGCGGAGATATCACGCTGGTATTCAGTATTCCTTTTACTCTCAGCAATGTTGTATTAGTTTGAGAATTTTCATTTTCAGGTCTGGTGGCATTTATATAAATTGTAATAATGTTGGGATTCAAACTGTCGCTTGAATTATAATTTATCAAAGAGCACCAGCCTGTTGGGTCTGTTGTGCAGTTTCCTAAAAAGTTTGTAGAATTATAAAATGTTGCATTGGCGCCATTTGCTGAAGATCCCGTGTTGGCGTCATTGACATGTACTGTTACATTTATTTGGTGCGGGTTGAACGAATCGTTTCTGTAAATCCAGTTGCACACGGTATCTTGTTGACAAATAGAACTATCCATCTTTATCTGATTTATAATGAGCGGTCTTTCTAACATTACCCAAGTTTCATTTTCTGGGACAGAAGTGTTATAGAACAAAGTAGAATTATTATTTATTGAACAGGTTAAGTTATACCATCCTGCTGATTCACCACTTGTGCTCCAAGATTTGTTTACAAAACCATTAGGGTCTGTGTTGTTGCTGTTCAATATAGAACTATTCTTATAGATTATGACGGGATAATTTTGTAGAGATTGAGTAGTGTTAATGTCTTTGACAAGGCATGCTATTGGTACATCGTCTCCATAGGAATAGTGAGTTCCATTTAATGGTGTTATATAGCTAACAGTGCTCCATCCGTAAATGTATATCGGTGTGCTGTTGGTGTTATAATCATAATAAGTTTTTGTTGCATTTGTTGTGATTGTTTCAGGGCCCAGCTTATAAGTTATAGGAACATGCCAGGTTGTATTATAACCGGCTGATAAGATGTATGAACTAGAGTTAAGCCAGTTGACAGTTGCGCCAGAAATGCTTTGGCTGCACTCATCTTTTACGCTTGCGTTAAAATTAGCAATTTTGTCACGATTTATTATAGAACCGCTTGTCGGGTTTGTAACAGAAACATTTAGTTGACCATAAACAGTTAAGGTCGTGTTGGTAGTGTTCTTAACCTCGTAACAAACGTCCATCGTTCCGCCTTTCCAATATTGAGTGCCTACGCTAGAATTGCAGTCAGGGCTATAGTATGCAGAAACGTTTCCCGAATAGGAAGTATTCGTTACGTTATATATGTAATCATTTCCATTCAATGAAATCCAAATACTGCTGTTTACATTCGTCGGATAAAAGTTACCATAATCATCGTCTCTTATTGAGAATCTTAGCATCGCTATATTATTTCCTATCCTCCTTACGCTAGAACTACTGGATGAATCCAATGTAACAGTTACATTATCAGTTTCTAAGGTAAAGTTATCTACTGGAGTTTCAGCGGTATAACCAAATATACTTGTCGTATTGAATTTGAAATAGACCGTTCCGTTTGTTACATTGAAAAGATCACCGCAAGTGAATCTGTTCTTGAAGGGTTCTATGTCGTTGAACCTCACTCTCCATGTTGCTGTCGTAGGCGTTGTATTGGTCGTGTTTATCAAATACCAAGTTACGTTATCAAAACTTTTCCACAGACTTACATTGTTCATGCTCGAATCGGAATCTGATAATGTAGCTTCAAATGTACGCAACTTGCCCCATCCATCAACTTTTGGACTAACATCAGGATTAGTCTGATAACCTAATGATATAGAAGGCTGACTTGCAATGAAATGAGTCTCAACTCCTTGTGTATAACGCGTTGTTTGGTTGGAGGTTGGATAAGTTCCATAATACTGTTTCACTGCATTCATTTGTACTCCGTGCCAGCCATACTGTGATGTTGCAGAATTGTATGTGCAGTTATAGGTTCCATTTCCCATATCAGTGGTAGAACCGCAAGGTGTGCTTCCCGACAAGTATCTGTCTCTAAATGTTACGGTGGCATTGGAGATATTAAAACATTCATCATAGACTCTTCCTACGAATGGTATCTGAGAACCCTTGAGGAAGGACTGGCCGCTAGGATAGTTAACTTCCAAAGCAATATAGGTCATTATGGTTAACGAATAATTCTGCGTGTAATTATACTTGTAGTAAGCATCAGGTATTACCGCTCCATACCAATGTTGAACTCCAGTTGAATAGGGACATTCTGGATCAAAATTATATTGAGCTACTCCATTTTCATCAACACTAACTGTTGTTCCGCTATCAAAACTGCTTGCATTGCTGTTGTTAGTTGTTATAAAGAACGTTATGTTCGCTCCCTGTGCCGGTAGGTTCTGATCTAAATCAGTTACGTTGAAACTAAGAGGTGTACTTTGTGTTCCATTTCTCCATACTGTGCTGCCATTTCCAGAAACCAGTTGAATTAGAATGTCATTTTTCTCTATAGTGAAATTGGTGTAATTCGAGACAAAACCATTATTGTCAGTATCGTTGGCAAACACCCTGACCTGCCAGACGTTCTGATAATTCTTAAATGGCGTATATACGAAGGTTAAGTTGACAGTTTTATTCAGAGGACCTCTCAAATCTGGATTATTGATATAGCTAGTCTGATTATAGTTAGACATATCCATCCAACTAGAAGGTGTATCAGGGTCTGTGTATTTTTTGACCTGTATAGTCAATGTAACATTATCCTGATCCTCGTCTGTAACATTTATCTTTGTTGTCCACGTCTCTCCCCATCCTCCAACGTCGTTTCCATTCTTGGATATCATTATCGGCGAGGTCAGTTGAGGTGTAGTTTCCACGTAGAACGCATTCGGTCTAAACAGATAACCGTTGTTATAGTAAGTTTTATTGGAAACAATGCTCAGATTGTACCAGCCGGCATTTATCAATGAAGTGTTTATCGTGCAATTGTACCAACCGCCACCGATTTCTTTTACACTGTTACATGTGAAATTCTTTCCGTACAATGAGTTGATAAATGTAATATTAAGAGTCGCACCCTCTGCGCCAATGTACTTGTCGTCTTGAACGTATACTTCTAATGTAACATTGTACGGTCTAAGCACGTTTTCTCCTTCCGCATTAGGTGAAATATAGCTTACACTGTTGCCCAAATCACCTTTAATGGTTAAACTGTAATTTTCTGTTGTATTAGAATCATAATAGCATGAATCGCCATAAGTTCCACCTCTCCACTTATGCAACCCCACGCCAAATTCCCATCCAGGATCAAAGTAAATGTTCAAGTAACCAGAAGAGTTTGTAGTATTTTGTGTCCCACTTTCATTAAATGTTTCTTGGTCTGTTGTAACAAATATTCTTCCAGTTGCATTTGGAGTTGTAGAACCAACATATTTCTTGGAGTTGTTATCAAATATTCTTAACGTTAGCAAGTCTGTTTGTGTGCTATTTCTATTTACTGTTGTATTGTTTCCGTCTATGTAACTTATGATCATAGTGTCCCTAGTTATATCAGGCGCTGAGAAGTTCGAGGTATTAAGTACGTTTGTGCTGTCATTCAATTCCCATCTGAACCAGTTTGCTGTCGTGTTTATGTCACTGCATGTAAAGTTCGTGACATTAACAATGCAAACTCCTATACCCAGGTCAGCTCTATAGCTTCCTCTATAAATCCATGAGCCTGAAGTGTAGGTAAACAGTTTGCAGGTTACGTTATCAAATTGGGCATCATTTATGTCTATCCTAAAGCTGAAGTTAGAACCCCATCCAGTTGTTGATGGAGAAACTGAAGCATTTTCATTTATAGGTGGTGTGTTGTTAAGATATGTCCAATTCGTAAATATAGTTGAATTTGAATAGTAGTTGTCTTTAGATGCATTTATCCTAAAGCTCCAATTTCCTCCTTGATGGAACGTGGTATTCCAACTACTGTTGTATATTCCGAAAGCTTCATTCATAATTGAGGATATATTGGCTTGTTCCCATGTTCCAGAGGGAGGCATTGCCTCGTGAGTTACAGATGCACCACTTATGTTCTCCAGACAATCAGAACTTATGTTTGATTTTATAGTTACGATTTCACCTACTGCAGACTTGCTTCCTTCTGTAGGTTGAATAACAGAATTCTTTAATTGCCCAACAACATATACGCTCTTATTGGTTGTGTAAGTATCGTCATAACAACTATCATTTATAGCAACTTTCCACCATTGTCTTTCTGCTGAATAGTTACAGTCAGGATTAAAGCTGTAATTCAAATAACCATTGCTTTGACTTTGGGTGTTATTATAAATTATGAAGTTAATTCCATTATTAGTAATCCATAGAGTACCATTCACACCTGCAAAATCTATAGTTCCTTTTAATTGATCATGAAATCTAGCCGCTAAGTATGTGTTTGAATTGCCTTCTCTTCCAACAGAGTTTCCATCGCCAGTTATGGTAAATGAATCGATTGGGTCTCTTGTTATTGAAAAACTACTATTTTTCTCGCCTGTGTAATTGAAATTATCACTAATGTTAATCTTGAATGTATGAGGGCCTATATCATTATATGTTCTGTTGCATGTGAAATTAATCGGATAAAAGTATAGCAAACCTCCTGAACAATTTCCTGTTGTAGGAACACATATCTTAGAGCCATAATACTCCCAATTCCCTGTGTAGTTAACCCAAAGAGAAACGTTTATTGCGCTTCCCAATTCTCCGCTCATGTCTGCATCTGATACGCTTATAGAGGTTCCAGGATAAGAGAAATACCATGATCTTCCCCAAGCTGTAGTTCCTATCTGATTTAATGGAGTACCTGTATCATTAACTACAGGTCTAGATGTTAAGTAATAAGAATTTGTAGTTAAGATTGTCTCAGAAGAGTTATAATATTGTTTGCTAGCAACTGTACTTACATTGACATGTCCGTATTTCCATTCATCAGTTTCGTGAGTAGTGTTTTTGAATGCACAGCTATAGTTGCCACCGCCTTCGTATACGACTTGTCCATTATTTGGAGATTCTGTACAATCTTTATTTGGGGGAGTTTTCGATAATTGTTGTGATATGAATGTTAGGTTAGCTTCTTCTAAAGGACCGCAATCATCAGAAACATTAGCTCTTACAGTAACGTTTTGTATTCCTTTCAAGAATAACTCCGCATTGGTCGGCTCTAAGAAGCTTATTTGTAACGGATATGTTGTTATGTTTATGCTAAGGTTGGTACTATTGACAGTTTTATAGGCGTCAGAACTTGTAATACCGCCTTTCCATCTCTGCGGGCCTACAGCGTAATGATAATATCCATCGCTTGGAGGACCGCATCCAGCATCAAAAGTATAGTTTATCCACATATCACTTATTACTGGATTGTCTGCTGGAACAAAATTATATAACGTATCATTTGTTATCCAAATATTACCGTTAAATGGAAATGTCGGATAAACCCCTCTATCACTATCATAAGCCGTTAAACTTAGTTGTTGACTTCCGGAACTTCTATTGACACTTGTGTTGTTGCCATCTATAAGTATAAACGATATATCATCCTTCTGAATATTGAATGTTCCATTAGAAGTTTGATTAACATCCCAACTATCATCACCAGAAACATTGAATTTAAACGCGTGAGGATATGTTCCTGGAGATGAGTAACTAGGCCAATAAACAGTGAATGTTACAGTTTGATTAATTCCTTTTATACTATTATTAGTCATTGCAGTTGCATTTGGTTGTGACCAATCACCAGTAGATGAGTTTACCCAAAGTTTTACAATCATCGTGTCGTTATCTTCATCAGTAGCATTCACTCTGAATACCCATCTTTCTCCCCAACCTCCATCTCCTAGAATATCAGAAGAGTTGAAAGACTGAACTACAAAATCACTCACTAACACTGGTTTTGTTTCTACCCAGAAACCTCTCTGGTTTGCTAAGTAAGTTTGGTTGGTTTCATTGTAATTATAATTTTCTCCAGAAGCATTCATCTTTACATTCCAACCCTGAGTAGAGAAGCCTGTTGTGTTTAAACTGCAATTATAACTTCCATTGCCTACATTTGTTACAGGGTTACAATAATTAGTAACAGCATTCTTGAAAGCGCTAAAGTTAACTTTGGTAGTATTTATAAAAACGTTGCATTCATCAGTAACATTTCCTTTTATAAGAGTGTTATTTTCAATTCTAAGATACTTTCCTCCAGTAGGTGAAGTTATTACTGGCCACAAATCACCGGTGATATTGAAAATAAAATTGGTTGAAGTGTTCACATCGACGTAACAAGAGTCAACAACGCCGGCTATCCAATATTGTTGGCCAACCGAATGCGTACAGTTGGGATTAAACCAATATGAAGCGTTGCCTGACGAGTCAGTCGTGTTGATGTTCTCCAACCTATACGCAGAAGAATCATTAGTGACCCAAAAATCAACGTTAGCGCTTGAAGTGTATGAATTGTTTGAAGTGTCATAAACATTCACACCCAGTCGTCTCACTTGATTAGTACCTGAAGTTCTGTTGAACACAGTGTTGTTTCCAGTAATCAACACAATTGAAATGTTTGACTCATTGAGTATAGGCCCTTGAATAGGACTGGTGTTCCACGCATGACTTGGATTGCCATTCACTATCTGCCACATGAACCACTTCTGATTGGAACCTGAATCAATGTCAGAGCAGGCAAAGCCATGAATCTCCCTGTAGCAAGTTCCATTAGTGGGTGTGCCAGGCGTTCCAGCAACAATCGATGAACCGTTGTACGTCCAAGTATTCTGGTCATCGTTTGATATGAACAGGGAGCAGTTAACAGTGTCACCTTCCTGGTCATACACGCCTACCGTATAGTTATACAATCTAGTCCATCCGCCTGTTGTCGGATTAACAGTGGGCGATGAAGTATTAGAGACGTTCCAATTCAACAGGTTAAACCAATCCGTGTATATGGATGAATTACTAGAAAAGTTAGTCTGGGTCGAGTTTACTCTAATGTCCCAAGAACCTTCTGTCTTGTTCGTGCTGTTCAATGTGCAGTTATACCAGCCAGCATATGAATTATTGGCATTACAGATTTCCCAATTAGAACCATCCAAGCTCAACTCAATCTTATAGTCGGTCGCGTTGATGACAGGATTCTCATCAGCCCTATTGGAACAATCGCTCAACGTTGTAAAGTTAACAGGAATTTGTTCAGTGACGTTATGATTAGTGTTTTGTCCAGGCAGTGTAAGATTATTCTTCAATTGACCGATAACATCAAAGGTAAGGTAACTCATGTTGCTGGATTGCTGATAGCATGAATCAGAACTAATAACGCTGGCAGTCCAACTCTGTATTCCAGCAGCATAAGAGCAGTTCGGATCCAAATCATAATTCACATATCCAGTTGAATTTGGATTCACACCATATCCGATAGCATAGTTAGTTCTGTCCCATGTGAAATAGATGGAAGCATTAGTTGAAGTGTTAGTTACGTAAGTATTCGTGTCAAGGTCTTTTATCCTGAATATGAATGTTCCGTTACCTGATTCCCTGTTAATACTAGAAGGAGTTATGGAATCTCCCTGTATAACGTTTGCACCATCCTTCTCTATGGTGAATGCATTAGATGATGTAGTATTGGTATAACCCCAATAGTCACTTACATTGAACTTGTAATTATGAGCACCTATATTGCCACAGTTAAAGTGCTGTATAAAGTGATGCATGTATTCATCATACTTTCCAGTCAACAGCGTAGAGTTGACCAGTTGCCAACTACCAGTTAGGTTCAACCATAATGACAGATTCATTCTCTCGAATGATAAGTCGCTTGAATCTGGATCTTGTACAGTAACATAAAAGTCCCATGTCTCTCCCCAACCGCCACTATCACCATCTTTGTTTGTGTCCTCGCCCCATATCTGAGGATTACTAACTATCCAGAATGAATCTATCTTTGTAACAGTTGATGATGAATTATAGTAATTCTTAGTAGCGTTCATTGTGAGATTGTACCTTGAATAGTCAGATACTGTCGGCAGTTTTGAACAATTATATGTTCCATTGTTATTCATATCAGTAACGTCTGCATCAGAACATATCGCCCACACAGGGGAGATACTGTAATATCCTTGGAAGAATATTGATGAATTCAATACGCCTCTTCCAAGTGTAGCAGAGCAGTCATCAGTTACATTGCCAACAAACGGAACGTAATCAACATTCTTCCTATATGTCTGGTTATTAGGACCTAGTATGTTTACTTGCAACGGATACGTAGTCGTGTTAACATTGAAATCGTTGTACCACGTGGACGAGTTAACATACTTGTACTGATTATACTGTCCACCGCCAAATTCAACCTTCCATTTCAACGGTCCTATGTCATAACTGCACCTCTTTGAGGAGTTCATGAATGTAAAGTTAAGATAACCGCTAGTAGTACTCTTAACCTGGTCTAAGATAAAGTTAGTATTGGAAGTATTAGCTGTTACATATAACTTGCCGCCAGTCTCGCTAGATCCTAATGGTTTTCTCGTGTCAGTATCATAAATTATTACACTTAACATAGCATTAGAATCAGTAGGCGCGATACTTCTATTCAATACAGTGTTATTACCTTCTACGTAAGTGATGTTAATATCATCAGCATATACAGTGAAGTTATTGACAGCAGATTCATTCGTGTCCCAATTGTCAACAGGACTATAATCAGTCATATTGAACTTGTATTGCCACTTGCCAACCTTGACAGCAGTTATCTCGTCCTCTCCATTGACAACAAACGTCACAGTATTGTTAACGCCTTTGACAGATGAGTTAACGCATCCTGATGGCGTGCAGCCTGTTGGCGAGTTTGTCACAGTCTTCCAGTTAGGATTAAACGAAGTGCAGCTATCGTCAGTGCAATATCTTATATACAATCTAACTCTCATGTTGTCCCAGTCTGCATCAGTGGCATTCACTCTGAATGTCCACGTCTCACCCCATCCACCATTGCCAGAATAACTAACAGTAGGAGCAGTTAGATTAGGTCTGGTCTCCAATAAGAATCCTCTCTTAGAGCCTGTGCATCCTTCACCTGACATGGCAGGTGAACAAGTGTCAGTAGTAGTGTTGTAGTTATAATTAATTCTAGTAGCATTGAACTTCACACTGTAGCCAATGCCTGCTGTTGTATTGGACGGCGTCCAACTAGACGTAGAACTACCGAGAACAGTGCAATTATACCATCCATCACCTTCATTGAATATTGACGAGCATGAATGTTCCACACCAGATTGAATAGCAGTGAAATTGACAGAGGCATCATTGATATTGACACCGCATTCATCAGTGATGTTGCCTCTGAACACTATATCGCGTTCGCCTCTCAAGTATTTTGTTCCAGCTACAGTATCATTCGTGGGCGAGGTTACATTGAACTTCAAATCACCAGTGACATTCAACGTATAGTTCGTGTCAGTCGCGTTCTTGTCCTCATAGCATGAATCAGTCACGCCAGCAATCCAATGTTGTTGTCCTACTGAATGAGTACAGTTCGGATCAAACCAATAAGAAGCGTTGCCTAGAACATCTGTTGTATTAATGTTTTCTAATCTATACGTAGTCAAATCATTCGTGATCCAGAAACTCACATTCGAATTATTCACATAACTTGAATTCTCTGTGTCATAGATGTTGATACCAAGTCTTCTTACCTGATTCGAACCAGAAGTTCTGTTGAACACATAGTTGTTTCCTTCGATGAATACAACTGATACATTTGATTCAGTGAGGTTCGGTCCTTGGATAGGCGTGGTATTCCATGCATTCAAAGGTTCGCCGTTCTCAATCCTCCACTTGAACCATTTCCAATTGGATGAATCAACATCCTTGTTGCTGCAAGTGAAATCATGTATTTCTCTATAGCAGGTTCCCTGGGTTGGAACACCTGGGTTACCAACAACAATGGACGAGCCTTTGTATTCCCATGTTGTCTGATTGTCCTTGGAAATGTACAGCGAGCAATTGACAGTGTCGCCTTCCTGGTCATACACACTCATCGTATAGTTGTAGAGTCTAGTCCATCCGCCCTGTGTCGGATTGACAGCAGGAACAGAAGTGTTAGAAACATTCCAATTCAACAGGTTGAACCAATTCACATAAGTCGTTGAATTGCTAGTAAAGTTAGTCTGGGTCGAGTTTACTCTAATGTCCCATAGTCCTTCTGTCTTGTTCGTCGAGTTCCACGTGCAATTATACCAGCCTGCATATGAATTGTTGGTAGAGCATGATTGCCAACTGTTGCCGTCAAGGCTTAGTTCAATGCTGTAAGTTGTATTTATCACAGGGTTCTCATCTGCTCTAACTGAACAGTCGCTCAGCGTAGTGAAGTTGATTGGTACTTGTTCAGTCACGTTGTGATTAGAGTTATACACAGGCAACGTAAGATTGTTCTTCAACTGGCCGATGACATCAAAGGTAAGCGTTGTCATGTTGCTGGATTGTTGATAGCATGAATCAGAACTGATGACGCTAGCAGTCCACTTCTGCGTGCCAGCAGAGTAGGAACAGTTGGGAGTTAATGAGTAGTTAACGTATCCTGTTGAATTTGGATTTACAGGATAAGCTATTGCATAGTTATTTCTATCCCACGTGAAATATATGGAAGCATTGATCGATGCATTAGTTACATATTGTGCTCTATCAGTATCGTTTATTCTGAAGGTGAACAGTCCAGAACTTAGTCTGTTTATAGAATCAGGATCTATAGAATCCAAATAATTGACAACAGCATCATCCTTTTCAATTGTCATTGATTTTGGACTTGTTGTGTTGGTATAGTTCCAATAGTCGCTTACGTTGAACTTATACTGTTTGACACCTTGATCTCCACAGCTAAAGGTTTGTATAAAGTGCTGTGTATAATCTTCATACTTATTAGATAGCAAGGTAGAATTAACCAATTGCCACTGTCCTGTCAGGTTCAACCATAAACTAACATTCAACAAATCAAATGACTGAAAATCGTTTGCATCTGCATCCATAACATGAACTGAGAAGTCCCACATTTCTCCCCAACCGCCAGAATCTCCCCTATCGGTGGTGGCATCCCATATCTGCGGATTGCTGACTATCCAGAATGAATCACTCTTTACTGTGGTGACAGAAGAGCTGTAATAATCCTTTGTAGCATTCATAGTAAGATTATATCTGCCAAATGAAGCCAACACAGATGGCATTACAGAACAATTGTAAGTCCCATTGTTCTGATCTGTAACAGAATCTTCAGAACAAAAATTCCATGTTGAAGATGGTAGACCTTCAAATGTTATAGTGGCATTTCTAACCCCGCCGCAATCATCAGTTACATTGCCTCTATAAGGAACAAAATCAACCAACTTTCTGAATGTCTGATTGTTAGGTCCTAGAATATTTACCTGTAACGGATATGTCGTGGTGTTAACATTGAAATCGCTATACCAATTGGAAGAATTAACAGATTTGTAAGCCCCTCCTCCGAATTCTACTCTCCACTTCAACGGTCCAATACCGTAGTTGCATCTATTGGATGAGTTCATGAATGTAAAGTTAAGGAATCCGTTATTTGCACTCTTAATCTGGTCTAAAATAAAACCGTTTGTAGAAGATGGATTGATGGTTACGAACAGTTTACCGCCAGTTACGATTGAACTTGGAGCACTTCCTATGTCACTATCATATATTCTTACAGAAAGATTCGTATTTGACTGCGTAGGTGCAACACTTCTATTTACAACAGAGTTATTGCCGTCAACATAAGTGATATTGATATCGTCTTGAACAACAGTGAAGTTATTGACAGCAGATTCATTAAAGTCCCAACTATCAAATGGAACAGGTTGACCGCTCTCATAATCAGTTATGTTAAACTTATACTGCCATTTTCCAATCTTATCTGAACCTATATCAGTTTGTCCGTTCAATATGAATGTAACAGTATTATTCACACCTTTAATTGTGTTGTTGGAACCTTTTTGTGTCCAGTCTGGACTAAATGAAGTACAATCCGAATCAACACAGTACCTCAAATATAATCTTACTCTAAGATTGTCCCAGTCACGGTCAGTAGCATTCGTTCTGAATATCCATGTCTCACCCCAACCACCGTCGCCAAACGAACTAACTGTTGAGTTAGTCAAATTCGGTTTTGTTTCTAGTATGAATCCTCTTTTGTTTTGGGTGCAACCCAATAGAGATGTACCAGGAGAGCACACGTCTGTTGTAGAATTATAGTTGTAATAATTTCTGGTGGCATTGAACTTGACACTGTAACCAATGCCTGCTGTTGTATTGGATGGCGTCCATGAAGACGTGCTACTGCCCAGAACAGTGCAGTTGTATGTTCCATTGCCTTCGTTATTAATTGACGAGCATGAGTGCTCAACACTGCTCTGTATGGCAGTGAAGTTAACTATTGCATTTGTAATATTGATACCGCATTCGTCTGTGATGTTGCCTCTGAATATTATGTCGTTTTCACTTATTAGATATTTTGTTCCTTGAACAGTATCATTATATGGTGAAGTTATCACAGGCCATAGATCTCCAGTTATGTTCAACGTATAATTTGTGGCAGTAGCATTCCTGTCAATATAACATGAATCATTTACGCCAGCAATCCAATACTGCTGCCCAACTGTATGAGTGCAATTCGGATCAAAATAGAATGATGCATTGCCTAGCATATTTGTTGTATTAATCTTTTCAAGTCTGTATGACAATGAATCATTCGTAATCCAGAAACTCACGCTAGTGTTGTTAGCATAAGAATTGTTATCAGTGTCATACACATTGACAGCAAGACGTCTTACTTGGTTATTGCCACTAGTTCTATTGTAAACATAACCATTGCCTTCCATCAATGTCAACGTTACGTTAGATTCATTGAGAATTGGTCCTTGCGTTGGACTAGTGTTCCACGCATGGTTCGGATTGCCGTTCATTACCTGCCACATGAACCACTTTTGGTTGGAACCGTTATCGATGTCAAAGCAAGCGAAGTCATGAACAGTGACATAGCATGTCCCGTTCGTAGGTTTACCAGGCGTTCCAGAAACTATTGACCATCCTTTATTCTCCCAAGTAGTTTGATTGTCCCTGCTCGCATACAGTGTGCAATTGACAGTATCACCTTCCTGGTCATACACACCTACCGTATAGTTATACAATCGAGTCCATCCGCCCTGAGTTGGCGTGAGTCCAGGAACAGAAGTGTTAGAGACGTTCCAATTGACCATGTTGAACCAGTTCGTGTATGCACTCGAATTACTTGTGAAGTTAGTCTGAGTCGAGTTCACTCTAACGCTCCATAAACCTTCTGTCTTATTCGTCGAGTTCCACGTGCAATTATACCAACCGGCATAAGAATTATTGGCATTGCATAACTCCCAAGTAGAACCGTCCAAACTCAACTCAATCTTATAGTCGGTCGCGTTGATGACAGGATTCTCGTCAGCCCTATTGGAACAATCACTCAACGTTGTAAAGTTAACAGGAATCTGTTCAGTGACGTTATGATTGGAGTTATAATCAGGTAGCGTAAGATTATTCTTCAATTGACCGATAACATCAAAGGTAAGATAACTCATGTTGCTGGATTGTTGATAGCATGAATCAGTACCAATAACACTTGCCGTCCATTTCTGCGTTCCAGAGGCATAAGAGCAATTAGGATCTAATGTTTTATTAACATATCCTGTTGAATTTGGATTTACAGGATAAGCTATTGCGTAGTTATTCCTGTCCCAGGTGAAATATATAGAAGCATTCGTTGATAGATTAGTGACATAAGCATTCTTGTCAGTATCATTTATTCTGAATATGAATAATCCGGAGCTTAACCTGTTTATAGAGTTAGGATTAATTGACTCTGATTGAGGAACAGCAACATCATCCTTCTCGATGGTCATTGCCTTGGGACTCGTCGTATTCGTATAGCCCCAATAATCGCTTACGTTGAACTTGTATTGCTTGACACCTATATTGCCGCAGTTAAATGTTTGTATAAAGTGTTGTGTATAGCCTTCATATTTGTTAGACAATAACGTCGAGTTAACCAACTGCCATTGGCCAGTAAGATTCAACCATAGGCTAACATTCAACAAATCAAATGTTTGGAAGTCATTCGCATCCTCATCCATTACATTAACATGGAAATCCCATGTCTCACCCCAACCTGCAGAATCGCCTTTATCGTTTGTCGCATCCCCTATCTGCGGATTGGAAACAATCCAGAATGAATCTACTTTATTAGAGGTAGACGAGGAATTATAATATTCTTTAGTTGCATTCATAGTTAGGTTATACCTATCAAATGATGCCAGCATGGATGGCATCACAGAACAATTATAAGTTCCGTTGTTCTGGTCCGTAACAGACTCATCTTGACACAGATTCCATGTTGATGACGGTATTCCTTCGAATGTTATAGTCGCGTTCCTGACACCACCGCAATCATCAGTAACATTACCCCTGAACGGAACAGAATCAACCAACTTCCTGTACGTCTGATTATTAGGACCTAACACACTGACCTGTAACTGAGACGTGTTTGTATTGACGTTGAAATCATTATACCAGCTAGTAGAATTATTCGTCTTGTAGACACCACCGCCGAACTCTACTCTCCATTTCAACGGCCCTATGTCATAGTTGCACCTGTTAGACGAGTTCATGAATGTAAAGTTCAGGAATCCGTTAGTAGCGCTCTTTACATAATCTAATACAAAACTATTCGTGACAGCAGTATTGGTGGTTACAAACAGTTTACCACCAGATACAGTTCCACTCGGAGCACTTCCAGTGTCCGTATCATAGACTCTGACACTCAAAGTAGCATTCGATTGGCTAGGTGCGATTGATCTGTTGACAACAGAGTTATTTCCATCTAGATAGGTTATGTTAATATCGTCCTGAACAACAGTGAAATTGTTGATAGCAGTCTCGTTAAAGTCCCAGCTGTCAAATGGTGTCGGTTGACCGCTCTCATAGTCAGTCACGTTGAACTTATACTGCCACTTGCCAATCTTGTCAGAACCTATGTCACTCTGTCCGTTCAATATGAATGTAACAGTGTTATTCACACCTTTAACAGTGTTGTTAGAACCTTTCTGTGTCCAATCTAGATCAAAAAAGTTGCATGTTGTATCATTGCAATGTCTTAGATACAATCTAACTCTAAGATTGTCCCAGTCCCTATCAGTTGAATTCACTCTGAACGTCCATGCCTCACCCCAACCGCCATCGCCAAATGAACTAACAGTCGGGCTAGTCAAATTCGGTTTAGTTTCTAATATGAAACCTTTCTTAGAGACGGTACATCCTAACAATGATGTACTAGGAGAACACGCATCTGTCGTTGAATTATAATTATAATTGACAGCAGAAACATTCATCTTGACAGAATATCCGATACCTGCTGTTGTATTTGATGGACTCCATGAAGACGTAGTAGTTCCTAACACAGTGCAGTTGTAGAATCCGTTATTCTCGTTGTTAGTAGAAGAGCACATATGTTCTTCACTGTTCTGTATGGCGGTGAAATTGGATGTGGTTGCGTTGATGATAATACCGCACTCATCAGTTACATTTCCTCTGAATAAAATATCACTTTCACCTCTAAGATATTTTGTTCCTTGCACAGTGTCATTGTAAGGTGACGTTATCACCGGCCATAAATCACCAGTGATGTTCACTGTGAAATTGGCTGAAGTGTTCGTGCCTATGTAGCATCCATCAGTCACGCCAGCAATCCACGTCTGTTGCCCCACGCTGCAGGAGCAATCTGGATTGAATAAATAGCTTGCATTGCCCAACGTATCACTAGTGTTAGTGATGTCTAATCTATAATTAGCAGAGTCATTAGTGACCCAGAAGCTGACGTTAACATTGTTCGCATAGCTTGAATTCTCTGCGTCATAGATGTTAATACCTAGTCTCTTAACTTGATTAGTTCCTGAAGAACGATTCAGGTTGGTGTTATTGCCTTCTATGTATACTATGGTTACGTTTGATTCATTCAATATTGGTCCTTGCGTCGGTGTGGTGTTCCACGCATGGTTCGGATTGCCGTTCATTACCTGCCACATGAACCACTTTTGGTTGGAGCCGTTATCGATGTCAGAACAGCTAAAGTTGTGAATCTCCTTGTAGCAAGTTCCAACAGTAGGCGTGCCAGGTGTTCCTGAGATAACATACGAACCTTTGTATGTCCACGTTCCTTGATTATCATTGCTTACAAACAATGAACAGTTGATGTTGTCTCCTTCCTGATCATACACACCTAGAGTGTAATTGTAGAGGCGGGTCCATCCGCCTGTTGACGGTGCGACTATTGGTATAGATGTGTTGCTTACATTCCAATTCAACAAATTGAACCAATTCGAATAAGTTGTTGTATTTGTATAGAAATAACCTGTCTTCGATGAGTTCACTCTTACACTCCATAAACCTTCTGTCTTATTCGTCGAGTTCCACGTGCAATTATAGAAACCAGCATATGAATTGTTGGCTGAACAAGATTGCCAACTGGAACCGTCCGAGCTTAATTCAATCTTATAGTCGGTCGCATTGATGACAGGATTCTCGTCAGCCCTATTGGAACAATCGCTCAACGTTGTAAAATTGATTGGAATCTGTTCAGTGACGTTATGGTTAGAGTTATACACAGGTAACGTCAGATTGTTCTTCAACTGACCGGTCATATTGAAGTTCTGACTAGTTGAATTAGAAGCCTTATAACAACCATCAATTGATAATGTTCCTCCTCTCCATTTCTGCGTGCCGGCAGCGTAAGAACAGTTTGGATCCAAATCATAGTTGACATAACCTGTTGAATTAGGATTAACGCCGTATGCAATCGCATAGTTGCTCCTGTCCCATGTGAAATAGATGGAGGCGTTGGTCGATGTGTTAGTTACATATTCTGATTTATCAGAATCATATATTCTGAAAATGAATCTACCTGTTCCAGATTCTCTGTTAATGTTGGACGGATAAACAATATCAGTGTCTGGAATATTTACATCATCTCTATCTGGTGCGAAAGTGTCAGTTCCATCTGTGGTGTTTGTATAGCCCCAATAATCACTCACGTTGAACTTGTATTGGTGGGTTCCTATGTTGCCGCAGTTTAAATTTTTCTGCCTGAATGATATAGTAGTTCCTCCTGAGCAGTCACCAGTGCATATAGAGGAGTTGGCCAGTTCCCATTGGCCAGACAAATTAAGCCACAGAGAAACATTCATGTTCTCGAATGAGTATGCAGCTTTATCCATATCTCTCACCCAAGCACTAAATGTCCATGTCTCACTCCAACCGCCATTGCCGGATGATGAGACACTTGGATTTTCGACTTGAGGATTTGTTACTATCCAAAAACTATCTTGTTTCAAGACGATTGGAGAACTGTTATAATAATTGTCTGGATCAATTGCAGTCATGTTAAGAGTGTAATTGGTCATATCAACTGTAGCAGGTCCTGGTGATACCTTAGTGCAGTTGTATGTTCCGTTGCTGTTGTCGGTGACGCTTGCTTCAGAACATAACGTCCAATCATAATAAGGTATTCCTCTAAACGTTACACTCATGTTAGGAACTCCTGCCCCTGTTGTAGCAGAACAATCATCAGTAACATTGCCAACATAATTTATAGGGTCAACGCCAGCTCTTCTGCTCTGGTTGTTCGGACCTACTATATTGACTTGCAATGGATATGTAGTTAAATTGATATTAAAATCATTATAGAAACTAGAAGAGTTTACAGCTTTGTAAGCGTCGCTAGTACTGCCGAATTCAACTCTCCAATTAAGAGGTCCTATTCTATACCAGCATCTGTGATCAGTATTTGGAAAAGTATAGTTTATGTATCCTCCTGATTGTAGGTTAGGAGTTGAATATTCAATAGAAAAGTTACTACTGTCATAAGGACTTGTAGTGACGTAAATTTTGCTTGTACCTGATATGCTCGTTGTGACAGGTACGTTTTTGTCAGTATCATAAACTCTTACGGAGAAGCTAGCATTACTCTGTCCGGGGGCTAAAGATCTATTTACGAGAGTATTGTTACCTTCCACGTAAGTTATATTGATATCATCCTTGTCAACAGTGAAGTTAGTTGCATTTGTTTCATTATAATCCCAGGACGTATCAACAAAAGGATACTCTGTAACATTGAACTTAAATTGCCATTTGTTAACATCATCTCCTGCACCTGAGAAGCCAAGTTTAGTAAACGTAACAGTTGTGTTCACGCCTCTGACACTGTTATTGCTGTTTTCATAAACCCAATCGCCGAACGAATTGCAAGTAAATCCTGGATTTGGCGATGCAGGGTCATTACATTCTCTTAGATAAAGACGCACTATCATCTTATCATTATCGTAATCAGTAGCGTTCACTCTAAATGTCCACGTCTCTCCCCATCCTCCATTGCCTGATGATGTCACATTTGCTCCTGTTAAAACAGGTCTTGTCTCAAGGAAGAAACCAGAAATACCTGCAGCGTAATTCGCTGTAGTGTAATTATAGTTGTAATCGCTCCTGCTAGCATTGAACTTGACGCTGTAACCTGTAGATGTTTCTGAATTTGATGCTGTCCAACTAGACGTTGAAGTTCCTAGAACAGTGCAGTTATGCCAACCGCCAGTTTCATTGAACATAGAGGAGCATGCGTGTTCTACACCGGATTGTATGGCAGTGAAATTAGCCACAGCATCAGAAATGGTGGCACTGCATTCACCAGTGATGTTGCCTCTGAATAGAATATCGCTCTCGCCCCTAAGATACTTGCTTCCATACGGAGAAGTTATATTGAATCTCAAATCACCTGTGATATTGAAAGTAAAGTTGCTGCTCGTATTGGTGTCAACATAGCACGAGTCAACAACACCACCGATCCAATATTGTTGGCCGACATTATGCGTGCAGTTGGGGTTGAACCAATATGAAGCATTACCTAATGCATCAGTATTATTAATCTTCTCTAACCTATAGGTGGCAGAATCATTAGTGACCCAAAAATCAACGTTAGCGCTAGGTGCGTATGAGTTATTCTCAGTGTCATACACGTTGATACCTAGGCGTCTGACCTGGTTGGAGCCAGAAGTTCTGTTGAACACAGTGTTGTTCCCTGTAATCAATACAATTGAAATATTAGATTCGTTCAATATTGGTCCTTGCGTCGGTGTGGTGTTCCACGCATGGTTCGGATTGCCGTTCATTATCTGCCACATGAACCACTTTTGGTTGGAACCGTTATCGATGTCAGGGCAGGCAAAGCCATGTATCTCTTTGTAGCACGTCCCATTCGTAGACGTGCCAGGCGTTCCACTTACAACAGAAGAACCGTTATACGTCCACGTGGTCTGGTCATCGTTCGATATGAATAGAGAGCAATTGACAGTGTCACCTTCCTGGTCATACACATTCACAGTATAGTTGTATAATCTTGTCCATCCGCCCTGTGTCGGATTGACCGATGGTGAAGAAGTGTTAGAGACGTTCCAATTCAACAGGTTGAACCAATCCGTGTAATCAGTGGAGTTGCTCGTAAAGTTAGTCTGGCTTGAGTTGACCCTTACGTCCCAAGAACCTTCTGTCTTGTTCGTACTATTCCAAGCGCAGTTATACCAGCCTGCATACGAGTTGTTAGCAGAGCAATTCTCAAAGACACTCAATGGTGATTCAAGTTCAATCGTATACGAAGTAGCGTTGATGACAGGATTTTCGTCTGCCCTTGACGCAGAGCATTCGCTCAACGTTGTAAAGTTGATTGGTATCTGGTCAGTGACATTGTGATTAGTGTTTTGTCCAGGCAGTGTAAGATTATTCTTCAACTGGCCAGTCATATTGAAGTTCTGACTAGTTGAATTAGATGCTTTATAACATCCATCAACAGATAATGTTCCTCCCCTCCATCTCTGCGTCCCGACAGCATATGAACAGTTAGGTGTTAGAGTATAATTCACATATCCAGTTGAATTTGGATTGATATTATATCCTATTGCATAACTGCTCCTGTCCCAACTAAAGTATATTGAAGCATTGGTCGACATGTTTGTGGCATACTGTGATTTATCAGTATCATAAATTCTGAAAATAAATAATCCAGAACCAGATTCTCTATTGATATTAGAGGGATAAATGAGGTCACCTTCTGGAATGCTTACATCGTCTTTATCTAATGTGAAGGTATCTGCACCATCCGTCGTATTTGTATATCCCCAAAAATCGCTCACATTGAACTTGTATTGGTGAATTCCTATGTTGCTGCAATTGAAGTTAGTTTGTTTGAATGTTACGGTTTTGCCATTAGAGCAATCATAAGTATCGCATGGCGTTGAATTTACCAATTGCCATTGGCCAGTCAAATTGATCCATAGAGAAACATTCATTTTTTCAAATTGATATGAGGATCTATCAAAATCCCTCACCCAAGCACTGAACGTCCATGTCTCTCCCCATCCTCCATTGCCTGAAGCGGTTGCTGTTGGATTTTGAACTTGAGGATTAGTTGTTATCCAAAAACTATCTTGTTTCAAGACAATTGGAGAACTGTTATAATAACCATATGGATCACTTGCAGTCATATTAAGAGTATAATTTGTAATATCGACTGTAGCAGGTCCAGGTGATGTTACAGTACAATTATATGTCCCATTATTATTGTCGGTTACAGAAGCGCCAGAGCACAATGTCCAAACATAATAAGGATATCCTCTGAAAGTTACGGTCATGTTAGAAATCCCAGTTCCTTTGATAGCAGAACAATCATCAGTTACATTGCCAACATAATTTATAGGGTCAACGCCAGCTCTTCTGCTCTGGTTGTTCGGACCTACTATATTGACTTGCAACGGATATGTAGTTAAATTGATATTAAAATCATTATAGAACGCGGAGGAATTAACAACTTTGTAAGCGTCGCTAGTACTGCCAAATTCAGCCCTCCACTTGAGAGGTCCTATGCCATAATTACACCTTTGTTCAGAAATCGGAAAAGTATGATTTATATATCCAGATTGCAGACTAGACGTTGAATACTCTAAGGTAAAGTTGTTGTTGTCAAAAGGACTTTGGGTAACATAAATTTTTGCTGTGCCAGAAGTACTAACCGTGACAGGCACATTTCTATCAGTGTCATATACTATAACGCTCAATGTAACATTAGATTGTTCGGGCGCAATGCTTCTATTGACAACAGAATTATTGCCGGCAATATATGTTATGTTGATATCATCCTTGTCAACAGTGAAGTTAGTTGCATTTGTTTCGTTATAATCCCAAGAAGTGTCAGTAAATGGAGTTTCTGTTACGTTAAACTTAAATTGCCACTTGTTAACATCATCTCCATTGCTCGGGAAACCATCTTTGGTGAATGTAACAGTTGTGTTCACGCCCCTAACAGTGTTGTTGCTATTTTCATAAATCCAATCGCCGAACGAATTGCAAGTAAATCCTGGGTTTGGTGACGCAGGGTCATTGCATTCCCTTAAATAAAGATAAACTGTCATTCTATCATTGTCATAGTCAGTTACATTGACTCTGTATGTCCATGTCTCTCCCCATCCACCATTGCCAGATGATGTTACATTTGCCCCTGTTAAAACAGACCTGGTTTCAAGGAAGAAACCCGACACTCCAGCAGCATAATTTCCTATAGTTGAATTATAGTTGTAACTAGGAGCAGTCATGTTAAATTTGACGCTGTATCCCGTGGATGCCTCTGAATCAGACGCGCTCCAACTGCTAGTAGAACTTCCAAGAACAGTGCAATTATGCCATCCATTTCCGCTATTATTTACATTAGAGCAGGCGTGCTCAACTCCATTTTGTATTGCGGTGAAATTAACTGATGCATTAGTTATAGTCGCTCCGCATTCATCAGTAATATTTCCCTTGAAGAGTATATCGTTTTCACTCCTCAGATATTTCTCTCCTCTCGTATTATTAATCAGGGGCCATAATTCTCCTCTTATGTTGACAGTATAGTTTTCATCAGTTGCATTTTTCGAATCATAACAAGCATCACCAACAACTCCGATTTGCCAATATTGCAGACCTACATTGTATAACGGACTTGAACAATTCGGATTGAAACTATAATTAAGATAGCCTGAGGAATTTGTCTGGACGGAATAGCCATTATAACTAGAGGCGTCATTGGTTATCCAGAAAGTCGCATTTGTGCCGGACAACACCGCGTTATTTCTTGTCGAATCATTAACATATAAAATAAATCTAGTGAAATTGCCGACAACATAATTTGATCTATTAACATAAGAATCATTGCCTGTTGCAAGATTAAAGCTAACGTTGTTCTTTCCTATTACAGGTCCGTCAGACACACCCAAGATTTGCGAGGTGTTGACAGTATTGTAAGTATCGTTCAATATGAAATAAAACTGCGTGTCACCCTGATTGCTACAAGTATAATCATTTACAACAACTGAACAATTGTTTGGCGATGTCACTGTGTTCGAACCCTTGTACGACCATGCATTGCTAGCATTTACATAAAGCTGGCAAGTCACTGTGTTGTTTTCAGGGTCATTTACTGAGATGTTATATGTATAATTTGTTCCCCATCCGCCTGTCGTCGGGCTAACGCTTACGCTTGTCGAATTGGGTTCCCTGTTTTTTAGATAGAACCAATCAGAATATTTTGTAGAGTTGCTGTAATAATTGGATGAAGCGGTTGTGATGTTTACAGACCAATTGCCTTGTGACTGATTTGTGGAATTCCATGTACAGTTGTAATTGCCATTACCTGACGGGTCGTTTATATCAGCACAAGTTGAAACGTTTCCCAAGCTATTCAATATAACACTGTTTGCTACTCCGGTGATGTTTCCATTGTCATGCGGTCCTGATCCATAGCAATCTGAGGAAACATTCCATCCTAGGTTGATTGGATTAGTAGCATTAAATTCAGAGTAATGCTGAGGGTCGTACAGGTTAACATAAAGTTGTCCTGTTAGATTATAATTCTGTCCTGTGCTTTCCATTGCTTTATTGTCATAGCATATATTGCCTAAGATTTCTGCGTACCAATAATCTATGCCAAGTTCGTATGAGCAATCGGGATTGAATGTATAATTCAATAGGCCTGTTCCGTCTGTAATGTTTGCATTGTGTCCCGAATCAAATAATTCTTTTGATGCGTTTATAGCGAACCAGTATTTACCTTTGATGTTATCCTTTTCTTCTGATATGTTTACTGGTACATTGCTCCTGTTCAAGTCTATAACTCTAACAGAGAAAACCTGAGAATTGCTATTTCTTTTTATATTTGCTCCATTACCGTCTACAACTTGAAAATCAACTTTATCCTTGCTTAAGGTCACGGAGAAGTTATTTGTCCCGTTTATTAAACCATAAGTGTCTGAAGAATTGAACTTCAAACGAACTGCACCGCTCAAATCGCTGCAATTGAACGGCGTATCAAAACTCAATGTTTGGTCGCAGACTCCATCTTCAACATGGCATGTCTGTGATGAAATGTAGGTCCAAGATACTCCCCCGATACTTTTCCACGAGCTTACATTGATAGTATCGTTATTATCAGCGTCATATACATTCACGTAGGATGTGTAAGACACGCCCCATTCTCCTGAAGCGGGAGATATTGATTGATCAGAGAGCTGTGGTGAATTCCTTACTTGGAATGCATCTTGTCTAAAGTAATAACCGCCATAATAATATGATTTGGTTGAGTTCATCGATATATTGTCTAAGCCAATGTCGTTAGCTATACTTGTGCGGCTTGCTGTGTAATTTGCGCCATTCGGATTGGTTGCGCTTGTATCCATACTTTCGACGCTAGAAAATGTTGTGAAATTTACAGCAGCACCAGAAACATCCTCGCACTCATCGCTCACATTTCCTTCCATGTAAATGGTGCTTCCCAAGGAATAAATATCGCCATTAGGTTTAACTATGAAGTTAGTCAAACTTGAGTTAATATAAAGAGTAAAGTTTTGTGATGTGTTCGAATAATATTCATAATCTCCTGGGAATGTCATATTCCACCACTGTAGTCCGGTTTTATAGAGAGGCCTTCCTGGATTTGTCTTTGGACAGCTAGGATTAAAACTGTAATTGGCCATTCCTCCAGATGGTGAAGGATTCATGGGTCCTATTTGATCCTCATTCGACCATTGAGTTCCATTCAAGGTTATCCATAATTTTACGCTTTTTGCAAAATTGATAGTGCTGCTACCGCTGTAAGTGTAGACGTTGACAACCAGTTTTGTGGTATTGGTTCCTATTCTGCTTACATTACTGTTATTACCTTCGGAAAGAACGAACCATACAGGTCTCCTTGTAACATTGTAAACACTAGTTGAGGAGGTGTTGTTTCCGTTATATTTGTCAGAGGCATTGATAAACCATTCGTAATTTCCTATGTTTGCCGAGCCGCCGTATGCAAAGCTAGTTGGAATGTCAAAGCTTCCTACTTGGTTTACACAATTAGAACAGTAGCTGGTGCCGTTCAAAGAGAATTCAGAGTTGGGATCGCAATTAATGACTGGTGTTGTCGTATTTCCTCCATCGCATTTCCTCCAAAGATATAAGGTCACGTTATCGTCTTCGTCAGTAACATTGTAGTAGAATTTGAAGCTAGTTCCCCAAACTCCAACAGTAGGAGTTACATTCATTAATGACAGTAGAGGTGGCAATTGGTGGTGGAACGAATTGGTTTTTATGCTGGTGTTAGAATTATAGTTTGTTCTTGATGAGTTCATATAGGTAGTATAATTGCCTGAAGGACTTCCAGTAACGTCCCATGTTGCGTTGTAGAGCGTTCCATTGTTGTTGGCAGGATTTGGAGATGAAGTATAATTATTATTACCATGCGAGACGATAAATGTTGCATTAGCATCATTTATGGAATCATCATAGCAATCACTCGTTATATTTCCTAAGAAAGTTACATTTTGTAAATCATTAAATACATCATAATTAGGTAATATGATTGTATTTATCAAATCTCCTTTTATTGTCAAGCCATAATCAGAACTGTTTGTATCAGCATAACATCTGTCATTCAAAACTCCTGCTTTCCATTTTTGTGAATTGCTCGCCAAGTATTTTGGAGAAGTGCAGTTAGGATTGAAGGTATAATTCATGTAACTGCTAGAATTGGTGGTTCTATTATCACTTCCGCTATCCCAATTTGAATTGTCATAAGTTATCCAGAATCTTCCGACTGTTAAGTTTGATCCAACTAAAACTCCTTTGATAGTATCGTTAATCCTTACAGCAAGGATTATATTTTGATCTCCACCCCTGTTTACAATACCACCGTTTCCAACTGGGTTTATGAGTTCAACATTATCTTTTATCAATTCGAAACTATATGGTCCATAATCTACAGAATTTGCATTTGCCTCTCCTGAACTGTCGGTCGCATTAAATTTATAGTATCTTGTCCCAATATCGTCACAACTATAATCGCTTTTATTAAAGTACATTGTTAAAACATTTCCACCCGTGCAGTTATCTACGCATGTTTGATTACCTATCAGATACCAAGGTTCGTTGCCATCTTGAGATGCATAAAGTCTAACAGTGACATTTTGGTTAAAGTCCATGTCTGAGACGTTAAGTGAAAAATTAAAATTAGAACCCCAGCTTCCAGGATTGGGCGTCAAGTTGAAATCTGACAATGTTGGCGGTGTGTTTGGTGGCATGTTTATTCCAAAGGCCCCATATTTTGTGTAAGTTCCATTGTTGTTAAAGCTCACATTGGTCGCATTCATTTCAACCTGATAACTTCCGGTTGCAAAAGAATCAGTGTCCCACGAACAAGTGTAAGTTCCATTGCCTATATATGTAATATTAGAGCAAGTGGTGTTTTCTTCCGATGGATAGGTTGAATTCAGGTAGATCTTGAAAGTAACGTTTATTCCTGTCTCATTTGATATCGGATTGTTGCAATCATCCAAAACTTGTCCGCTAACATTGGTTATGTCTCCACTATAGAAAATGCTTACTTGATCGCCAGTGCTGTTGTAAGCTTTAATATTCTGCGGAACCAAATCTCCATAAATTGTTATGTTAGAAACATTCGATACAAAATCTTTATAGTTAGAGTCACCTGAGGTGTATGCAGTCCAGTTTTGTACTCCGGTTGCATATGTGCAATTTGGATTAAAACTGATGCTTGCATAGCCACTGTCATTAGTTGAATTCGATCCATAATTCTTATAATTTCCAGAACTATTTGTCACATTGAAATAAACTGTTGCTAATGGAAAACCTTCTGTTAGGTTGCCTGCTGGATGATTTGCGTCAGTATCATTAACGAATGCAGTAAGGATTATGTTCTGACTTCCGCTCCTGTTTACTATACTCCCGTAAGCAGGTGATGAATGAGTTATGTTTACATCATCCTTTTCTACAATTATGTTGTCGTTGCCGGAAGTTTCATTCGTAAACATTTGGAACTTATAGAACCATGTTCCCTGGTCTGAATAAGAAAAGTTCCTATACCAATATACTATTCTTCCTTTGCAGTCTGGATATATGCATTCTTTGTAAGTTTGATTTTTGCACGTGGGATTGCTGCATTCTGCTATGGCTTGTTTGGAACCCTTGCCCATGAGGAAGGTTGCATTGTAAACATTATTGGGGTCTCCAGAGGTTGCATTAATAGAAAAGTTCCAGTTCCTATGTCCCCATCCTTCTGTTGTAGGTGCGGCAACCTGATTTTCTAATTTGTATCTGGGAGATAAGGTGAAATTACCTGGAACTCCTAAATTTTCAACTAAATTAGAATAATGATAAGTTATATTCGCCATCATTGTTGCATTATAAGGTCCTGGTGCCGTGTCTATGCTAGTTCTCCAGTTGCATGTGAATACGTTAGATCCGCCTATTGATTCTACAGGTGAACATTCTGTACTGGATCCAGTTGTGTTGTTAGCAAAAAACCTTATAGTTGGTTTCAAAGCATCACCGCAATCATCGTAAGTATAACCTTGGAAGAATACTGTCCCTTCTTGTATTGGCGTTTCTGACCCATCAGGTTTCATGAAGGTGATATTTATGTCTCCCATTACTGTTAGGTTCAAGTTCGGGGTGGTGTTGAAGCTGTAACATTCGGAAGTAGACTGGTCGACATAAGCTTTCCATGTTTCATCTCCAACTTGATATTTTGGATAGCAATCAGGATTAAAATAGAAGTTAGAGTAACCTGATGAATTCGTCGTATTTCCATAAACAGGTCCAGGAACTCCGTTTGATAGTTGCACCGTGAAGTTAACCATCAAGTTCGACAGAACAGTTCCATTCAGATCTGTTGCTTTAACGTATAGCAAATCAGTCTGTTCCAAGCTTCTGTTTGCGACACTGTTATTGCCATGAATATCGTCAATCAAAACAGTATCTCTAGTTAGATTGAATTTGTTTGCTGAAGTTTGGGGTGTTGAATTTGTGTTTCCCATATAATTGGTTGCATTGATTTTATAGTACCATTCTCCCTGTTGGCTACAGTCTGAAACTTGTGTGAAATTAAAGTTCTGCCATTGGCCCACTTGGGTGTAGCTTGTGGAGTTCATTTGTATCCATGTGCCTGATAAGCTAGCTTTCCAGAGATAAACAGTAGCGGTTGAGTTCTGATCATATACGCTTACGTTAAATGTCCTAGCAATTCCCCAACCTCCTGTTGCAATGTCAAGGGAAACATTTTCCAGTTGAGGAACATCTGTCCATGTTGTCACATTGAAAGTGTTTGATGAGTTGTACTGATAGCAAGAATCAGAGTCAGGTACGTATCCAAGCCAATTCTGTTTCGTGGTAGAGAAGGTCGAGTCTGGCAAGAAATAATAGACTGCATATCCTGTGGAATTAGTAGTGTTGGTAGTCAATATGTAGTTAGTGGTTCCGATTCCTTGTTTGGTTAAGTTAAAACTAACAGATGCAGTTTGGCTGGTTAGATAGGTAGAATTGTCTATATCATATAACCTTAACATAAGTTGACTAGATTGATTTAAGGTCGCATTAGTTTCATTGCCTGATACATATTCTAATAAGACTTTATCTTCCTTTATGTCGAAAGTATCATCATTGCTAACATAGCTAGTTAAAACATTTTCAATATCATAGTTATTACCTTCTGTATCAGTGGAGTTGAACTTAAACCTCCAGTTATCTGCCACTTCAGAGCAGCTAAATGTCTTGTTCCACCATAAAGTTGTGTTAGAGCAAGAGGTACAGTTCTGTACTCCACCTACTTGTTGCCAGTTTTGACCAGATTTCTTAATCCATAAAGTTACATTAACAGTGTCCCCAGTGTTGTCTGTCACGTTAACGGTGAAATTTCTTATCAAAATAGGTGTCCAACCATTATCTCTTATGCTAATGTTGGCTGCCTTCAAACTAGGAGTGGACTTTATCCTTAAGGCACTTTGCTCAAAATGAGTTGCATTGTTGTAATAACTCTTGTAAGCAACCATAGTGACATTATAAGTACCAACATCCGATGTCGTCGTATCAAAACTACAGCTATAATTATTGCCTGTGTTATTGGTAACAGGACCGCAAACATATTTGATGTCAGTAAAATTCTGCAATCTAAATTCAACCTGAGCTCCTGATAAGGCATTCCCACAGTCGTCTGTTAAATTACTCATGAATGTTACGCTTGTTCCTCTCTCATAATCAGCTGAACCGGTTGGCGAAATATAAGTGGCATTCAAATCTCCTATCAGATTTAGAATTAAAGTAGCGTAGAACTCAGATGAATTATCTTCATAAGCCTGCATGCTAGTAGCATTAACAATCCATTGCCTCTGCCCTGGTGTGTAGCTGCAGTCAGGATTAAAGACCTTGATATAATCCGTATCATTCCCGGCTTCTTCAGTGTCGTTCTCCGCATACATAGTGCCGTTATTCACCCAGAAGTGTATTTGACTCAATGTGACGTTAGGCGTGCTCGCAGCCAAGGTGTTCTGATTCAGTGTCAGGTCCCATACCCTCGCGGTCAAATTGAGATAACTGTTAGAACTCCTGTTTATATAAGAATTGTTGCCTGAAAAATTCCTAAAATCTATGCTGTCTTTTGAAACATTGAACTGTTGTTGGCTTAAGGTATTATTAGTGTATGCTGTTACTGATGAAGCATTGAACTTCCAATACCAAACATTTCCTGGAATCGAGTTGTTACTAAATTGCTTTGTTGTGATAAAATAATAATTATTGCAATTGGTGCAGGTAGTTGAATTTTCAATCCACCATACTCCAGAGCTATTACTCATCCAAAGAGATACATTGACTACCTCATTATCAGCTGATGTTACATTGACGCTAAAGTTAAACGGAGAATTGCCCCAAGGAACTGATGTACCTGAAGGAACTTTCTTGGCATCTTCTAACAAGATTTTGTTTCTCAGGAAAAATACTTTTTGCTGGAAAATAGTTTCATTGTTATAATTACTCTTATTAACTATCATTGTTACATTATACCATCCAGTAGCTTTGCCGGAAGAGTCCCACGTATAAGTATAAACACCGTTACCTTGAGGGGTTCCAGTACCTTGATATGTTGTAGTCCCATTGGTTATATTAAATACAACAGAATCAGCAGTCACTGCTCCACATCCAGAGTCAGATGTAACAGTACCGTTAAATAATATTTGATCAGTAACAGTTCTATTCTCTGTTCCATTTGGTTGTTGAATATAAGGAATCAAATCTCCTAGTAGAGTGAAAGATATATCTGATGTTACGTTATCCTTCAGGGATGTAGGGCATGTATCGCCATCGGTTCCGCCTTTCCACTTGTGTGCTCCGAGCAAATATGTTTGATCGCAGGTCCAGTTAGAAGGATACATTGTTATGTTTATGTAACCTGTTGAGTTAGATAAAATAGTGGATGGTGTATTCCAAGTGGCAAGGTCAGTTGTAGTTATCCATATCTTGCCCTTAGCACCGTCTGGATAGGTTTGATTGTCTCTGTCATAGATTCTTACAATGAATGTTGTGTTTGAAGACCTGTTGATTAATACACCTGAAGAAGGCGTGACATTATCTGCATTAGCATCGTCAGCTTCTATTATGTAGCTGCCACTGGATACTGTAGTATTGCCAACTTTATCGACTGCACTGAAACTATAATTTACCAATCCGACAAAGGAGCAGTTATAACTTACACTAGACCAATTAAAGTAAGTATTGTTGCAATTAGTACAGTATTTGACAGGTGCTATCTGTTGCCAAGAGCCTCCTGTTCCTACGGCACTAAGATGTGTTAAAGTCACGGTGACATTGTCAGCAGCATCATCAGTTACATTTATTGAGTAATTGCGTTTGATAGACCAACCTTCTGTATATGCCGGGCTGACTGTCATGCCTGTAAGAGTTGGCGCAACGTACAAATAGAGTTGGCCTGCTCCTTGCTCGGCTCTGGTTGTTACATTGGTCCAATAATAATTATTAGTTACATTTATTGTAGCATTGTACCATCCTTCTCTTGCTCCGGTAGAATCCAGCCCATCGCTTCCACATTTGTAAAATCCTGGAATTGGCATATTGACCAGAGAACATTCATAATTGCTATTCGAAGATGTTGCATTGTATCTTACGGTCGCTCCAGAGAATGCCACATTGCAGTCGTCGTAAATATAAGATTCGAAAGGTATTTTTTCTCCGGCTGTCTTATTAGTTGCCAGAGGATAATAGAAGCTTATGTTAAAATCGCCCATCACAGTAAGAGTGTATTCATTCGATTGATTCAAATTGTAGCAGCTACCATATTCAGGTGCGACGACAGCTTTCCAATTTTGCACTCCGACCTCATATCTCGGCGAACAACCAGGGTTAAAAGTTAAGTTCACATATCCCGTGCTATTGCTTGTTTCGTTGATACCTGAATCATAAGAAAATCCATTTGTTTTAACATAAAAAGTAACGTTGAAGTTTGTAAGCATTGTACCGTTGCTGTCATTGATCTTTAAAATAAGCGGGTCAGTTTGCTCTGCACTTCTATTTGCAATGCTGCTGTCACCACTTATGTGAGTGAATACAACACTATCCAAAGTAACAGTGAAATTATAAATAGAAGTTTCAGGTGTTTGATTAGTGCTTCCTGCGTTATCAGTAGCATTAATCTTGTAGTACCATGTTGAAATGTTGCCGCACGATGGATGAAAAGTGAAATTAATTATCTGCCAACCCCTGGCAGTAGTATTATAATTCTGCGTGTCAACCAAAGTCCATTGAGGAGTGGGACCAGGTTGCGTCAGCCATAATCTTAAATTCACATTATTGCTTGGACCTGTATAATTGGCTGTTACATTAAATGTAAACAATGTTCCCCAACCTGATGATAGCGGGCTTGAAGTGACATTTTCAAGAGGAATGGGTAAGGGAGCGCAGTTAATTGTGACGTCTAAAGAGCTGTTTACAACTGTTGCATTTTCTGTTGCATTGGCATTTATAGTAAATCTATAAACATTTCCGCATGCAACACTAGCTGTGTTTATTGTCCAGCCAGCTAATGAACTTTGATAAACTTGAAGCGTTCCTATATTTGTTGAGTTTGCTTCGACTGTTGGAACCGCACCAGTTCCATTCCAAGTAATCCATGACATAACATTACTTGCATTTGCTGGCCCTCCGCTGTTATTAACTGTTGCATTTATTAAAAATGAATCTCCCTGAGCAGCTTGACTAGGACCATTAACCGAACTTACAGATAATGCAGCACCACATGAAGCATAAAGAGTGTAATTTTCATCATAAAATGTAAGAGGACTCATAAAAGAGAACGTAAGATTTGACAGTGTTATATTTCTAACATCACCTAGGTAAGTTATGTTTGTTAAATTATTATATGGGTTATTTATCCAACTAACTGATACGTTTGTAAAATTGTAGATTGTAGGTGCTGTGGCTTCAGGCAATCTACCTAAAAGATTACCATTCACATAAACATCAGTATCAAGACGTCTATTGTATGTAAGATTTGACAGTGTTATGTTTGTGCGATTGCCGTAAAAACTTATATTTATCATGTTACTAGACGTTGAGTTTATCCATGCTACAGACACATTGTAAAATGTATAATTAGTAGAGTTAGATGCATTTGGTAATGCACCTAAAATATTTCCATTTACACGTATCGTGATGTTTGTTGTAAGATTTCTAGTCGTGTTTGTATAATTTACAGTTAAGTTTGCATAATCGCCAGTTGGTAAATAAGTTCTTATAATCCAATGGGTTGCTTGTAAAATACCATTTGACGCGTTATAAAGAACACTGGTATTAATATCCGATTTTGTTTGTGATGAGGGTGTCGTGTTTGTATAATTTATAGATAAATTAGCATAATCTCCAACTGGTAAATAAGTTTTTATGGTTAAATGAGATAATACCGCATTGGATGCTGACGAGTTTAGTGTTAGAATGGTCGTGTTTACGTCTGATTCATTTGAATAAACATTTTTTGATACTGCTCGGAAATTAAATGTACTGTTAGTCTGATAAGGAACTGAAATCAGGTATGAATAATTTTTCGAGTTATCCTTTCCAATAACATTAAATGTTATGTTGTCAGAACCCCAAACAATGAGTGTTGAGTCATCTTTTAGATTGTAATTGGGAATGAAATTAGTAAAGTTCAAATCTCCCGGATGAGTTACCGAAACATTATATTTATTTTCAGTTACATTAGAATTTAAAAATGGAATATTGCCTTTGTTAAAAACTTGTAAATTGGTAGAAAAATTACCACAGCCGAAAGATGTTGGAAAACCTTCTTGTTCGTTTGATTCAGTTGTATTGTAATATCTTACCGTTTTCATGAATGGCGCTCGAATATTTACAATGTTTTCATCTTCTTTGAAAACATAGTACTTGGCATAAGCTGCACTAACAGCACCTACTCCTCCAATTCCGACATAATTTGTAATTATAGATTTTCCACCTGCAATTGTTTTGTCTATTGAACTGACGTTAGTTAAAAATTCTATATAATGATTTTCGTTTCCTATTGAGTTTTCGTTGCTAGAAGCATTGAATGACATGACAGAAGTTCCTACACTGTATGGTGAAATTTTTATGATCCAACCCTCTTCCTCCGAACCTACTGGATAACCAGGATCAGCAGAAGTTGCTCTTACCATTGCGCCATTACTGTCTACAACTCTTATGTTTGTTGGTTTGGTAAATCCTGGTGGTAGATATATTTCAATATAGTGAACAATGCCCCTCACATTTTCTACTCCGTCTATTGTTCCCCATGTTCTGTCTCCTCCTCCTGTTTTGGCGATTATTTTTATTGGTAGAGTTTGATTTGGATAAGCATATGTAACATTCAACTTTGTTGTAATATCATTTTCCTCATTTCCTGCATCTCCACCAATTAAAGCTACATGAGATTTTGATACGATTACTTGTTCCCCTGTTACAGGGTCGTTCCATACTGCTTGCAGTGTGAATGTTTCTTCGCCAACATCGTCTGTCGGTCTGTAAGGTATTTCTGCTTGGAAACAGGCTGAGGTATTGATCAAAACATCATACCAATCCAGTTCACCTGTCATGTTTATTGAAGGTGCAGGCGATGCATAGAATGAACCATCAGTTTCTGTCGAAAAATAGACGTGAGCGCCTGTTGTATAATCACTTACATTGACAGTAAGATTATAATCGCCATAATTGCAAACCGAAATTATTCTAAAGTTTTTATAACATGAAGCTCCATCACCATTAGCACAAGAAGAAGCATGTGTAGGTCCACATCCTGTTGTTCCACCATCACTCTCTTCGCAATTAGCTCCTATTTTTCTCGGGGTACTAGCAAACAAAACAACATCAGATTTTGCTCCTCCGTCATCGGTATATACGTTGAATAATTTCCAGTATGTTGCTGTCTGGTTTCCATTTATATTAACAGTAAGATTATAGGAAGTTTGTGTGATACTATCTGGAACCGTGACGGTAAATACAGCTATAGAAGTGTTCCAGTCAGGTCTATAGGTGGTTGCAGGTATCGTAACAGTTTGCGTACTGCCTTCTTTAACAAACCAATCTTGTACTTCGTTGGTATCAGCATCTTTTATTTGTATGTTTACATTCACACTTTCAGCTGAGGTCGTATTATAATTCGCTAACGGCACAACAATCTTTGCTAAATGACCACGTAAGATTTTATCCGTGGGTTCTCCTGTAGGCGAGAAAATTTTTATAGGTCTCAAAAGATTTATATTGCTACAGTTTACAACTTTTACATCAAATTCATTCGTATCGAACATAGGCCCTTGTGTTTTTGTCTTTGGAAGAATTCTTAATTTAGTTATCCCTCCTGTATTGGCAGAATTATTTATAGTAACATTCCATGTAAAACTACTACCCCAAGCGCATTTGTCTTGTGTTGTATTTCCAGCAGTGCACGTATCGGTAGTTCCAAATTCTCGAAGTAATCTGTTGTTTGTTTCCCCAGACATTAACTTCCAACCGGCGAACCATGAATAATTTAATAATCCTTTCCATGCCCCATCGTAAATCTGTAATTCCCATCTTTGATAAACTCCAGCATCATCGTCTGCTTCGTCTGTTGCAAAAACTTGAATCGAATAATTTTCGAAATTGTTACACATTACAACAGGGTCTGTATACTGATCATAACTGTTCCAAACAAGACGTTGAATAGAATCCGTTACATTAGTCGTGTTGTAATAATATGGCAAGAACTTGAAGAAGTAAAAAACCACATCAACGACTATGAAGGTCCATTCTTTAGACTCTTTGAATTCTTTAGAATCATCGTGATAAACAGTTATAGGTCCTGCCAAATATATCGCAGGCTTTACATTAGGAGTAGTAAACGTATATTTTAATGTTTTTTCTTCGCTTTCGTTTAGCTTATTGAAACTCCAAATCAGCCAAGTTTCATTTTCTTTTTTCTCGATTCTACCTCCATAAACATTAATTTCAGGGAAATTGCTTGGCAATTTTTCTATGATGGTTACATTGTTTGCATTAAATTTTGATTTGACTTTTATTTCAGCAACGTTTGAATGATCTATGTCTATAAGAGTTTCCATTCTTCTTTCAATGTCAAAATCTACAGAATTTCTAACCTCGAAGAAAGATTCATAGGTCGCACTTAAATTTTCTCCTATTGAATCAACTGAGATAGTGTAATTGCCTATTTCATCGATTTCATTATAAATTACAAAAAGGCTTCCATCGAGCTCATCAGTACTAAAATCTCCATTGTAACTATCATAGCTTCTTGATTTACCAGAAGGCGACCTAACAGTTAGAGTAATATTAGCATCATATGCTCTTTTACCCTGTTCATTCAAAACTCCAACGATTATCTTAGCACTTTCATTGGGTAAGTAAATGCTTTTAGGAGTGTTGACGGTTATTAGTCCAACAGTGAAGTTTATTTCATCATCTAATTCAATATCTGATTCTTTCTGCAAAGATTTTATTCTTAGATTGTATAAACCAGGTTTGAAAGACCTCTCGTTATCAACATCAACAAAGAATTTACCGTTTTTGTTGGTGATATTTATCTGGCTTTTATTTCCATCAGGTTCTGTTAGTATTGCCTCAAAACCGTTTTTAGAAGCTATGCCATTTATTTCAAATTCAATTCTCTCGCCTAGCTTAAAGTTAGTTTTTCCTTTAGACATGAAGAGATTAGCTTTTTTATTTTTAATTTTTGTCTTTAATTCTATTTCAGATCGTGAACTATTTAGATATAAAGAAGAATCTCCGTTGAAAACAGCTTTTATTAATCCTTTATCAGATAGTAGAAAATCGACAAAACCTTCTGTATTGGTTAAACCTGAACCCAAAGGAGAATTGTTAAGGTAAAAATCAATTTCTTGGTTTTCAAGAAGTGTTCCATTATCAAGAATTAGAGTTGCTCTAGTAAGATTTTCACCCGCATCCAGTCTAATCGAAGTGTTAGCCCATACTTCTATTGGAAAGCTCCTTTCAACCGTCTGAGGTACCAATATCATATTTCCAGTTATGCCTGAGCCGTTTAACGTCGAGTTAAGGGCAGTGATGGTCGTATTTGCTGCCAATGCTATTATAGAACTTAGTATTATGACCAATGGTATCAATAATTGGCTTTGTCCCGATCTTACACTACTCTTCATAACTTACCACAACTTTTATTTCTTTCAATCCGAGAACTGTCGAAATGTCGGTTTTCAGGTTAATTTGACTGTCGCAAATACCATTCTGATCCAAGGAACCGCAGAATTCTCTCTCGCTTCCTGAGACTATCGAGAAGCCGTCAGGCAATTTCCAATCAAGCACAACGTTTTTGGCTGTCGAAGAACCAGTATTAGTTGCGCTTGCCTTTACCGGTATAATTTCTCCTCTTGTTATTCTTTGCGGGTAATTTAGCTCTATTTCGAAGTTTACCGCACTTTTTTGAGGCATTTCCTGAGTCTCATTGAATGGTTCAGGAATAGTCAAATTAGATACTATGACGCTTTCATTTTCTCCTAAACTTTCATTAATTTCCTGGATGGTTTCGTTTAGAATATCGACAGTTAAATTATCGCTAGAATCGTTTTTTCCTGTCGAATTAATTAATGCGCTCGAATTGACGTTTTCGTCAATAGCGATATTTGTAATATTTATGATGGAATCCGCATTTTGAGACAGGTTCGGATAACTGCTTTCGGTCAAGGGGCTGGTGTTTATCAATGAGAAACCGCTTAAATTGGTTTCATTGAACAAACTCGTGTTCTGATAGGCGAGTATCGCTGTTTCGCTCAAAAGAAAGGTTGCAATCATTATCGCTGCTATGATCTTTAATTGTGACTTGTTGCCTATTCTCCTTACTTTAAGCTCCTCTAGCACTTTTTCGTCAGTTTGATTCTCAACCTTTTCCATCAAGTAACAAAGTTTTGCGACTCCGACATTTCTTTGGGAAATAAATCCAGCACACAGAAGTTCGTTGATGTATTTTGTGGCAGTGTGTCTGTGCAGTCCGGTGAATCCAGCTAGAGAAAGTAATGTCAAACCTTCTGGATGCTTTCTTAGAGTTTCTATTATTATCTTTATTGGGTTTTCAGAGCTCATTCGTTAAACCTTGTACAATATTGTACAACCAAATTGGCCAATTTTTCTTCTAATAAAGACAATGTCGAAGCACATATAGCCGAGAATCAGTAAAGTTAACAAAAAGTCGACATGTGACCTAAAAAATATCAAAAACTCAAGTGTCGAAATAGTTTTATATTCAAGAAAGAGAAAAATATATTGTGAATTATGTCTATTTTTAAATCAGGGGACGAGGAAAAGAAAATCTTGGAGGAAAGCGTCAAGCAATTGGATGTTCGTTACGCAGGAATAGCCATAGAATTAGAGAGGTTAAAGAAATTAAACGAAAAAATCGACAAGATAGAGTCCAAATTAAAGGGTTTGGACGATATACTTTCTTCAGGCGGCATGAGCCTGCAACCTAGGACAATATCTGTTAAAACCAAGGATGCTATAAGATTGATACTCCAGAAATATGGAAAGGTTTCACCTTCTCAGCTAAGCAAATTGATCAAACTGTCGAGAACAAGATGCAATGAATACCTCAAGGACATGGAGAACGAAGGCATAGCTATTTCTATCATAGACTGTCGAAAAAAGTTCTATTCCATCCGACAGTGAAATTTCCATAAAGTCGTCTTGTCGGTTCTTTGTCGAATTTACCATAAGCTGAAAGCCCATATGCTTTAGCTGTGGGATGAATTGCGATAAGTATTAAAACTATAAATACCATAAATAATATATGAAAATAATATGTAGGATAAGGATAAATAAAACCTCTGGACAAAAGGTTGTAACAATACCCAAACAAAAGGAAACAGAAGATTGGAAAGAAGGGGAATTTGTCAAGATAGAAAAGGCTGAGATAAAATGATACAAACCTATAAAGTGAAACATAACCGAGACTTTGAAAGAGAATTAGGTTTAGCAAGGAAGGTAGCAGAATATTCTATCATTAATAAGAATGAATATTCTCTTATTGATAGGTATATTTCAAGCAAGGATGTAAAGCATATTGGCTTGAAGTCAATGATCGCCAATCAAATACTCCGCAAGTATTCAAGGAACAAGAAACTAAGAAGAATATTCTCTGTTAAGTTAATCGTTCCTAATCAAGGAATAAAGGTTAAGGATAATAAGATTTATATCCCATGTTTAAAGTTATGGTTGGAAATTTGGTTTGATAGAAATTTTGAGAAGATAAACCAGATTGAGATTGGAAAAGAGTTTGCTTATATTTCTGTTAGCTATAAAGAAACCAAACTTTATGAACCAATTTCTTATTTTGGGGTTGACCGAAACACAACAGGTCATGTTCTTGTCGCCTCAAATCCAACAACAGGTAAGGTTTTAAAAATGGGAAAGGAATGCAATCATATTCACAATAAATACAAGGAAATAAGAAGACAACTTCAAAAGAAGGGCAAATTAAGATTATTGAAGAAGATAAAGCATAGAGAAAGCAATATAATCAAGAACATTAATCATCAGATAAGCAGAAAGTTGGTTAATGTTTGTAAAGAAGCGAAAGCGGGAATTGTTTTAGAGAACTTAAAAGACATAAGGCGGACTGCAAAAATAAGGAAGAAACAAAGGTATTCCCATAACTCTTGGAGTTTCTATCAGCTTGAGAATATGATAGAATACAAAGCCAAAAAGTTGGGAATTCCAATCTTCTATATCGAACCACAATACACAAGCCAAAGATGTTCAAGATGTGGTCATATAGAGAATGCAAACAGACAAGAAAAAATGTTCCATTGTAAGAAATGTGGAACAGTTGAGAATGCTGATGTAAATGCTGGTTTCAACATAGCATTATGTAAGCAATTAGGCATATCTCAATTCAATACAGACAGGGATGCATTGAAAGGTAGCACTGATACACCTAAAGAAGCTTCATCTCCTGAAACCGAGATAACTTTAGAACCCCGCACTCTTTAGAGGTGGGAGTATGTCAGATGCAGAATGAGTTTTTGTATTAATTGGCTGATGTTAGAACTTGTTTAACCACTCTATTATCTCTTTTTTCTCCTCTTTTTCATTCGTCGGTTTCTTGGTCATCTTATTGAATACGTCAGAGATTGACTTCTCTAAATTTTCTATTTTTTCCGCTAGAATGTTCTTTCCGTTTCCCCCTTTGTTCGATTCTATTTGGGTCCACAGCACAATAAAATCTGTTATAAACAAAAGTATAATCAGTTCAAAGCTCTTCAAAGAGCTTAAACCCAAAACAAATATTGCTGTTATTATAACCATGATCCAAAAAAATCTCATAATGCTAATTTAAAACTAAAATTTATATTGCTATCTAAAAGCGATAGATTTAAATATTTGCTCATGTCTCTTTAAATTAAAGTGTAATGAGGAGAATAAACATGGCCAAAAAACCAATTAAAACAGAAGAGGAAGATTTTGAGAAAGGACCAGAGCCAGAAGCAGAGGAACCAGAAGAAGAGGAAGAAAAGGAAGAAGAATGGTAATTAAGTTTGCCATTAGGTAACTTTTGCTTTGAAAATGTTCTTGCTAAAATCCAATAAATATTTTATTATTTTTCTTTGTTTTATTCTAAATCAAACTTATTTATATAAAAACATATTAGTTTTATGGAACAAACACTGATATATCTGTTTTTAGGAATCTATGGCCTTTTAATTATAGCCTTATACAAAATTTTTAGAATTGAGGCAAAAATAAGTTCTGAAGGTAAAAAATTAGATTATAACCCAGCCATTACTTTATGGAAATTTATCACACAAGTAATTTTCGGAGGAGTTTCTTTAGCTGCGCTAGAGCTGGTTACGAATTTCTCAACAGCTTTTCAACAATGGAAGCCAATAGGAATAATATTTTTAATTGCACTGTTTACCGCCATAAACAACTATCTGAAATACAGATAGCGTTGTAATGCAAAGAAACTACACAATAAAGCTTAAATTTTTCAACATCTCAATTTAATTGATGCAATGATTGACAGAAAAGAAATGCAAGAAACAGTTTCTCATTATGATCCAAATAATTTGGCAGTGGCCATGCTTTGTTCTCATTCAGCATTAGAGACTTCTGCTGCAGCAAAATATGCAGGATTTAGAACTATAGGAATAACTACACAAGGCAGAGATAAAACATATGCATTATACAATAGAAAGTTGTTTGACAAACTTCTTTATGTTAAAGAATTTAAAAATGGCACAACAAAAATTGATGACTACATTCAAGAAGAAATTATAGCAAATAACGGTATACTTGTTCCAAATAGGTCCTTATCTGCTTACTGCGGGTTTGATTATATCGAAAATGAACTTAGAATTCCGTCTCTAGGAGGAAGGCATATACAAAAGGCAGAAGATAGAAACGCAAAAAATAATCAGTATGATATTTTAAAAAGAGCTGGGATAGAATTTCCAAAAAGATTTGAAAAGCCAGAAGATATAGATAGGTTAGCTGTAGTGAAGGTACAGCAAAAAGACAATCCTTTAGAAAGAGCTTTCATTTATCCGTCAAGCCCAGAAGAGTTTCATTCTATGACAAGTGATTATATTCAAAGAGGAATAATAGATGAAAAAGTTTTGGAAGGCGCTATAATAGAAGAATTTCTAGTTGGACCCAAAATAAATGCGAATTATCATTCTTTTGCACTGCATGAAAGTTTCCCTCAATATTTCCCAACTAAGATAGACTTGGTTGGATTTGGGAAAAGGAGACAAGTTAACCTAAGTGGTTTGACAGAAATACCTGCTTCAGAACAAGAAAAAATTGCAGGTAAAGTTAAAATAACAAATGAGGAAATCAGTCATGATGGCTTCACGATGAGAGAAAGCACTCATGAAAGTTTTTATGATATAGGAAAGAGGTTTGTTGAAGCTGTTAATAGTTTTTATCCTGGTGAAATGATTGGTATGTTTGGACTTCAGGGCATGATGGTTACAGATCAAAAAACTTTAAAGCCAAAATTCGTGGTTTATGATGCAAGTTTAAGAATTCCTGGAGATCCTGCAATTGGACCAACATCACCTTTGATGAGAAATCTTAGCATAAAATATGCTGAGCTGCAGAGTAAACTAAGAGAAAGTACAAACTATAGAGGCAGAAACATTGAAGACCCGCTTGATTTGACAATGCTCGAAATAGCTACTGCAGGTAAAGAAAATAGGTTAGAAGAAATCGTAACATAGGGAGGTTATAATATGAGTTTAGTTTATGAAGGAAAAACAAAAGACGTTTTTAAGAGACCAGACGGAAATTTAGAATTCCGTTTTAAAGACGATGCTACAGGTTACATTGGTCTAGGTGGAAAACCTGTATTTAATTCTGGCTATGATAGTGTTGTTGGACAAATTCCTGGAAAAGGTGTAGTTTCATGCCAGTTCACAAAACATTTTTTTGAACTGTTTGAAGAAAAAGGCATTCCTACTGATCTTGTTGAAGCTAAACCGCATTCGAATGTAATGACAGTAACACCAGCAAAATTGTTAGGTGTAAAAAATCAGGCAAAAAAATTCAAAGGTTCAGACGGAATTTACGGTTTAGAATGTGTGTTTAGAAAAGAAGTTTTCGGAAGTTGGTGGAGAAGATATCCGTGCCAAGTTCCTGGAAGTAAATTAGACGTTGTAGAATTTTATGCAAAAGGCAAAGCAGGTGAACCAGATATTCTAATGGTTGATGACGCTATGGTTCAACTAGGAATGATGAATAAAAAAGAAATGGAAACTACAAAAAAGAGGACAGAACAAATTGGAGATATAATGTACAGCGAATTTGCAAAAAGAAATTTTCATTTAGTTGATGGGAAAATGGAATGGGGCAGAGATTTAAAAACAGGAGATGTGATTTTAATTGATGATTTGTCACCAGATACATTTCGTGTTTGCCAAGGATTTGATTTAGACAAAAAAGGAAATTGCAAAGTAAATGAAAGGTGTATAAAAACAGATTATAGACAAAAATCAGAATTTATAAGATGTTCAAACCCAGGTTGCTTTGAATCGGTAGAAGTAAAAGGAAAATTCGAGAGATTTATAGAAGCTAAAAATATTTTAAGCGCAGATCCAACAGGTCTAAAGAAACTAGCAGAGGCTTTCAGGCTGGAGATATGATAACAAAAGACAAAATTGATTCGATTTTATCAAAACACGGTAGAAAAAATATATCCATCGCGACTTATTGCTCCCATTCAGCATTAAACATATTTTATGGTGCAAGAAAAGAAGGCTTTAAAACAGTAGGTATTGCTCAAGAAAAAGAAATTCCATTCTATAATGCATTTCAAGAAGCTAGTCCAGATATTTACTTACCGGTTGAAGAGCATAAGGACATGCTTGAAAGAGAGTTCCAGAAACATTTAAGAGGACATAATACTATAGTCATACCGCACGGCTCTTTTGTAGAATATGTTGGTGCTAAAAATTTAGAGAACGAATTCAAAGTTCCAATGCAAGGCAACAGAAAAGTTCTAGCATGGGAAAGCGACAGGGAAAAGCAAAAGCAGTGGTTAAGAGAAGCTGGCGTAAAAACACCTACAGAGTTCGCATTACCATCAGGTATAGACAGACTTTCCATAGTAAAGTTCGATGGTGCAAAGGGAGGCAAAGGTTTCTTTTTTGCAAGAAATGAAAAGGACTTTTACAAAGAAATGGAAAAAAGGAAAAAAGATCCTGAAAAGGAAAAATATTTTATACAGGAGTATGTATTTGGTTCCAGATTCTATCCCCATCTGCATTTCTCCCCATTCTCAGGGAGGGGGTTGAAGATTAATGATGGTTGGTTGGAGATGCTCGGTTATGATATAAGAAGAGAGAGCAATATTGATGAATTGCACAGGGCGGGTCTGTCTAGAGACGAACTCAGGAAAAAAGGCATAGAAGAATCCTTTACAGTGGTGGGGAATGAGGCCACTGTTCCAAGGGAAAAGCACCAAGCAAAATATCTTTCAATAGGCAGGCAGATAGTAGAAGCATCCCAAAGATTGTTTTCACCTGGCATGCTAGGTCCTTTCTGCCCAGAAACTATTATTACAAAAGACGAGGAAGTTTACACTTTTGAGATATCTACTAGAATAGTTGCTGGTACTAATGTGTGGAGCCCTCATGGGTCTCCAGAAGCATGGTATACGTGGGGAGAAGAAATGCCTATGGGAAAGAGAATAGCAAGAGAAATTAAAATTGGTATTGAAAGAGATGAACTAGAAAAAATAGTTTCCTAAGCCTTTATTTTCTCATCCCATTTTCCTTCGTCTATTTCCTTAATAATTTCCTTCGGCTTCTTGCCTTCGACATATACGCCAGCGCTAACGCAGAACGCGACCACTTGTTTTACAGCTGCCTTTAGATTATCAGTCTTTATGTCATCCATCTTCATTCTGGCAATTTTTACGACTTGCTCGAACTTCAGACTCTCCTTGAACTCTTCCTTTACTTCGTCTTTCTGGTAGACATTAAAAGCCGCTTTTGACAATGTCTTGACGTTCAACTCCTTCTTAACCAAGGCGGCAACAGATGGCGACCCCACGGATATCTCAAAGCTCTTTGTCTTTAAATCAATATTAATTGTGACAGGAATTTCCATGCCAGCATAATCTTTCGTCTTCTCATTTATAGCGCTTATCACCTTTCCTATATCGACTTTGGTTGGCGCTAATGCTAGACCTAGCGGTGGCGCTGGTGTCGCTTTCCCGCCTTGTACAATCGCTTTTACTGTTGTCATAAAATCACGGTAAAGTAATTATTAATGATAAGATATAAAAAGCTAATAATAGAATGCCAGGATTCGTAAGTACACCCATAAATAATGAGGAAATATTAGTTTTTTTCTCTTCCATCTTTAAATCTTTAGGAATAAAATGTTTAAAAACAAAAAATATAGTTACGCCACTCAAGATAGAGAAAATAACAGAGGATAATAAGTAATTATTTAATCCAAAAGTTATAAACAATAAAACAAGTTCAACTATACCGACAATGATGGTATGCTTTAAAATAAATGTGAAAAAATGAGACTTGTCTTTTATTTGGTTTTTGCAGACAAATCTTATAGCTATATAAGATATTAAAAGATTATCTGAAATAGAGAAAACAGTTGCAATAATTGTTAAAAGAGGGAACATAAATAATAAAATTCCTACACCCATATCAGCCAATACAATGTTAGATAAAAGAGCGATAATTATGAAAGTAAAAAGCAACAGCTTATTCATTTACTCTCACTCTTCTCTGCGGCTTCTACGACCTTGGCAGACTCTATAGGAATCGTTATGGGTATCGGTATTGCGGCATCCAATAATTCTATGGTCAGTTCTTCCTTTGCCTCGTCAACCCTGGTGACCTTGCCTTTCTCATTCTTGAAAGGTCCGCCGATTATCTCGACAACGTCCCCCCTGTTAACCTTGATCTCAAACTTCTTGATTTCCAAGAACTTCCTAATGTCCTCTATCTTGACATCCTTGTTTATAATGCCTTTTACATGAGGAACTGTCTTTATAATTTGGTTGATAGCCTCCTCGTCGCCTTCCAGGAAAATATAGCCCTTTAGCTCCGCGGGATAGAAAATGCACCTTATGTCCAGGCTGCTATTCTTTGCCTTGCTTGCTAGAGTTTCGATAACAGCATTCTCCCTGCCAACAGTTGTTCTTATTGTTCTTATCATTTAGACACCTGGCACTGCTAGTGCTAAGTAATATATCAGGAATATTACAAAGCCTATCAAGCCTAAAAATATTATTCCAGCTCCAGTTATCTTTGATGATAACAGAAACTCCTCTTTGTCTGGTTTGCGCGCCACGCTTAGCACCCTTCGGTATTGCTTTAATTTTTCCTTTATCTTGCTGCCTAAACCAGGTTTCTTGATTCCTTCGGTCTTATTCGTTTGGTCCATTCAGACACCTAGAATAAAACTATTATAAAGGATATTATTTAAATGCTTTTGTTTTTCACTCTTGGCTGTTTTTAATCAAGCATTAAATAGTAAAAATGAGGACTTTACAGAAGAGGTTTTAAAGTATGTGTAAATAAGAAGTTTAAAATTAAATTCACTATTTTTACTATGTTATTAATTTCTGTAAATCTTCTTTCGATAATTTAACTAAGTAATCGAATAATTTTCCATCTGAACCTATTTTTTCAAGTTCTTTTTGAGGAAGCACTTCTTTTATTTCTAATTCGGTTAGAAAGTGTCTCCATATATCTTTCCGAACTTTTGCCTCTTCCGGTTTTCCAATATATCTACATCCTTCGACTGTTCCGTTTTCGTAAAGTCTTATATTACATATTTTACTCCACAATTCTTCGCCTTTATTATTTAGATGACATAAATCTTCTCTACAAGCTCTATATTCTCCAAATTGACCTTCATGGAAATTTAGACATTTAGTTTCAATGAATCTACCCCTTCCTTTTTGCGGAGGTTGTAATTCATTATGAGCATTACTATCATATATCATAATCTTAAGTGTCATTTAATTCACATATTTCTTATTTAAAGGATAAACTTTTTATATCTTTCTATTTTTATAACTTCTTACTTTCACTTACTGTGAAACTTCTATGGAAAAAGTTAAGTCTAGTGTAAAAAGAGAGAAATGAAATTTTTACCTATCTACCTCTATCTTTGTTCACTTTTTCAATTTTTTCAATCAAACAAAGTCTATTCCAAGTATCTTCTCTATCTGGTTTTGCTTTTCTTTTGGGAACATTCTTTCTCCGTAAGTATATGCCTCAGGCGCTTTAACTCCCGTGACTATTATCAGTGCCCTCACCACGTCTCCTAGTTCTTTTGAAATCTGCGCACCCCAAATAATCTTTGCATCGCCTGAAATCTTTGTTGACACCGCTTCTACTATTTCTTGGCATTCCCTTATAGTGACGTCTGTTCCACCAGAAACGTTTACCAAAGCTCCGCTCGCATCCTCTATCTCTACGTCTAATAGGGGATTGTTCAAAGCTTTTTCAACAGCTTCTACTGCCCTGTTCTCTGTGTCTGATTCTCCCAAGCCAATCATTGCCAAGCCGCCGTTAGTCATCACAGCCCTTATATCTGCAAAATCTAGATTAACCAAGCCAGGTTTTGTGACAAGTTCGGTTATGCCTTTTACTGAATTAACAAGAATTTCGTCGCAGATTTTGAAAGCTGTCACAACAGAGACATCCGGAACTATCTCTAATAGTTTGTCGTTCGGAATTATAATCAATGTGTCAACGTTTTTCTGCAATTCTTCCAGTCCGCCTTGAGCGTTGGCCATTCTCTGTCTTCCTTCCATCGAGAATGGTAAAGTCACTACACCGACCGTTAATACGTTCATCTTCTTTGCAATCTCTGCCACGACTGGTGAAGCTCCTGTCCCTGTTCCACCGCCTAATCCACAGGTGATGAAAACCATGTCTGCTCCTTTCAATGCATCTTTTATATCCTCTCTGTTCTCTCTTGCAGCCTCTCCGCCAACCTTTGGATCAGCCCCAGCTCCCAAGCCTCTTGTCAAATCCTTTCCAATCAAAACTTTTTTATCCGCGTCCGTGTACAACAGGTCTTGCGCATCAGTGTTTATCGCGACAATCTCTGCTCCTACTATTCCAACCTGCATCAGCCTAGAGATTGTGTTGTTTCCCGCGCCGCCCACGCCTATAACTTTTATTTCCGCTTTCCTTGCTTCAAGAATTTTTCTCAAATCTTCGTCAGTGTCAGATAATTTGCCTGTTCCTTCGACACTTTTAATTGCCATTAATGAAAACCTCCTTCTAATTTTAGCAAAAATAAACTTTTATAATTAATTGAATTGTTATAAGCAAAAATATAATTTAAATAGCTTACTATTCAATAGTATTTTATGGAAAAAACAGAATTGAAAACAGGAGAACAATTAAAAACAATAGATTATATAGTTGGAAACTCTTGTGCATTTTTAATTCCTGAGTATGAAAAGAATTTGAAAGAAAAAGAGAAGACTGGAGTTTCTTCTCTTTTGGAAAATTCTAAAGTCGGAAACCGCAGAAATGTTTTGTTTGTTGCAAGAGAAGCAATGATGGAAGAACCTGAAAATTTTGCTTATGAATGCCTTAGAGACAAGAAATGTAGCAAGTGTCCAATCTTTAAAAAATATAATTAGAATTACTCTTTTGGTTTCTCAAAAACTTCGGCGAACTTTACCTTTTCAAAATTTAAAATCTTTATGATATCATCAGCTATTTTCTTCTTGTACAAAGAGTTTATCAAGGGAGGTATTTCTATCTCAACTTCCTTGCCGTTTATTGAACCAATCTTGATCTTTTCTTTGTCGGTCGTTGTGTAAATCTCAAACAAGGCTTTTATCTTTTCCTCCGTGTTTTCAATCCTTCCCTTTATCTCTATATCGTATACCAATGTTTTACCCGCCAACGGATTGTTAAAGTCGACCTTGACTCTTCCGCCAGAGACAGAAAGAACCCTTCCTCTCAAATTGTCTGCCTGAATGAACATGCCTGGTTGCGGGTCAGTGTTATGCTTTCTGAACTCGGCCATAGGAACCAACCTTATCAGTTTCGGGTCCCTCAGTCCGAATGCCTTTTCAGGAGGTATCTCTATTGTTTTTTTCTCGTTCACATTCATTTCCAGCAAGGCTTCCTCCAAGCCCTTTATCAGAAAATCAGACCTTATAACAATAGGTATAATCTTGTCTCCTGTTGAGTCAAACTCCTGTCCGCTTTCCTTTATCTTCGCCGAATACGTTACTTTGATAAAATCATTGGTTTGCATGCCAATTATTTGGAAGAAGGGATTTATATACTTTATAACATAGCTTATAAAAACCAATAGAAATTTAAATCAAAATTCTCATAAGATAACTATGGAAATAAACGAATTTTGCTCCATGCTCAAGGAAAGCAGGCAGTTCGACGACATGGAAGTAAGGATTTTAAGAGCAATGCTTATTCTTACTAACAGGGATGTGGTAAAGGTGGATGCCGCCAAGATTGCACAAGAGGCGGGCATATCCGTAACCAATGCTTACAAATATCTTTATTCCTTGCAAAAGAAAGGTCTTGTTGAAAATGGACAGGAAAAGAGCAAGGTTTTCTGGTTGGCTAGGTCCACTAATCCGTTCCCGAGGATTCTTAGTTACGTTTCAAAAGATTATCTGAGGCTGAAGGATTTATTTGCCGGCTTGGAAAAGAAATACGAGGAATACCTGGAAGTGAGAGGAAAGAACATATGGCTTGGCGAGAAGGCGTACGAGCAGTATGAAGGCGACTTTTCAAACAAGGCTTCCTTGCTTTTTGATATAGCTCAAGAGGAGATAATGATAACCACTGACAAATTTTATGACGACATAGTTATGCTAGAGGCCATAAAGAGGGCTGTCGAGAGAGGAATCAAGATAAGAATAATCGCAGCCGAGCTTCATCCCGAGACCCTGGCAAAGTTAAGGAAGATTGAAATTGAGATGAGATTGGGAAGGGCTTTGCCATATTTAGTAGTGGTTGATGGAAAGCATGGCATGACTGTCGACGAGAACCAGAAGGGAATATGGTTCTTGAACTGCAAGACGGATTATAAGGATAAGTTCGAGGCATTGTGGGAAAAGGCACATGTTATTTGATATTTATATCAGGAATTATAATTTCTATTTATGAAAACCAGAAGAGTTGCTGTAGTAATATTCTATGATAATAAAAAAAGAATTCTTCTACAAGATAGAAGAAAAATGAGCAAGATTGGTGAAGATTGGGGGTTCTTTGGAGGAGAAATTGAGAAAGGTGAAACTCCAGAACAAGCAGTCGTTAGGGAAACAAAAGAAGAGCTTGATTTTGACTTAAAAGAATACAGATATGTTAGAGAATATAGTTATGAAATTGAAGAATCTCTAAAGAGAAAATTTGCTAATTTTGATTTTGATGCTGTTTTATGCCAAGTATTTATTGCACCATTAAAAGATAATCTTTCAAAGTTTAAACTCAAAGAAGGAAAGAAAATGCAGCTTTTTGCATTGAATGAAGCAGAAAAACTAAAAATGGTTTCTGAAGGCGATATAGAAATTATCAGAATATTAAAGAAGGTTTTGTGATTGATATGAAAGAAGAGAAAGTAGAATTCTGTTCCGAAGGACAAAAGATTGTTGGAAAACTGTATATCCCGGGTATTAGAAATCCTCCGGCCGTCATTATTGCTCACGGTTATGGAGGATACTTCTCATTCATAGAAGAAATGGATGTTGCTAAGATATTCGCGTCAAATGGTTTTGCCACCTTAGGTTTCGAATTCAGAAACTTCATGGGAAAAGGTTTGACGCTAGATAGTGAAGTTAAAGATCTTAAGGCTGCGATAGACCTTATGAGCAAGAAATTTGATAAGCTGTTTCTTTTGGGAGAGAGCTTGGGATGTCTTATTATAGCATTGTTGAACGACAAAAGAATAAAGGCAGTAACCTTTTGGTCTCCAGCTATGAATACTAAAAAAGCTGTCCTAGAAGACTTGCAAAAAAACTTTAACGAGAATATTTTAGAGGAAATAAAAGAAAAAGGATTTGGAACTTTTAATTATAGAGGCAAAATCAGAATCGTCGAGAAGAAGTTTTCAGAACAGATAAACCAAAATTATCTTCGTTTGATACCCAAAATAAATGTGCCTATTCTAGTATTACGCGGGACAAGAGATAAAACCGTAGAAAGGAAAGATATCGAAGAAATTTATGAAAAAGCAAAATCTGAGAAGAAACTGATAGCAATAGAAAATGCGAGTCACGTGTTCAAGGACAATTACAAAAGAACTGCCATAAGATTTACAGTGAAGTGGTTTAGCAAATGGTTGAAATAGAATTAGATTATTTTCTTTTCAACTAAGAAATCTTTTACAATTCTAAATATTTTTTCATGTCCTTCTGAATTCGGATGAACACCATCCTGCAAAAGTTTTTTGTAGTTTGATTTAAAGAATTTGTCAAAAATTTCAATAAAATGAACATTTTTTGCACTGCATACTTCCTTAAGAATTTCATTATACTTCTTAATGCTTGAATTTTCATAAGTTACTCTTTTATCCCATACAACAGGTTGAGTTTTATCTTCATCAACCGGAGTTAATCCAACAAAGAAGATGCTTTTGGAGAATTTTTTCGATATTTTTATTATTTCTTCTATATTATACCTAAATTTTTCTTGGCTAACCCAAAAACCTTTTTTTGTGCTTAGAAAAACTGAATCGTTTGCTCCAATTTGAAATATAAGTATTGTTGCACTTCCTCTTCTCTGATTTCTTTCACTTCCTCTTTTTTGGGTTTCAAATTCAAGTCTCTCTAGCAAAGAGTTAGTCGTGTCTGCAGAAACCCCTAAATTATAGACTAAATGTTCTTCTGGATATTTTTCTTCTATAAAGGCTCTTAATCTTTGAACCCAACCGCCTGCTTTGTCCCAAGAGCCATAAGCTATACTATCCCCAAAAACCAAAAATTGCGACATACTATATAATTATATTTAACGTAATAAATAAAGTAATTAGTTGATTCAATGAAGTTTTCAGTGGAAAAGGTATATAGTAAAGGTATAAGGCAGATTAATGAAGATGAAATTTTAATAAAAGATAATATATTTGCTGTTTTTGATGGTGCTAGTAGTTTAATCAAGTTCTTAAACAAAGAAGGAAAAACTGGAGGGAAAATAGCAGCAGAGATATCAAAGAATGTTTTTTCTGAAAATGAAGGCTCTCTAAAAAATCTTGCCATTAAAGCAAATGACATCATAAGAGAAAAAATGAAGTCAAATAAGATTAATATTAATAGAAAAGAGGCTTTGTGGTCTACAAGTGCTGCAGTTATAAGGATAAAAAAAGATTCCGCAGAGTTCTTTCAAATTGGCGACAGTTTAATCCTACTTGTATTAAAAAAAGGCAAACCGAAACTTGTAACAAAATATTATGATCAGGATATAGAAACTATGATAAAATGGAAGAGGCTAGCAGATAAGAAAGAGGATAATATAAACGAAAAGCTGATTGGACAAAAAATAAAAATCAGAAGAATGGCTAACATACGTTACGGTGATTTAAACGGAGAAAAAGATGCTATAAAATTTTTCAACACAGGAAAATTTAGATTGGAAAATGTAAAATCCATAATACTTTTTACTGACGGTCTACTTGTACCAAAAGAAAATCCAGAAGACGAAGAAGACTGGAACAAATTCATAAGCATATACAATAAATTAGGTCTAAAGGGTCTGCTTAATTACGTGCGTTCTATTGAAAACACAGACCCTAATTGTTTCCTATACCCAAGATTTAAGAAGCATGATGACATAGCAGCGATTGCTATCAGGTTAAGATAATTACTTTATTATCTTTATAGGGACTGTTATGGGGCATCTTTCAGAAAGTTTTGAAAATTCAATTATTGTTATCCCAACTATCTCTTTTGTTTTCATAAAATCACTTTTGAATTTTTTTAGTATTGTATGCAGTTATGATAAAACCTTCATGATTTAATATTTTTACCGCTACCATTATATACTCGTCTTCGGATTTTATTATCATGAAATACGAGACTGATTTTGAAACCATGGAAATAGCAAAGGATGTTATAACAAAACTGAATCTTACTCACGTAAAAACTGACAAGCTAATCTGCGTAAGGAGCCATGGCTCAAAGAGCAGGAGAACGGTAGCTAGGATACACGGTTTACCAAAAATAATGCAGCTTGCCATGAATACCAAAGCTTTCTACGTTATCGAAATAATATCTGAGAACTTTGATAAGTTCAGCCAAAATGATAAGATAAAGACAATAATACACGAGTTAATGCACATACCTAAAAGTTTCGGTGGAGGTTTCAGAAGTCACAGGCCATATGTTACGAGTAAGACGGTCGAGAAGGCTTACAAAGAATATATAAATTTATGAGATGTGTTTAAATCTTTTTCTGTTTATTTTATTTCTAGGTGAGTTAATGGATGAAATTATTGAAGAGCTTGTTTCAGCGGACGTTACCTATTTAAGAGAATCAGTGCAAAGACTTGAATTATTGAAAAAGAAATACCCTGGAAATTCAGAAGTAGCTAAGATCATTGATAATTTGGTTGATGCTAGAAAAACAGGCCTTAAAGACACAATAACTGGTTATAGAAGTTTCGAGTTTTCTCATCTTTGTAACACAGAATCTGTTGAACTTGTTTCCCAAGAAGAAGCTAAGAGAGCACTTGCAATACTAAAAGGGTCTACTCGATGAGTATTCCAGGCTTCTCAGGTTCTGCTACCAGAGCTTTGGGATGATTTATTTTCTCAGCGGAGACAATCTCTATTTTGCAATTCAGTTCCCTTTCAATAAAGTCCTTCGACTCTTTCAAATGTTTTAACTCGTGTCCCTTGAGGAATTTCTCTTCCAAAGGTTTCCTCTTCTGTAATCTAGCATAATAACCGGATACCTCTTTTTCCAATCCCTTGTAATTTTTAATAATCTCCTTCAACTCCTTCCCTTCCAAGGCAGCGTCAAAGACTTCATGCTTCCATCCTGGCGCAACGAATATTGTTATCTTCTTCGGTTTATCAATTTTAGACAGTCTTTTGATTTCTATCACGTCTTTCAGCAATCTGCTTATCAATTCCTCCCCGGCTTCTATTCTCATGCTAATGGCTTTGGCATCGACTTCAGGCCAATCTTCCGAAACTACAGAGCTTTTGTTTCCAAGTTCATGCCAGAATTCTTCGCACAGATGCGGCATGAACGGCGCCAGCAATCTCAGCCATCTTGAAACAATGCCAGGATTATACTTGTCGGTTCTCTTCTTGTAATAGCCTATGTCATTGAGTATCGAGAAGAAGGCAGAGTTGACTGCCTTTTTGATTTCATTCCTGTCCATCGCATTGGTCGTCTCTTCTATAACTCTGTTTATCCTAGATTCTATCCACTTGTCAATCAATTCTTTCTCCTTCTTTGGTTTGCTCTTTATGATTTCCCTTATAACTTTGGAGAATGTTTCTAAATGCTTTTTATAGATTTCGCATTCCTCGTTCTTCCAGTCAAAGTCTTCCCATTGGTTTGCTCCATGGGTCATATAAAGTCTCAACGTGTCAGCTCCATAGAGTTTTATAGCATCGTTCCAGAACACGACGTTCCCAAGGTGTTTTGATAACTTCTTGCCATAGGATATCAGGTGCCAGTTAACAAAAATTCCTTGAGGCCATAAGTTCCTTGGAAATATTGCCACATGATTGAATATGAACAAAGGAAAGTGGGCTGCCTTGTGTTCCTTGCCGCCGGAATTCAAATCCAACGGATACCAGTACGAAAAATCTTTTCTTATTTCTTCCCATATAGACTTCTTTGCCTTGCCTGTGCCAAGGAAGACGTAATCAAAAAATTCGTCTGTTAGCTCTTCCAATTTTATTTTTCCCTCATTGAAATACTTTGATATAATATAGAAGGACATGTATATGGTTGAATCTGACAGGGCTTCAACAATCCAGCCCTCCTCGAATGGAAACTTGGTTCCCAGGCCTCTTTTTCTTACGCAGGGCCTTTCTGCAAGCCAATCGATTATGGCAGGAAGCTCCTTCTTGTATTGCGGCGGATATATGTTCATCTTCTCTACGCATTGTTTTGCAACTTCTTTCCATTTCATGTTATCATAATCAATGAACCACTGGCCTTTAACGACCTTTACAATAATCTCTGCCCCGCACCTGCAATAGATGGGTTTGACAGACAGTTCATAGGTCATGTCAGCATCTCCTTTTTCCATCAACCACTTTTCAACTTCCTTCTTCGCCTTTGATACTTCCATTCCTCCGAACTTTGGAATAGAGCTCAACATTCTTCCGCCGAACTCTATCTTATATAGTTCATTGGTTATCTCCTCTATCTTCGGATCATTTGTGTATTTTACGCCATGCTTCTCCAGCAACTCGCCTGCCGGCGCTGCTCCGAAACCTTTTGTTTCAACCACCTGTATCGGTTTTATCTCGGGAGCCACTTTCTTTAGATAAATATAATCAAACGGGTCATGCGATGGAACGCTCATCACGATTCCTGTCGCCTCGTTAACGTCAACAAAATCTCCTGGGAGAATGGGAACTTCTTTATTGTTTGCAGGATTTATTACCTTTGTGTTCAACAGTTCCTGCCCTGCTAATTCTTTCTCTATCTCGACCTTCTTTCCAAAATCTTTCAACTTCTTTACAGCCTTTTCAGATACTATCCATGCCTCGTTGTCAACCTTTGCTCTCACATATCTCTCGTTCGGGTTTATCCATACATTGGTAACGCCGAAAACTGTTTCAGGTCTCAGTGTCGCTGCTGGTAATATCACATCACCTAATCTAAATTTAATTATAACATAATCCTTTATCTGAGCCCCTTTCCATTCCTTTATATCCATCTCAGCAGGGTCAAGACTTACAGGGCTGTTGCAATCAGGACACCACGCCAACCTATAGTCTTTCTGTATAAGATAACCGGCATTCCTTAGTTTCTTGAACTGCCATTGTATGAATTTATTATACTGTGGATCAATGGTCGAGACAACCGGCCTGAAATCCAGAGACAAGCCAATTCTTTTGAAGGCCTTTATCATATTCTTTTCAAGATACTTCTCAACGTCTAAAGGATTTTTAAACTTGGCGGCGTCCTTGGGCTCTATTCCATACTTTTTTGCATTCTTCAAGTCCTTCGACACGTCTGTCAATATGGTCTGGCAGTGGACGCCTGTCGCGTGGAAACCCAGGGGAAAGAAAACGTTAAGGCCTTTCATCCTCTTATACCTGGCGATAACATCAGGAATAACATAAGACCTTGCGTGACCTACATGCAATGTGCCTGACACGGTTGGATAGGCGAAGACCATGAAGAACTTGTCCTTTTTGCTAGGCTCTGCTTCAAATATTCTGTCCTCTTCCCATTTCTTCTCCCATTTGTTTTCAATGTCCTCTGTTTTCATGATTATAACCCTAATTCACTTGCAATGCTCTGCAACGCTTTTAGCGATACCTCAAAGAACTTCTCCTTAGGAATATTTATCTGTTCGCAAAATAAAATCCTTTCCCTGCTGCAGTTTCTTGCAAAATCCTTCTGTTTAAACTTTTTGCTTATGCTTTCAACCTTGACATCGGCGAGCTTTTTAGAAGGGACAACTAATGCGCAAGCGATAATCAAGCCTGACACAGCGTCAGCAGCTATCAAAGCTTTTTCAGCATTGGATTCTGGCTGAACACCTACGTTTTCAAAGTTGTGAGCTTTTATCGCTCTGATCATGTCGTCTTCTATCTTTTGGTCCAATATATCAGCTGCTACCAAAGTGTGCTTTTCAGGAGTGCTTTCGGTTTTCTCAAAGTCTATATCGTGTATCAGTCCTATCAGTCTCCATTTCTCAACGTCCTCGTTCAAGAATGCGGCAGTCTCTTTCATTATCGCCTCTACTGCGTACATATGTTTAAGCAAATTCTCTTTAGTTATGTGCTCCTTTATCAGGCCTAAGGCATCTTCTCTGTTCATAATATCAATATATTTAAAGTCTATAAATAAATAAAATCATTATGCTTGATTTGTCTGAAGTAAAATTCAGCAGAGGAGATATATTAAGGAACGTTAAACTGCCTACAAAAATTACTCCCTCTTTATCAGAACTTATTGGTATTCATATAGGAGATGGCAGTATAACCGATGCTTTCAAAGACAATGTACATACAGTAATTGAATACTGTGGAGATTCTTTAGATGATTTAGAATATTATAATATTTACGTTTCAAGTTTGATAGAAAAACTATTTGGAATTCAACCATTATTTTCAGACCATGATACTTGGTTTAAACTAGTAATAAATTCTAAAGCAATTTTTAAATTTTATACTAGTGTTATAGGTTTACCAATTGGTAAAAAAGCTCAAACTGTAACAGTTCCTACATTGATATTGAATGATTCTAATTTGATTATAACAAGGTTTTTAAGAGGCTTGATAGATACCGACGGTAGCTTAACTTTCAAAAAGAAACATAAAAATAGACATTATTATCCTGTTCTAAAACTTACTCTTGCTAGTAAAGAGCTAATTAAAGAAGTAAATAACTTACTAAATAATCTAGGATTCGTAACTTATTCATATTTTGATGTTAAACGGTTTGATTCTAGAACAAATAAAACTACTATAATTCATGAGATTTATCTTTATGGCAATAAAAATCTGGAAAGGTGGATTAAAATTGTAGGATTCAAAAATCCTAAACATTTTACAAAATATTTAATTTGGAAGAAGTATGGATTTTATCCTCCCAAGATTTCGCATGAACAAAGAAAGAAGATAATACAAGGCTATTTAAATCCTGAAATATTTTATAATTAATATGCCCTCGTAGCTCAGTTTGGATAGAGCGTCTGAGGTTAGGCGAAACTTCTAAGTCCAAACTTAGAAAATCTGATTTGTGATGAGGTCATCAGAAGGTCGCGGGTTCAAATCCCGTCGGGGGCGTTTTAATTTTTTATTTGCTCTCATGTTTTTTTCAACTTTTTCTTTGCCGCAATAATTTTCTTTGCCACCATAATTAATGAGAACAGCCCAACCAAGATTTATAACATGAGGTTTTGGACCATCATACTCAGGGCAATACATTGATATTCCGGTCGCATAATAACCTTTTTTACAACCTAATCTTTCATAATGCCTGCAAAATTCATCTATCTTTTTCTCCTTTACTACAATTTCGCAATCCAAAGCACAAGGATGGTCAGTTACACCAAGTTTACATTTTGGCAATATTACATTAGAACAATAATAGCAAACGACTTCGTTCTCTAAATCAGATGGGTTATGCCTTCTGACTTTAATTTCTGTTCCTGTTTCTTCTTTCTCAATTTCTTTGTCAGACTTGAATTTTACCGGTATATGAGGCATCAATTATAATGTGATAATAAACTTTAAATTTCAATATTCTTAAAAAATCAAAAGCATTATTCTTTTTATTCTTGTTAAACAAACTATTTTCTATATGGCAAGGATAATATCCGTTGTGTCTGGTAAAGGCGGTGTCGGCAAGACCACTACAGTTTCCAACTTAGGGGCGGCTCTTGTTAAGAAAGGCAAGAACGTCATTGTTGTGGACGGGAATATAACCACGCCTAATCTCAGTCTTCATTTGGGAATACCTTTTTACCCGATAACTTTGCATGACGTCTTGAAGAGGAAGATACCGATAGAGGCCGCAATATACGAGCACTCGACCGGCATGAAGATAATACCCGCCTCGCTGTCTGCTGATGACGTAAAGAATGTGAGCCTGGATAAGTTGGAGAACGCCTTGTGGAGTCTTCTAGGCAGGGCTGACATAATAATCGTTGATTCTGCCGCAGGTCTTGGCAAGGAAGCACTAACAGCCATGAAAATAGCTGATGAGTTGATAGTCGTGACGAATCCTGATTTGCCGTCTGTCACAGACGCATTGAAGACAATAAAGATAGCAGAGGAGAACGAGGTAAAAGTTTTGGGAGTCGTCCTCAACAGGTTCAGGGGCAAGAAGCATGAGATGTCTTTACCTGAGATAAGATCGATGCTTGGCGTTCCCATCTTAACTATTGTTCCAGAGGACTCGGCAGTTCCCAAGTCGATAAAGAGCAGAAGGCCTGTCGTCCATCACAAGCCTAAAAGCGGCGCAGCCATAGCCTTCAACAAGCTGGCATCCAAGATATCAGGCGAGCCCTTTGTCGAAGAAATAAGAAAGGAAAGAAGCTGGTTTGACAGGCTGACCTTCTGGTTCAGGTGATTAGTCTTTTATAACGTCCCTGAAAAACTCGCTCGCTGCCTTTCTGAATTTTTCGTGCTTTCTTTCTGCTACGGCTATTATATCTTCTAAGAATAGGCAAGGCACTACAATGATAATAGAGTACAATAATATTCCTAATCCCAGTGAAGAGGCTATGTAACCCTTTGATATCTGAATGTTAAAGTTTACAGAGTAAGCATTTAGGCTCAAGGGATAAAAGAGAGCAACTCCTCCATTAATTATACTTATTCCGCTTCCAAATTCTGAACTAAACAAGTCTAGGAAAAGATGGCTGGAGAAGAATATGAGTAAGAGAAAAAAGAAGCCTTTTACGTAACGATTCAGCCTGAAGTGAAATGCCAAATAAAGCAGCAACAACGGTAATAACATGGTTATGAATACGTTGTGAAGAGTTGCTCTTTCTATTCCAATGAAATGGTCCAGATCCAATAAGACTGCTAGAGAGGCAGCTGCTAAGGTTGTTTTTATTTTGTGTTTCATACTAACTCTGGCTGCCAAAACAGCTATTATTGGAAATACAAAATGAAACAGGCTGTCCATATTAATATTTTGTCCTGGTTTATTAATCTAGTTCAAAGTTATCTATGTAGGTTTTTATACCAATCAACCATGTTTGCAAATTCAGAATTAAAATCGCACTTCGGACGGAACCCAAGCTTTTTGTTGGCGTTCTTAGTTGAAAACGCCCTGTTGGTAACTGCAACTTCAAAGTATTTTCCTTTGTTCATTAATGTTGCGCAAGATTTTGCAAACCACATAGGAACTCTTCTCGGTTTCTTGCCAAGCAGTTCGACTATCTTTGAAAATATATATGTAATTTTCATGGGTTCCTTGTCTGCTATGTTATATATCCCTTCGCCTCTTTTAACTCCCGTTGTTATGACGTTGCTGACATCTTTCACATGGACCAATTGGGTATAGTTGTCAGTATCTGGAACAAAACCCCATTTCAACAAGTCCATGCCGTATTTCCACCACGGTGAATTGATGCCATACACCAAAGTCGGACGAAGTATCAAACTAGGTATCCCGGAGTCCAATACCATTTTTTCTGCCTGAAGTTTTGATTTACCGTATGGGTTATTTGGTTTGCACTCACAGCTCTCATTCACTATTCCAGTAACCGGGCCGTACACGTCTGCTGAAGATGTGTATATTATCTTTTCTACATTCTTGCAACATTTCAAAATATTTTTTGTGGTCTGGAGATTATATAAAAAATTCTCTTTTGGGTTTAAACTTATAGCACCAATCATGTGTACCACGATGTCCACATCTTTTGAAATTCCTTTGAGCGTGCCCAATTTTAATGCGTCTCCTTTGAAAACCTCTAATTTTGAAGAAAATGCTTGGGCTTTTTTTTCATCTCTTGCAAGCAGTCTTATGTCATAACCCTTTTCAAGCATTTCCTTTACAACGTATTGACCTATAAAGCCTGTCCCGCCCGTTATCAGTATCATATTATCAATAATTATTTAAGACGATGTCAATAAATAATAACATGAAAATTCCGCAGATTAAGTTTTATCTGTTGTTCATTGTTCTTTCATTCATCTTGAACACTTTGATAGAAGCTACGGTCATACGATTCGGCATTGTCAATTACACCGTTGAACCACAATTCTTGGGAATAGCGTGGTTCACTTATTTGATATATCCCTTCTGGACACTCACATCTTACTTAGGCGGCAATTTCTTAAGTAAAAAGACAAAGTTACACAGGTATATTTTTTATTTTATCATAGGCGCGTTCTTTGCCTTTTGTTTCGACCTTTATTTCACCAGCGTGAACTTCTATTTCTACAGGTTCAATTCTATCCTGTGCATAGGTTTAGTTCCTATAGAAGACTTTTTTGCAGTGGGTTTGATGATGGCCGTATCTGTCGTCGTTTCAGACTATTTGACGAAGAAAATCGTTAGATAATATTCTTCACTTGTAAGCATATTTATTTTAGTAAGATTTCCTATATCTCTAGCATGAATTGGAAGGAATTCCTGAAGCCAGACTGGAGAAAGATTGTGGTATTTGTAATTTTATTTATATTATCTTCATTTATTTCAGCTTATTTTAATACAATATATTCAGCTATTGGATTTTGTTCTTCAATTAAAGCAGGATTTCCATTAGCATTTAATACTGAAATTTCTGGTATAGAATGCGGTGGAGATTCTTCTAACTTTGATATTTTTAGTTTTATTTTAGATATAATATTCTGGTATCTACTCTCCTGCCTCATAGTCTGGATTTATGATAAGTTTAGAAAGAAAAAATAAATTTGCTTACACTGCAAGATATTTTTTATATAGTTTAGTTTTAATCTACTTCCATCTCAAACGCGATAACAGACTTTTCCAATTTCCAGTTCCCGAGAACTTGGGGATGAATTTCACCGAAGAATCCTACTTCTTTTCCGTCAACCATTATTTTCCCGCACCTCGACTCTATGAAACTGTTATGATTATATTCCTTTATCTCATACTTGTAACCTAGGGAATTCAGAATAGCCTCTACCACCGATCTCATCTCCGTTAGGTTGGCATTGTCATAGGAAATGGCGGCAGCCAGCTTCTTGGTTTGTTTTGTTTTTGTTTCTTGGCTATCATCAATGGTCAACGTATCTCCGAGCTCGAATATTTTCTGAGGATAGTCCCTGTGTTTGTTTGCTGTTAAGACTTTTAGCAGGTTAGGCAGCAGCCATGTCCTGCATATGTTATACTCGCTAGAAACAGGATTCATTATTTCTACTGCCTCGCCATCTACGTTCATCTTGGAGAAGTTGTTCTCCTTGTTTGTCAGAACGAAGTTCAACACCTCTTGGAAACCCAGACCTGTCACTATCTCTCTAGTCTTTCTGTATAATTTTTCAATTTCAGCCTCCTCGCCGATTGTTGCTATCCTCGGTAGCACTGGTTCGATATTATTATAGCCGTAACCAATGGCAGCGTCTTCTATTATGTCGACCGAATGGAGAATGTCAGAACGATAAGCAGGTATGCCTATTATCACTTTTCCGCCTTTCATCTTTTTGACAGAGTATCTCATCTTCTCCAGTATCTCGACTATCTGATTCTCGTTCAGCCCTATGCCCAGCAGTTTGTCTACGTTGTCCATGTTTATCGTGAATTCCGTAGGCTCTAATTGCGGTGTCAGCTTTCCGCTAACCTTAACGCTGAATATCTTTCCGCATCTTTCGACGATGTTACAAACTAAGATGTTCAACGTTTGGTTCACAGCCTTTTCGTCCGTGCCTGTCACGTCAATGAAAAGGTTCTTTGTATTTTCCGTGACCTTTGTCCTTTCAGAGTTTATTATGGGCGGGAAGCTTATGACGCCTTCTTTATCATAAAGCATCGGATAGACGTCCTTGACAAGATGCGCGTAATCAATTCCCTTTGGATGCTTTTCCAGTATCTCCTTTACGTTCATCTCTTGATTCATGTTCAAGGGAACGAACTTTTCATCCCTAACATCAGTGTAGACCAACGGAGATACTATCTTATCGAAATCATGGACTCCTATTGCCACTTTCTTTCTGTCCCTTCCTATTGTCATGTGCAATTTTTCCTGGACCTGCATCAAACTCTTGACCAAGTAATCTGACAGAACAACATCTTTTACTATCCCGCAAACTATGTAAGGTCTGACTTCGGTTTTATCCTTCTTAAGAGTCATGCCAGATTCTGAAACATCATATCTTTTAATTCCTGTTTCGATTCCCAGAAAGCCTTTCATCTCCCTTGCTATCCCTTCCACAGAGAACATGTCAGGCCTGTCAGGGTTGAGTTCGCACTCTATCTTGTCCCCATCGAACTTTGTCTCAAATTTTAACAGGAATAAAGCATCTTCTATTTCTTCGTCTTTTAGGTCCTTTCCTAACAAGTTCAACAAATCGTTTTTACTTATCTCTATTACAACCATATTATAACCCAGTCGGTGAATCTATGAAAACAGTCTTTAAACCAAATTTCTTTTTCAGTAACGGTCCCAAGGCCTTGACGCCCAGAGTTTCTGTCTTGTAGTGTCCTGCGAATATGACATTCATTCTTCCCTCTTCCGCGTCATCGTAATAAACGTGGGAGGTCTCTCCTGTTATGAACAAGTCCACCTTTTTTTTAATAGCTTCAAGAACATCCGGAGCTCCATAACCTGAGACAACAGCTATTTTTTTTATTTTACTCTTGCCGAACCTTAAAACCTTGCACCTTGTATCTAGTTTCTTATTTAATTCCTTAACTATAGAGTCAAGGCTTCTCGCTTCTTCCAAATAACCTAGGTAACCTACGCCTCCAAAGAGCTTTTTTGGTTTCGCGTTTAGCAGTCTAAAGATTTCGGCATTGTTTCCGTACTTGACGTGTTTGTCCAAAGGCAGATGAGAAGCGTAGACTGATATTTTATTTTTCTTAAGGAATCTTACTCTGTCTTTGGTTACGTTGGAAACGTCTCTCAGGTTCTTCCAGAACAAACCATGATGGACGATGACTAGGTCGCACTTTAATTTCTTAGCTTTTTTAAAAACATCCATGCATGCGTCAGTGACCAGACCAACCTTGTTTATGTTCTCAGATGCCCTGACCTGCAAACCATTCTTGGATTTGTCCTTTATGCTTTTGACTTTCAATTCCTTGTTCAAAAATTTAACAATCGAATTCAGCTTTGTCATTTATTTCACTTTCAATTTTTCTTTAGCTAAAATCAACGCAAGCATTGTGTAGCCAGTAGTTTTTTCTTTTCCAGTTAAAAACATTTCATATGCTTTTTTGAGAGGCATCTTGACAATCTCAATTACTTCATCAAAATCCGCCTCTTTTGGAGACTTGAAAAGACCAGTTGCAAGATAAATATGGACTATGTTTCTCATTCTTGCCGAATTTAAAAGTGTCGCAAGCTTTACAAACTTCTTAGCGCCAAAACCTATTTCTTCTCTAAGCTCGTTTCTTGCTTGCTTAATATTATCTTTCTCATTTGCATTTTTCCTGACTCCGCCTGAAGGTATAATCATTATTTTCTTTTTCCAGGCATTCCTCCACTCTCTTGAAAAATATACGTTATTCTTATTGTCTACAGCTATAACCGCAACTGAATCCTGAGTCCAGTCTACAGCATGCCAATTAACAATTTTTCCATTCGGGAGCTTTACCTTGTCTGAAAAGACATCGAAAAATTTACCTTTGAATACTGTCTTTCTTGAAATTAATTTTGGAGTTTTCATTTATTTCACCAAACCATCACAGCATAACAATTTTTTTATTCCTCAGCCACTCTAGGTCTTCTGAATAAAGCATCCTTACATCGTTCACGCCCAAGGCAACCATGGCTAATCTGCTTATTCCTAATCCCCAGGCCAGCACTTGGCATTTCTCTATGCCCAGCGGTCTTAACAACTCAGGTCTGAACATACCTCCAGGCATCGCTTCTATCCAACCTAGAAGAGGATGCTTGACAAAGCATTGGACAGAAGGTTCGGTGAATGGAAAGTAGGCAGGCTGGAATTTAATCTCTTTTATTCCCATTGCCTCAGCTATCTCCTTGAAGAAACCGAACAAGTGCCTAAACGTCAGGTTCTCTCCAACAACTATGCCTTCGCACTGATAGAATTCCATCAAGTGCTGCGCATCTATGACATCAGGCCTAAAGTTCCTGTCTATTGTAAAATATTTTCCAGGCTTGTCGCCGAACTTGAACAATGTCCTTGCCGAAACTGATGTTGTGTGCGACCTCATTATTAGCTTTGATGCGTTCTCCTTGCTCCACACTCCGCCCCATCCGCTGCTCTCGGTCACCCAACCGCCTTCATGCGTCGCCTTGACTTTTGCAACCAGATTTTCATCAGGCAGGTTTCCTGTAGTCGGTTTTTTCAAGTAGAATAAATCATGTATGTCTTTGGAAGGATGATCCTGCGGCGTGAACAACGCATCGCAATTCCAAAATGATGTCTCTACCAAAGGACCCTTCATCTCCTGGAATCCCAATCCTATTAATTTCTCTCTCACATCCTCTACGAATTGAATAAAGGGTTGCTTTTTACCGGCGTAAATCCTTGGGGCAGGTGCGTTTACATCATATTTTCTAAAGGTTCTGTTCTTCCATTCCCCGCTCATTATCATGTCAGGTGTAAGCTGAGCGATATCTCCTGTTTTATCTGCATTAATTCCTGGTTCAACTTTTTTCCTGCCAAATAATCTTTCACAAAGAGAAGGTTTCTTTTCTTGTTGAACCTCTTTTACTTCTTTAACCAAGCTTCTGCTTAGCAAGACCTTTATCATCTCAGGTTCTGTATCGCTTTTTTTATCTATCTCTTCCATTGATTTTTCCAAATTAGTCTTTCCTATGTTCCTACCGTTGTCTGTTACCTTGACAATGCTATTCTCTATTGTTATCCATCCGTTTTTTCTTGCCCAGCCTATAGCTATCTGCGATTTGGGAAGTTTGATAATCTCTTCAAACGACTTTTCATTTCCTATAAATTTCAGCAGTTGCTTTTCAGGCAAACCGTTCTTTAGATATTCCCTGCCTTCTTCTGTTAGTTCGTACACTAAATCACTTTTCCCCAAACTTCATAATATTTAACTTGTCAATTTCGTCTTTGGCTTTCTTGAACTTCTTGTTAAAATCTTCCATGAACTCTTTCATCAGCTTTGCAGCTTTTAACTTGCAATCGCCGCACATTATTTTACCGCTTTTGCAATCCTCATAAGCTCTATTCAGTTCCTTGTCGTCCTCTATCAGATGCTGCTTGAACATCTCAAAGACTATGCATTCTTCTGGTTTCCCTCCAAGTTTCTTCTGCTCTTCTATTGTTTTCTGTCCACCTGTTTTTGCGTTCATCATCTTTTTTGCTACTGCATCAGGGTCTTCTGGTATCGATATAAAACTGTTAGGGCTGCTTTTGCTCATCTTCATGCTGCCGTCAAGGCTTGGTGTAAACTTATGATAGGTTGCCGAAGGCGGTATGAAATTATATTTCTTGTACCTCCTGACAATGTCTCTGCAAGCACGTAGGTGAGGCGATTGATCAGGACCGACAGGCACGACAACTGGTTTAGGTTTATTAACTTGCGGATAGAGAATATCGCCTGCTTGTGTTAGCACTGACATTATCTTTGCTGCATTCAAATCTCCGTATATCGCTCTGAATTCGTTCAGAGTCAGCTTGGTTGAGAATTCGTACGCCAAGTCTCTAACGATTTTGTTTTTTGATTGAAAATAAAAGTTAGTCTTCTTAGGATCTAGGCCTAAGGCTATGTAAGCAGGAATATGAAAATTCATTGCCCTTTTCTCAGCCTCTTCCAAGGACACATCCCTCGTTGCCAAAGCTTCGAGATCTGCAACCAAAACATTAGCTTCCCCTCCTTGCTCTTGGAAATACTTCACCATCTCCACAACCATCTTGTTTCCTAGATGAAGCTTTTCGGAAGAGGGCATTATACCTGTGAGTATTGAAAACTCCTTCTTATTCTTTATCGCATCGGCTATCCTGTCCAGGTCTTGATGTCCGAATACAATGAACCTTCTCATCAATCTGTTCGGATTAGGCAATTTCTTCAGTATTTTTTCGTCAAACGGTTCCATGCCATATTTTTCTATAATCTTTTTGTAGTCTTCTATCAAAACTGAGCCCCACGGATCTATTCTTTCTTCTGCCATCTACTTACCTTTTAATAGATAACTTTTTTTAGACTTATTAATATTGCTAGAAGCAGAAAAAACTGCTAAATAAATTGGAACAGATTCCATCCCATCTAATCGCCTAGAGAATATTATTTTATCAAGAAAATATTTAAGTTTATCCTAAAGATTAGAGGATAATTTTATTGCTGAACATAAAGCATGTAATTTGTAATTTATAATCAAGCTTAAATTTTTAACTATCAATCTATTTTCATGGCCTACGTAGCTGAAGCAGGTGTAAAACTAGTCAAAGAATTAAAAGAGTATCAAGCTAAAGTTGTAGCTCAACATATACTCGATACTTCAAAATTAAGTCAAACTGAAGCAGAGTATGGCACATGCATTATGGCAGGTACAGTTCGAGGTTTAACAGCAGCCTTGAGCTCAATACTTCGTTATAAAGCTAAGAATGGAGAAATCACAGAAAAAGAAAGAAAAGAATACGATAAAAAAATAGATGAAGAAGCAAAAAAACCTCTTGTTAGTTATATGAAACCTACTAATAGAAAACAATGATCTTAAATTTCTTTGCCAATAATTAGACAAAGCTTCCAATGTCCTTGTTCGTGTCCAGTTTCTTCAAAGCTTCTTCCACATCCTTTGTCTCTACTTTCTCAGAGCCTCTCTTCTCAGCAACGTCTCCTGCCATTTTCATTAAGAAAAGGCCAATTCTCAGGTCCTTTGCTTTGAAGGCTCTCTTTATTATTATCTCAAAGGCATCATAGTTCCAGCAATCAGGCATGAAAGCATACTTTCTTCTCTCGTTCAGAATGCCTCTTGTTTCTTCAAAACTATATGGTTTGAATTCCAGGTTGTCCATAACTAATCTCGATGTCAATCTCCTATCCATCTTAGCTATCCACTCGCTTACGTTTGTTACAAGCATTATCGCCTTGTGTGGTACATCCTCTAGGATCCTGTAGAGAAAATCAAAATCCTTCACCTTGTCGATCTCGTCGAATGCGAAAGCCACGCCGTCATACTTGTTCAACCTTAGTATAACCCTGTCAAATAGCTCGTCTGAAGATACCTTTTCTAATAATTTTATGTCCAGCAGATCAGCCATCTCGTTTATTATCTTTGGGGTGGTGTCCCTCTTCCAGCAGTTGATGTATATGGGCATTATGTTCTCTGTCTCCTCTATCAGTTTCCTGAAAATGAATCTCACGCAGGATGTCTTCCCTATTCCCGGAGCTCCTGTTATCAATAGATTTGTTCCGTTCCTTCCGTTGAACAAAGGCTTTATGCACTCCGCTATGTATCGGTGCTGTTCTTCCCTGTATGTCAATAGCCTAGGCAGATAAGTTTGTTCCAGTGATTCGACGTTTATAAAAATAGAGCCGTTCATATTAAATATTTTAAACAGAACTTATTTATTGATTATAGATATTAAATTTCTGCTTCGCTATGTCCCATCTCTTTTCCTTTGTTTTCTGTTAAAGCTATTATGTCTCCTTGTCTTGTATGAGTTGTCTCTTTTGTAATTTCTATATGATCAGGCGCTCTACGATTTGTTGGAAATCCTAAGGAAGTTTGTCTTTCTGAGTTGAATAAAGTTTCTAATTCGACTGGCCAATTATATTTTTTTATATAGTTTTCTTCTAAGACCTTCTTAAGATTTTTTATTGGAACTCTAGCATATAATACACTCTGTCTTCCTTTCTCGAATAACGGAAAATGATTGATTTCTCCAGTTTGGTAATTTTCTCTTAGATTAGATTTTACTTTTTCAGAATTACTTTTATCTGTATATAATTTTATTTCAATTAATTCATTTGACCTTTTTTGTATTTTTGCCATACCAATTAACTGTTCTATTTCAGATGCTTGATATTCATTTAGTTTCATAAATATAATACTTAAGAAAAAGATTTAAACGTTATTTCAACTAATGGTTAGTATGGAAAAAGAGAAAAACAAAGGCTTCATAGACTTGGCCAAGAGAAGGGGATTTTTCTGGCAGTCCTCTGAAATCTATGGCGGCATGAGTGGCATATTTGACTATGGTCCGCTAGGTCTGTTGCTAAAGAGGAAGTTAATTAACAAGTGGAGAAATTTTTTCATAGAGGACAACATCCACGAAGTCGAGACTAGCATAATACAGCCTGAGAAGGTTTTTGAGGCGTCAGGCCATCTGAGCAGTTTCATAGATCCTGTCGCGCAATGCAAGAAATGCAAAAGCATCTTTAGAGCTGATAATCTTATTGAAGAGGTTACAAAAGAATTTGTCGAGGGCAAGAAACCTGAAGAATTAACAAAGATAATCAGGGAGAAGAACATAAAGTGCACCAAATGCAAAGGAGAACTGGCGGACGTAAAGGTATTCAATCTGATGCTCAAGACTTTTCTTTCGCCTACCGAGAATGAGTTAGCATACCTGAGGCCTGAGACAGCGCAGGGTATTTTTGTTAACTTCAAGAACATACTCGTCGCGACAAGGGCAAAGCTGCCTTTCGGTGTTGCCCAGATGGGAACCTCTTTTAGGAACGAGATATCACCAAGGCAGTGGATAATAAGATTGAGGGCGTTCAACCAGATAGAGATAGAGTGGTTCTTTGATCCCAAGGAAGTTAACCATCCGAAATTTGACGATATATCTGATGTTAAAATAAGAATTCTAACAAGGGAGGCTCAGAAAGAAAATGGTAAAGATATAACTATAACAGCGAAGGAGGCTGTTGACAGGGGAGTAATTCCTAACCAGCATCAGGCCTATTACTTGGCTAAGGAAGCCCAATTCTATCAATCACTAGGATTGCCTTTCGAGATGTTTAGATTCAGACACATGCTTCCCGAGGAGACACCGCATTATTCGAAGGGAAACTTTGATTTGGAAATAAACTTTGATTTTGGCTGGAAAGAGGTCGTCGGCAACGCCTATAGAACGGACCATGACTTGAAAAATCATATGGAAAAGTCTGGTGTGGATTTGTCAATTGCTTTGGATGATGGGACAAAGTTTGTACCGCACGTTATCGAGCCTTCCTTCGGTATCGAGAGAACCATATACGCCATACTGTTGAATTGCTACAAGGACGACAAGGAAAGAGGATGGGAACTGTTTTCATTCCCTTCTGAACTAGCTCCGTACACAGCTGGTGTATTTCCATTAGTTAACAAAGACGGTCTTCAGGAGAAGTCTGAAGAAGTTTTCAATATGCTCAAGAAATATTTTGATGCTTTTTACGATGATAGAGGGTCAATCGGGAAACGCTACGCGAGAAGTGATGAGATTGGGGTTCCATACTGTATTACAATCGATTATGAAACCAAGGAGAATGATACCGTTACAGTTAGATACAGAGATACTGCGAAGCAGGATAGGGTAAAGATAGAAGACCTAGTAAATATTATTAGCCAGAAAATACATTCATAGAAAGGCTTATCTTTTTTATTTCTTTAATAAAATAGAGATGTTTTAAATGAAAAGACCAGGAATCGCTGTTATAAATTACGGTGGTCAATACGCACCACAGATAGGTAAATTTATCAGACAGCTAGGTGTTTGGTCAGAGCTTTTAATGTCAAATGCTTCTAAAAATCAGTTTGAGAACGCCTTGGGAATAATTCATTCAGGAAGCAGATGCAGTGTTTATGATAAGAATGCTCCCTTGCCTAATGGAGAAATATTAGAACTGCCGATACCACAATTCGGATTTTGTTATGGCCAGCAGGCAATGCAATTTGTCCTTGGAGGAGAGGTCGTAAAAGGCGGCTCTGGCGAGTATGGAATCAGCATACTCCACATTCTAGACAATCTAGACATATTCAAAGGGCTATGCAGTCAGGAGCAGGTCCTGATGAGTCACAGAGACGTTGTTATTAAACCTGCGCAAGGCCACGAAAGGATAGGATTTACAGACACCTCTCCTAATGCGGCATTAAGAGATAAAAAAAGAAAATTATTCGGCGTACAGTTCCATCCTGAAGTGTATCAAACTCCAAAAGGCAGAGAGATTATTAGCAATTTCTTAGACATATGCGGATGCAGAAGAGACTGGAATCCAGGAGACTTGGTTGAAGAGAAGACAAGGATGATAAAGAAAGAGGTTGGAGATGTGCCTGTGATAGTTTTGGTGAGTGGCGGTAAGGATTCTACCACTGTTGCTTTATTAGCTAGAAGAATTTTAGATACTGAAAAGGTTTTCTATCTGCATGTTGACACTGGCTTGGAAAGAAAGAATGAGGTTGAGAATGCAAAAGATATGCTGAACAGAGCTGGCATAACCGAGAACTTGTACATAGTTGACGCAAGCAAAAGGCTGTTTGAGAAACTGCATGATGTTTCCGAACCCAACAAGAAAAGAGTTATTATAGGAGATACGATTTTTGATGTGGCCGATGAGCTGGCAGCCAAATTAGGTTTACCTAGAAACTATAAGCTTATTCAGGGCTCATTGCTTACTGACATTGTAGAATCGTCTGCTGTCACTGGAACAGAAGATCAGATAAAGATCCATCATAATGTCACTCAGCTATCTAGAGAATTAAGAAAGCAGGGCAGAATGATTGAACCTCTCAGCGATTTCTATAAAGATGACACGATTAAACTCGCTCCTATTGTTGGAACGCCCCAAAAAGTAACGGATGATGAGCCTATGCCAGGGCCTGGATTCGGTATCAGAATAAAATGCATACCCAAAGACTTCAAGTATGATGCTGAAAAATTCAAAACAATAGACAAGCATGCTAACATCATAGCAAATGATTATGGGTTAAAGGCCTATAGCAGGCCGTATATCACAGTTGGGGTTCAGGGTGACACTAGAACCGAAGTCCATCCAGCAATTGTTGAAGGCGCTATAGATGAGAAAATATTCAGAGAGTTCTCAAAGAAACTCACAGACTCTGTAAGGGATATCAGCAGGGTTTTGTTCATGCTAAAACCTAATAGGATAAATAATATAGAAATTCTGTGCGGTAGATATGTCACAAAGGATAGGGCTGATAGATTAAGGGATCTTGAGCATGCTATAAAAAACGCTTTGAAGGCGTGCTTGTCCAAAGTTAGCAAAATAACTCAGTTTCCTGTATTCTTAATCCCTGAGAGCATAAATGGAAGCGATGAAATGATTGTTCTAAGACCCTTCTTCTCTTTAGACTACATGACAGGAGAGTCTGTCTGGCTACCAAAAATCGTGACAGATGACATATTAAGTGCTATAGACAGAGCAAATATTAAAATGGGTTATGATGAGATTGCAGTTGCCATAGAAGGTGAAGGCAAACCTCCTGGAACAACCGAGTTAGAATAGTTTATTAACATATCAATTACGTTATGTTATTTTCGTATAAGATGGAAAACGACTGGTTTTAGTCAGTTTCTATTGGTTATTATAATTATCCAATCTTTTCTAACTTCTTTTTAACGGTATCCTTTCCATAAGTTTTGACCAGTTCTGAAACCTTTTTATCCAGTCCTTCATGCATATGCTCCTCGGTAATCCTTAAGCCTACTGGAAGAACTTCATCTAATACTTTTTCTCCTAGAAGAGAAACAGTATACGTTCTGGGCTTGTCACGATAAGTTAGACCAGAATCTTTATAATCTTCCAGCCATCCTTGAAAACCCGTTCTGGATATTCCGATTTCTTTAGGAATTTCTTGTAGACTTTTGCCTTGCCTAATTAGTTCTAACCCCTTTATTTTTTGACTATTTGATAAAGCATTGAAAATTTTACCTAATTCATAATAAGCTGCTTTTAACATATTTATTAAGAACAATGTTAAAGATTTAAACCCACCGAGGTTGCCGGGAGATTCACTAGGCTATTTTCATATAACATGATGAACATATATATGACATTTTGGAAGTTTGCTCATGCAAGCGTGGTAGCATCTTAAAGCAGAATTATTTATCACTTAATAGTAAAGTATTTAAAGATTACTTGTTTATTTATCTTTATGTCAGTATGGAAAGCAGAAAGCAAGGAAGGAGCAGAGGCTAGATATATAGTAATAGAAGAGGGCTCTACGAATAAAGAAGCTAGAGGAATTGCTAGAAATGTATATAATAATCATTGTAAACCCTTCGGTCTTGATACATTCGCTAAAAGTTTAAAATGTGTTGCAACCATATCTCCAGTTTTAGCTTATAAATTAAAGGGAAACTTTACCGAAACAAGCTTGAAGGAAAGGCTTAAAGGATTAAAAGAAGATGCTGAAAAAGAAGCAAAAGAAATAAATGATATGGTTACCAAATTAGATTTGTCTGAAGACAATTTTAGTAATAAAATTCATAGCGATAGTTTATAAAAATTTATCTTCTAGTTTCACTCGTGTGCATTAATTTAATTAAAATGAATAATAACTTTTCTAGATTCGAGGTGATATATATATGTTTTATTAGGCTATTCTCATATAACCAGATATTAGAGTATAGGAAAATATTTTTTTATTTCCCAAGGTGTTACTTGGGTCCTGTAAGAATTCCACTGGTTTTTTTGTGCTTCGATAAGTTTATTGAAAATATAATTGCCGAGAGCTTCTTTTATTATATTATCTTTGCTTAACTCCTCGGTTGCTTCTTCAAGCGATTGGGGAAGCGTCTTTATATAAAAATCTTCCAATTTTTTATCGTCAAAATGATATACGTTTTCTTCTACAGGTTTTGGCGGAGCCAGTTTGTTTTTAACGCCGTCAAGCCCTGTCTGCAGCATGGCGGCGAACGCAAGGTAAGGATTGCAAGACGAATCAGGGCATCTGAGTTCTATTCTGCATGCCTGCTCTTTGCCGCTAACAAACTTCGGTATCCTCATCAGTGCTGACCTGTTGATTCTTGCCCAGCAAATATAGACAGGAGCCTCATAACCGGGAACAAGCCTCTTGTAGGAATTAACAGTGGGCGCAATCACGCCGGACAGCGCCCTTGCATGATTTAACTGACCTGCTATAAATTCATAAGCGACTTTTGATAATTGATACTCATCGTTAGGATCATAGAATGCGTTCTTGCCATCAATCCATAAACTCTGATGAGTGTGCATCCCTGATCCGTTTATTCCAAAGACCGGTTTTGGCATGAATGAGGCGAACAGGCCATATTTCTTTGCAATCACTTTGACAGTATTTTTATACATCAAGACATTGTCTGCCATGGTTACAGGATCGCTAAATTTAAAGCCTATTTCATGTTGGCCTGGGGCAGCCTCATGATGTCCTCTTTCTACTCCCAAACCTATTGCGTCCAGGTTTTCTATGACCTCTCTTTTTACGTCTACAGCGAGATCCAAAGGATTCAGGTCCCAGTAACCAGCTTGGTCATGAAGTTCTTGGGTCGGAGCAGGGCCGTCATTTATCTTGAACAGGAAAAATTCTAGCTCTGGGCCAACTTTGAATTCGAAACCCATCTCCTTTGTTTTGTTTACAACGCGTTTCAGATTGCTTCTAGGGTCTCCCTCGAAAGGTTTCTCGTCAACAGTGTAGACGTCGCATATTATCCTGGCTATCTTCTTGTCTGACCATGGAATTTTCGTGAATGTTTTTAGATCAGGCTTGAGAAGCATGTCGCTCTCGTGTATCCTTACAAAGCCTTCAACAGAGGATCCGTCAAACCATAAGCCATCCGTTAATATGTCTTCCAATTTCTTTGCTGTCACTTCGCAATTTTTCGCGTTGCCGAGTATGTCAACGAACTGCAACGAGATAAATTTTATGCCGTCTGATTTTGCGGTCTTGATTATGTTATTTTTTAATTCCTCGTCGCTAAATTTCTCCGAAGAAATCATATAATTAATAGTCTGTTCACATATTTATCTTTTTATCTTGGAAATATAGTTATCATTTAATGTAGATACCTATGAAATACAATTGGTTTGCAATAAAACTAGTAGCGGTTTGCGTAGTCGTCTGGATGCTTCAGCAATTAATACCTTCTTTGACAGACGATTTTGCTCTGACAAGTTCTGAAGTCCTGTCAAAGCCTTGGACACTTATAACTTACATATTTTTTCATGCTGGCTTTGATCATTTGTTTTACAATATGTTCGCCCTAGTCATTTTCGGGATGGTGTTGGAAAAAATAATCGGCGGAAAGAAATTTCTGATAACTTTTTTCGTTTCAGGAATAATAGCGGGCATAGGCAGCGTCATCTTTTATTCGTCATCCATAGGAGCCTCAGGAGCTATATACGGTATCATGGGAGCATTGGTTGTCTTAAGGCCCAGAATGCCTGTCTTTGCAGGCTTCATGGTTCCTGTGCCGATGATAATTGCTGTAGTTCTATGGACAGCGGGTGATCTGATAGGGCTTTTCGCACCCTCGGAGAATGTGGCTTATGCGGCTCACTTGTTCGGCCTTGCTTTTGGTTTGATTTGCGGCCTATATCTTAAGAAGAATTATGGCGAATTCCCTCGTGCTAAAAGAAAATCGGACATAAGCGAAGGAGAATTCGAAAAATGGGAAGACAGGTACGTGAGATAGCAAAGAAATTTTATCTTACTCTTATTTTTAACTTTCTTCTGCAGACCTTGCATAGTTTTAGGTTAACGCCTTTCCACCTGACATTGGTCAGCCTTCCAACCTTCTTGACGCTTTCTTTGCAGTGATCGCATATTGTCTGAATCTAAAACACCAAACATTAATTACTCGCTCAGTTTTTTAAACCTTAACATTCCCTTTATTTTGTCTTCCTTCCAGCCTTTTTGCTTGAATATAATGTGCTGCAGCCTCTTTAACGCGTCATCGGATGCTGTTCTGAGGTCCCATGCGTATGATTTGCTCACGAATATGCCCTTGTCTGTTAGCAATCTCGTTCTTATCGAATATTTTATCTTTCCTGTCTTGTCATATCTTTTAACATGCAAGAAGAATGACTGCGGTTTGTATATCTTCGCAACTTTTTGCAGCATGTCTCTTATCATCCTGTCAACTGTTGAAACAATGAATTCGTCCTCGTCGACCAGGCCGACTATCTGATAATAGACGCCTTTCTGCTCCAGGCTTGATACGTATACTTCTAACAGGTCCTTCTCTGTTATCATGCCCACTGGAAACTGGTTCTCTACTATTATCGCCCCGTCGCTCTTGTATTTGTCCATTAGATTTACTATCTCGTTCAGGGTCGCTCTTCTTTCAGCGATTACGGGAGAATCATTCACTATCGTTGACACAGGTATTTTCATGAAGGTCTCTTTTTCAGCTGCCATTGAGTAGAAGTTTATCCTGTCCACTGGTTTAACTGCCTTTAACAAATCAAAGATAGTCACAATGCCCAACAGTTTCTTGTTCTTGTCTATAACAGGCAATCGCGAGATGTTCTTTTCCCTCATGAGGTATCTCACTCTTCCTATGTCGTCGTCTTCTGTTATTATCTCCGGGATGGACATTATGGTCTCTGCTGTCGTCTGCCTGAACTCTTTCATTCCAGAAGCTGCCTTGATTATGTCTGACATAGAAACGATTCCAACGGTCTTCCCGTTGTCAACAACTGGAAGAGCTCGCAGTCCTGTCTTCAGTATGAGTTTTGCCGCCTCGTTTATCTGGCTATCAGAAGAGAGGTGCGGAGGAGGAAAGCTCATTATAGAGCTGACCTTCATCTTTTCAGGATTATGAAGCCCTTTCTTGGCTAATTCTTTGGTGTAGATTATGCCCTTTAGTTTTTTGTCATCGCAAACCAGAACTTGCCTTAGGTTGTATTTCTCGAACAACGAGATTAGTTTGGTTATGCTTTCTTCAGGGCTCACAGAAACAAAGTTTTTGGTCATTATGTCGCTTACATTCAAAGAACCACCTAGATTATATAATAATAATTTATGGTCTAATATATAAATACGAAATGTCTCAATACTTGTGATTAAAACAATTTCTAAGGACTTAAATAGGTGATAGAATAATAAGTCACATCGTTCTCGTTGTCTATGATAGCCCAAAGCATGTTGGCTCTTATGTTATGCGCTAACCTCACAGCTCTAGACAATTCCTGGAACGAGCAATTATAGTCTTCAGGAACAGAAAAAACTATCCATTTGGTGTGTTCGTGCGGCGCCTTGGGACCTTTTTTAATGGGCTTCACTCCTCTTTCATAGACTCTAAAGTCGCAGCCAAACTTAAAACCGGTTCTTACCGGCAGTCCCCTTTCCCTGAGGTCCCTATAAACAGTATATCTTATGCTAAATCTCGGGTCTATCTTCAAGCAGTATTTGAAAAATTCTTGAAAAGGCATCTTCTTCTTGTTCTTTGAGATTTCAATCTTTTGTCTCTCTAATAATAAAGCAGCCTCTATCAAGGATAATTCCAGTCTGTCTTCAAAGAAGTCCCCATACCATCCATTTTCAAAAATTTCGTTAGCTTCATTTTTATCCCAGATTATTACCCTTTCTTCTTGCAATTCAGCCTTTACCATAAAAACACTTTATTCATTTAACATATATAAATCTGGTCTTAGCTGAATTTTTAAAACCTCAAAAAAACCATTCAAATCCAGAATTTTAGATTTTGCTGTCTTCTTGGTGCTTTCAGTATTTAGAGATTTTATAGATTTTTCAATCAAGTTTTTACTTTTTTCAATTAATTTGTCGGTGTCAATTATTTTTTCATCCCTATAGAAGTGAATTATCATTCTAATAACGCCAATAGGTCCTATCCTGTCTAGGGCATCAGCGTCCATAATGATTTTCCCTTCTAAACCTTTAGGCTCTTTGCCATGATGATCAATTGCGGTTAGTATCCCTTCTGAGTTAGGCGCATTAAACTTATCAAGAAATTCTCCGGCAACAATAACGCTATTTTTAGAATGATTGTTAAAGCCTTCTATGCAATATCCAACATCATGCAATACAGCCGCAATTTCTATAATTTTTCTGTCTGCATTCTCTTTTTCTGCTAAAAATAAGGCATATTTTCTAACTCTTTCTGTATGAGCAATAACGTCTGGCATATCTTTTACCTTTTCCAGTAAAAATTTTCTAGCTTCCTCAACCATATCCAAAAAATCACGCTTTATATTGTAAATTCTCTGTTTAATTCTTCAGGGGTTAAACGATTATTCCTGTAAGCTTTTCTCAATCTTTCCGGCACATTTGGATCGTTTTCATATTTTTCATCAAATTCTTTCAGGCGCTTTAAAACTTCTTTTGTTTCCTCATCTTTAGCCACAAAATCACCTCCATATTATTACCCTAGATTTATTCCTCTCGTCATCAATGTTAATTTGCAGCTGTCGCAGAAATTCTTCTGCTTCTTGTCAACGTCGTAAACGGAAGGCGAGAAATTCATCACACAAGTTATGTGCAGGCAATGGTCCAAGCCGAGGTAATGCCCTATTTCGTGCACGACCTCTTTGACAACCCTCTCTTCCAAGAGGTTTCTATCAGGCTTTTCATCGTAAAACTCGGTCTTCAACCTGGCTAATGAGACAATGGCACAGCTTTTTGCAGGATCCTCCAAGCCGAAGACAAAGTTCAATCCGCCGTAATACAAGTCTGCGTCTGTTAACAGCAAACTAGGAATGCTCCTGTCAATGAATTTTATCTCCGACGATTGCGAGAGCATGTTCATGACAATTTCAGCATTGTATTGCCTTCTCCAATGGTTGAATGATTCCTGCGGCATGTCCAATTTAGACATAACCCTGCATTTTATGTTCAGGTCGCCCAGCTCATTGATGACTACGTCTAAAATTTCCTTGGGCAAACTACCTACCGGAACTATCCTAAGAAACATAATTAGATTTAGGTTTTTAAAGTTAAAAAATAATCACTTGCAATACCTTTAAGTTTTTTTGTTTTCATAGCATATTATGCAACAGAAATCGGTTTCTGAGAAGTCAGGCGAGGAAGAATCTTTCATTTCTTTTCCAGACGGTTATGTCATAGGCAAAACCAAGTACGTGATAGTAACGGGAAGCGTTATGTCCGGCGTTGGCAAGGGCACATTCTCTGGTTGCTTAGGCACGCTGTTGGCATGCCATGGCTTTAAGGTTTCGCCTATAAAGTTTGACGGCTATCTCAATTGCGACGCAGGCACCCTGAACCCGTACAGGCACGGAGAGGTGTTTGTTCTGGATGATGGAACAGAATGCGACCTGGATTTGGGCTCTTACGAAAGATATCTTAACAAGAATCTGTGCAAAGACAATTATTTGACAGCTGGCAAAATCTTTAAAATAATAATTGACAAGGAGAGGAGAGGAGGATACTTGGGAAGGGACGTGCAGTTCATACCGCACGTGACAGGAGAAATAAAGAACTTTCTAAGAAATCTTGCCATAAAATCTGATGCTGATATTGTTTTGGTGGAAGTGGGCGGGACCGTTGGCGACCTAGAAAATTCATATTTCATAGAAGCCATGAGGGAACTAAGATACGAGGAAGGCAGGGAAAATGTTTGCTTCATCAACGTAACGTACATAATAGAACCGAAGTCCCTCGGCGAGTTCAAGAGCAAGCCCGCGCAGCTAGGCATAAGAAAGCTTATGGAGCTAGGCGTACAACCAGACATAATAGTCTGCAGGTCCGAGAGGCCAATCAATCAAAAGGTCAAGGAAAAGGTCAGCGTTTTTTCTGATGTTTGCATTGATAGGATATATAATCTATGGGATTTTGGAAATGTTTATGAAATACCTCTCGTATTAAGGGAGAATAAGGTTGATGAAGCCATTTTTGACATATTGAAAATAAGGCCCAAAGAAAACGGTAATACTGAGCTGAATTTCACAAAGCTAGAGGATTTTGTTGATAGAATAGATAAGGCGGAAAAGGAAGCCACAATAGGAATAATAGGGAAATACACTTATGTTCACGATTCTTACTTGAGCATAATCAAGGCTTTGGAACATGCGGGCCCTTATCTAGGAGCTAGGGTCAAGATAAAATGGATCGAGTCCACGGATTTGGATGATAAAAAGATTTCAGTAGAGGATGCGTTAAAGGATGTTGGTGGAATAATAGTTCCCGGCGGTTTTGGCAAAAGGGGGACAGAGGGAAAGATTGCCGCCATAAGATATGCAAGGGAGAATAAAATACCGTTTCTAGGCCTATGCCTTGGGATGCAGCTAGCGGTAGTCGAGTTTGCAAGAAACGTATGCAATTTGAAGGGGGCCAACTCTACTGAATTTGACGCTAATACGCCTTATCCTGTTATAGATTTTATTCCAGAGCAGGTCGACATTGTTAAGCAATCCAATTATGGCGGCACAATGAGATTAGGAGCCTATCCCGCTGTTCTGAAAGACGGGACAAAAGTAAGGGAAATGTATAATGATAGTGAAATATCCGAGAGACATAGGCATAGGTACGAGGTTAATCCTGAATACATTAAAGTGCTGGAGAAGAACGGCTTGATATTTTCTGGCAAATCTCCAAACGGTGTTTTGATGGAATTCATGGAACTAGAAGACCATCCTTTCTTTGTCGGCACTCAATCGCATCCCTGCCTCAAGTCAAAGCCAATGAAGCCCGCTCCGTTGTTCGTTGGCTTGGTAAAAGCCTCTCTAGAAAAATAATGGTGGGACATGAGAGGCTTACCACTAACGGTGGTAAAACTATTATAATTATTTAACTTCCTAATTATCAATTTGATGAATCTAGATTTTGAACAATTCGAAAAGGCTAGAAAAATAAGGATTCCTTCTGTCTGTGAAGAATTAGCTGAAGATATAGGAATACAAATAGGTGACGGTTCTGTTAATTATCGAAAAAACAATAAAGATAAAGGAAGTTACAGAATTCAAGTATATGGAAATATAACTGAAGACAGACATTATTTAATAAATTTTGTGAAACCGCTTAAAGAAAAGCTTTTTGGAATTAAGGTCTATTCTAATGAAAACAAAGTTGCAGGAACTATTTTTCTTACCATTTACTCAAAAAATTTAGTTTATTTCTATAATAGTTTAGGTTTTCCCATAGGGCCTAAAATTAATATAAAAATCCCTAGTTTTATTTTAATGAGTAAAAAACTACAGATTTCTTGTTTGAGAGGTCTTATAGATACGGATGGCACCTTAGCATTTAGAAAAGGAGATTATCCTGATTATTCTTTTCCAATTGTTAAATTTTCTTCGAAGAGTAAAGATTTATGCGATCAAATATGCGGAATTTTGGATAATTTGAGATTGTCCTACACGGTTCAATTTGATATAAAACAGTATGATAAAAGAACTAAAAGGATTTATATTAAAAATGAAATTTGTGTTCAAGGTAAAAAGAATTTGGAAAAATGGATGGAAATTATAGGATTTCACAATATAGCTCAAATAACAAAATACCTAATTTATAAAAAATTAGGTTATTGTCCTCCACGAACAACTCTTGAACAAAGATTACACATTTTAAAAAAAGAAAAGGTGGGACAGGAGGGGTTTGAATTCGGGATTTGCCAGAAAATCTGATCAAATTCCCCCGACACCACGGTCTTCAGCCGTGCGCTCTCCCAGGCTGAGCAAACAGTTCGTTAAAAACGAATTACTGTCCCGTTTCTGTCCCGTGATTAATTAAATTTATTAATTTAAATTGTTTCTTGCTGTTATTAAAACCAATATTTTTGTAAAATTTATAGATAGAGGATTTTTTCTTAACATAGAATCTTAATGGAACAGTTTTAATGCCATCTTTTCTATTGCACTTTGAATTGGGTATAAAAACATTAGTTGCCTCTATTTTATAATATTTTAAAAGATTCTTCCTAATGTCATTAAAAAATTCTATTCCATCTTTCATTAATTTCTTTTCTTTCCACATTTCAATTCCTATCCAACCATACTTGTTGTTCCAGACAGTGCCTTCGCAATCGAATACTCTTTGAACAAAATTTTTAAAATAATATTCATTTCTGATAATCCATCTAGGTACTCTAAATGATTTTGAAACTTTTGCTCCTGTGGGTACGCCGATGTAAATTAGTACCCTCGCTAAGGGTTTACAATTGATACCATAGTTGTAAGATCTACTATATTTATTAGTCTTACAAGGTCTGATTTTGCCTTTAACTTTAAAAACATGATAAATTTCTTTTCCAAATCTTCTTAACTCACTTTTACTTTTTGATGTATAATCTAATCTTAGTTTTGGTTTAGGTTGCAAGTGACCATCACATATTAAATCAGCTACTATTCCTGCTAATCTGCCAGAAAGGTGTAAAGGAAACCAACGCTTATATTTTTCTAAAGCTTTTCTTCCATGATATTTTGATTTATAACCGTCAAGAATATTCGTAAAATTTATAACAGTTTCACTTCTCATACTAATTTTTCACTCGTATAATATTTAAGTTTGTTTTACTACTGACAGTATATTTCGTTATACCGATAAAGAATTATATTATTCAAACACTTTAAATGTTTTATCTTTCCGAAGAATTAGAACAAGAATGTAAAAGAAGAAAAAAAGAAATTAAAAATATAAAAGACCTTCATCGCTTTCTCAGGTCAATTTATCAGAACTATTTTCTCTTTGCTTTTTTCTTTTTTGCTGCCACTTTTTGTCACCTCTTAGTCTTAAAAATGAACAAAATTTTGTTTTGTTCTTAATTAAATTTTGTATGTCTTCGTATTTATAATTTTCTTTATTGAAAAAATTATTTTTCTAAACAAAATTAAATAAAAATCTCTAAAAAATTTACATTTTTTGTTGTAATTTTTTATTTTTCTATTTTTCCTATGATTTCTGTTACAGACTTTATTCCTTTACGCTCTAAATGGCTTTCTAATTTTTGTTTCTGTTCTATCAAAAATGAAGACAAAGCGCCTACTATATCTTCTTGACGGTTTATGGCAGCGATTTTACTGTTGTATGCTGAGGAAAATTGAACAGCTTTTGCCCCAGCCCTAAGAAACTCTATTGAATCTGACCAGTCGTACATACCGCCAACACCTATTAAGTCTAAGTTCGTATTTTCATGAAGTATGTTTATTGTTCTTAATGCCAATGGTTTAAGTCCTCTACCGAACGCTCCACCGTATTTTTTCACAACGCTTTTTCCAGTTTCAATATCTATTCCCATTCCAGGTGGTGAGTTTATTGCTATTATGCCATTAATGCCAATGTCTTCAACTTTTTTACCAAACTGAACAAGTCTTTCTTCTTCAGGAAAATATCCTATTTTTGCAAATATCGGTAGAACTGTATTTTCTCTAACTACTTTCAAATGTTCTAAAAAGTCTTCCTTATAGCAAGATGGGCATCCTGGAACATTCGGGCAAGCACCGTTTTTAGTCAATGCCATTACATTCGGGTTCTTCTTTGCTTTTTCATCTAGATACTGCGTCATTATCTTTGTTTCTTCTTTGTTCTTTCCAACAAAACTTGCTATGGTTGGCGAGTCGCATTTTTCATAGGGATAACTGTAGATTCCTACGCAAGGCAGTCCCATGCTCTGTATTCCTTGTTCCATGTTCCAGGTCCAGGCATGTCTTGGTTCTGGATTTCCTTCTCTTTTTTCAAAAGTTTCTGTTTTTGTTTCTATAGATCCTTGCAATCCTTGCTTGCATAAGCTAGAAAATATTCTATAATCTGTTATTTCATTGCATTGTTGCGGCCATTTTACTCTTGTATAGTCTGCTGCTGCATTCATCCAGAAAGGATCAAGCCTTCTTCCACAAACTGTCGTCTCTAATTTACTCATTTTCTCACATTATTGTTTCTGAGTTCAAAGGAAAGACAGTGCACTTTCTTATGTCATCTGCTCCCAATACGAACTGAGTTACTCTGTTCAATCCTATTCCGCATCCAGAGTGCATTTTTATTCCATGCTCTCTTACGCAATCTAGGTACCATTGGAAATCTTTTATGCCTCCGCCTCTTGCTTTCAACTTCTTCATCATTTCCGAATCTTCCAACCTCTCCAAGAGCTTATCGTATCTGTGCTCCCTCTCCGCTGCTCCGACTGCCTCTCCGCTCATAGGCAAAATCAGGTCTGCGCTGTTTACTATCTTGGGTTCGAAATCGTTTTCTCTCATGTTAAAGAACTTTATCGCCTTCGGAAAATGCGTTATGAACAATGGTTGGTTTCCGTACATTTCTGCGAGCATTTTCTCGTTCGCACTCTTCAGGTCGCTTCCCCATTCCAGTCCAATTTTTTCTACTGCTTCAGTGTATGTCAGTCTTTTGAAAGGCGCTTTTACTTCCTTTAACTTTTCCGTGTCTATTCCCACTCTCTTAAGTAATTTTTCTTCTTTTAGAACTTCCTTTACCATGCTGCATATGGTTCCTTCTATATAGGTTAGCAATTCTTCAAAGTTTCCTTCGAATTCTATTTCCACCAATGGGAATTCTGTCAAGTGCCTGTTGTCTGCCGATGGTTCTGCTCTGAAGCTCGGTCCCACACACCAGACCTTTTTCAGTCTTGGTATCATCGCTTCAAGGTATAGCTGTTGCGTTTGACTAAGATATCCTTGGTTACCGAAATAATCCAATGAGAATAGCGTGTCTATGTTCTCGCAGGATCCTGTTGCTTTGGTTATGTGCGGTGCGTTCACCTCTATGAAACCGTTTTTTACGAAGAAATCCCTTGCTCCTTTCAGTAGAGCTGCCTCAACTCTTGCAACTGCTTCCAATTCATCTGTGTTGACTAACTTATGTCTCTCCTTGGTTTCTACCAGTTTTTCTAACATTTTTAATCCTCCTAAGGAGAGGAGAAAAAACCCTTCACAGTTAGGTTTCGATAGCTTATATAATTTTCTACAGAAAAATTTGATAGTAATCATGATGAGAGATTTTATATTCTTGCAAAACAATATAATCATAGTATTTTCTTTATAGCAAATAATGAAGTTTCCACAGGTAAAATGAAATTATCATATGAAAACAACTAGTTTAAATTTTCAATAAGCTTAAATGTTTTAGAGTTTTATTTTATTTTATGAGTTCTAAAAAAGAAGCTATAGAAAAAGCAAGAAAGGATTATGGAGAAAGATATTTGAAACCACTCATAATACTTACAGTTAGTGCTGTAACAGAAGATGGATACGCTCCACAACCTGATGAAGTTCATTTTCTACTATCTAAATATTTTAAGAATGCTGATGAAAGTCCTCCTAAGCTGGAAGATGTTTATAAAGAAATTGAAAAATTGAAAAAAGAGAATATTCTTAAATAGATTTGGCATCAAAACTAGATGTTCTTTAGGATAAATGAAAACACCTATGTGAAACTTTATTCAAACCATTCCTTTCTTTTAAGCTTCTCCGGTATGTAAGTGTCAGAGATAAAAGAAATTCCCTTGGACGATAGGGCTGCTAGCTCAACCTTGCCTTTCAGATCCTTCATTTTTTTAAAGAAGTCCTGCCAATTTTTCTTGTCCTTGAACCAGTCATACTTTGCCAAATCGTTCAATCTCTTCAGGTCGACTTCCTTAAAGTTTATCAGATGCTTTTTCAATTCAAACTCTTCGATATCGTATGGAGTCAGACCTAATAGTTTTGCATCAGGTATTGCCAAGCTCTCGCTTATGTGCGCTAGGGAAATACTTCCAAACCTTAACACAGAATAAATATAAACTCCCCAAGGATCCAAGTCGACCAATACGTAGACGGGAAGCTTGTGCTCGGTGTGCAATCGTTGCAATAATCTTCTCACGCCTCTTGTTGCTTGACCTTGCGATGACATTATTATGCAATTTAATTTCTCCCAAACCCTATCTTCGTGCAGTCTTTCCCATTCAGCCGCCTTTTCCATGTAGATAACGAATTTAGCGTCCACTTTTTTGAACTCAATCTCCTCTACGTTAGAAGGTATTGACCAACCTCCAGAACCTAGTTTGGACCAGTCGACTGTATCGCCTTTGTCCTTAATAGCAACCTTGCCAGCGACAGAGCCCATTTTGTTGGCGTTTATATGCAACTGCTCCCTGGAGCAACTGGTTATCAATTCCAAGTCTTCTATAGCCTTGTTGGATTCGTCCTGTTCTTCTACCACGTTTATGTTGGTGTTGGGTATAGTTCTCTTGATTCTATAAAAGACTTCTCTTAAGCTCAAGTGCTTGTCTACGTCTAACAATTCTTTTGCTGTCGCAGCTGTTTCTACTGTCTGCACAAACTTCCTGACATGGGCAACATTAAAGAAATATCTTTTTGATATGTTGGTTCCTAGCGTTATTAGTTTTGATTTCTGGTCAAAAAATACATTGGAGAGGTTCCTTATGGGAACATCCATAGAAGGATTCCTAGATTTGTCTATATCATCAACCAGTTTTTTACCCAAATCTTTAATGCTTTTCTTCGCTTCCAATTTCTTGCCCATTTGCAATTTCACCCTCTTCTTCATTTTCTTCTATATCAACTTCTTTAAAACCTTTTTTAAGTATTTTTTCTAGGCCATGTATGATTTTTTCTCTAGGAACATCAGAAATCTTTGATATGGCTGTTGCCGCTTCAGGTATGTAGTTCTCAAACAGGCTTTTTCTCATTTGTATCTCATGAGTTTTCCTCTTTCCCGCTATGTATTTCTTAAGCTCTCTGCCCGCATCCTGCAAAGCTAGCTTGATTTCTTTAACTATGTCCGGATAAGAAGCTATTGCCTGCTTGCCCTCTGAAGTGAACGGAACCCAGACTGATGCAAAATGAACCAATATAACCATAGGTCCTGTTGGCAAAGAGTTGCCAGGTTGTTGCAAGCCATATCTTTTCCAATCAACTTCTTTGACAGCTTCCGTTATTGCGCAGTCGCTCTGATGATACATTAGCGGGACATTGTTGGCGAATCTTAAAAGCTCAGCCTCCTGATTGGGATTTAGATTTCCGCCATAAGCAACAGCTACTTGCACTGCGAACGGCCTTCCCCTGTAGACAGTGGGCGGCCTGGAAATTGCCAAGAACTGTTCTGCCTGTATTTCCTTTTTCAAGCCTTTGACCAGTGCGTCCTCTTCTAATATGGACAGGCAATTGGTTGGCGGGGAAACTAATTTGACTTCTTGCATGGCTTTGTGCAACTTCGTCACCTCTTCATGGCTTAATTCAACCGGTTTCCTGTGAGGATTGACATTAGCCAACTTGCAAACCTGTAAGGCGGACGTTTTCCCTACTCTGGAGAAATCTGTTTTCAAAAATCCAACAACGTTCTTTGCTTTGGTTTGCCTTGCCATTCTTATTAGAATTCCCAGTTCAACTCCGTATGGGTGCGGTTTTATTTCCTTTGGCGGTTTAGGCAGCGTGTGAACCACTCGTGGATATGCGACTTTGCCGCCTGGCCCGTTAAAAGATATCTTGGCATAAGGGTTCATTATCGCTGTTTGTTTAAGATATTCCAGGACAGACTGCCCTTTCTCTATGTATCTTCCCTCAATTTCCATTTCTATTATAATTCCATGCCATTTTTCAGGATTTTTCTCTTTTTTTGTTGAAACTATGTGAGGCTCGTTCTTTGTGACATCAATCATAAGCTCTATCGTGCAAACAGAATTGTTTCCTATGCTCGAGGTTATCTTCGTCGGCTTTCCGCTTGTCAGTTGTGCATACATTATTGCCCCGTGGACTCCCAAGCCCTGGACTCCTCTGGATTGCTTTAGCCTGTGGAATTTAGAACCGTATAACAGTTTACCAAAGGCAAGAGGCAGCTTTTCCTCCACTATTCCAGGGCCGTTATCCTCGGCCTTTATTATAAACCTGCTTTCTGACACCTGTTTGACTGAAACGCTGATATTTGGCAGAATTCCTGCCTCTTCGCAAGCGTCTAATGAATTGTCAACCAATTCCTTTATCACAGTCAGCATTGCTTTGGTGCTGTTTTCATAACCGAGCAAGTGCCTGTTCTTCTCGAAAAATTCTGCTACAGAAATCTCCTTGAGGTTCTTTGAGAGCTCCTCGGCAGCTAGTTTACCGTCTGACATAAAAATCTTTCAACGAAGAGATTATTTACATTTAGTTATTTTTATAGCTTATTATTATCTTTTAATAGAAATTAACTTCTGAATTTATATAAGTTAAGTTATGCTAAGAGGAAGTCTGATTTCAGAATTTCTTAAAACTCCTTTAGCTAAAAATTTATAAGCTTTATAATCATTTTATTTATATGGATAAAAAAACTAGAGAAAGATTAGATAGAGCCGTAGAAATTGCAAGAAGAACCCCACCCCCGAAATATGAACTTAAAAGAAGGACCTATAATATTGCTACCTCAAAAAGAGTGTTTCTTAAAGATGAAATATATCCTGTAAATGATTGCACAGGATAGTTCTAAAGACTTTTAAATCTCACTTCCATAATCTTAGCATGAGAAAAATACTGCTTTTGTCTATGTTATTGGTAGTCATTGTTGCAGGCTGCACTCAACAGGAGCCCACTGGCAAATTTTTAATAAACCAGAAAGGGATTGAAGAATGCATGCAGAACTGGAACTGCACAGACTGGTCCGATTGCATGAGAGACGGAACAGACAATGGGATGCAAAGTAGGATATGCATAGATGAAAATAATTGCAATAATGACACGAACAAACCTTATGAGTCAAGAATATGCGGCCTGCCTAAGATAGCTAGCAAAGACCCTGCTCAAATGGCTCTAGAAATTTCTGATTTGCCGAGCAGCAACAACTGGACTGTCAGAGATAGAAACATTTTGTCTAGAGAAGAGGTCACACAGATCGAGAGAGACTTGGGCTTTAAGAAAGGTTACGCTGTAAATTATTTATCTTTGTCGAATGAGAGCAATACTGAAGTTTACCATATAATCAGCATCTATTCTATGGTTGACAGCATTATAAATATGACCTATAGCTTTGACACATCCAAAGAAAACTATAAAATTGGAAGTTTTTATGAGAGCACTAACGAGAAAATAAAATCTGTTTCCGAACTACCTAATCCATTGATAGGAGAATTCAGTATAGCATACAATATTACTTTGACGTCTGACAATGTTTATACAATTGCTTTTACCAAATGGGATGTCGCAGAAGTTATAAAATTAAGAGGAACTAAAATTAATTACGATTTCCTAAAGGATCTAGCTAAAAAAGCCGAGGTAAAAGTTGCATGAATAAAAAATATCCTGAACCAATAGCAGGAACCCTTATCCATAATGACAGAGGAGAAATCTTATTAATTTTCTCTCCAAAATGGGCTGTTGATTACTCTATTCCAGGAGGTCACGTAGAGTTGGGAGAAACTATAGAGGACGCTGCTAAGAGAGAGGCAAAGGAAGAAGTGGGTTTGAATGTAGAATTTGAAAAAGTTTTATTCGTTCAGGAAGCAATATTCCCCAAAGAATACCACAAGAAAAAACATTTTATTTTCTTAGAGTGCCTGTGCAAAGCAAAAAACTCTAACATAGAATTGGACAACATTGAAGCAAAAAAATTTATATGGGTCAAACCTGAAAAAACTATGAGATTAAACATAGATGTTTATACAAGAAGATTAATCAAAAAATATTTAGAATATAAAAATGATAAACAATCTTAAGATGAGTTCAATGATAGAAGCTGTTCTTGTTCCCAAAGATAGGGTAAACGTTATAAAAGATGAAGATGCGGTAAAGAAACTAGAGAGATATATAAAGGTCAAGCTGTCCTTCGAAGAGAATTCTGTCATAATAGAAGGCGAAGGCCTGGATTTGTTCCAAGCTAAAAATATCATCAAAGCAATAGGAAGAGGGTTTTCTCCTGGAAAAGCCTTTAGATTGCTGAGCGAAGAGGAAAGTTTAGAAGTGATAGGACTAGCAGAATTCAATGACAAAAAATTAAAGATAGTAAAAGCCAGGCTGATAGGAACCAATGGCAAGACCTGGAAAATGATAGAAAATTTCAGTGGTTGCTCTGTTTCTGTCTACGGCAAGACCGTATGCCTGATAGGTAATTATGAGCAGATGAATATTGCCAGGGAAGCTGTGAAAATGATATTGAGAGGATCAAAGCACTCAAAGGTATACGGCTTTCTGCACCAAACAATGCTATGATTTCTCCATTTTGCCATCGGTTGTAATCAGTTCTTCGGTAGCTTTCATCAAAGTCTTTTTCTTATAGTTCTCAATGCTCGCATGCCAATAGACATGGCCCTGGCCAACACCCTTCTTCATTATCTTTCCTTGGTTGCAAAGCCAGTCCAATTTCTTCTTTAGGGTTTCTAGGGTGTTCGGCTTTACAGGTATCTTTTCCAATCTCAACAACTCGCTAGGAGTGCACGGAGAATTGGCAAGAATTAAAACTTCCAATCTTTCTTCGTCAGGATACTCGTAAACTAGCTTGGGCATTTTTCCACACCTAAGGTTACTTATGTTTATTATAATTTAATTACTATAAAAACGTAACTTGACTTATTTTAAGAGATAGTCTGATATCAAAAAATAAAATTTTTTTTGGGCAACTTTCTGTCCTTTAGTGTACATTAAACGAGAACATAATGTTTTTAGAGCTCTGCGCCAATGTTTTTGAGGAAACCTTTTCTTTTGAGCCAGAACACCTGAGCTTTGCTGTACAAGAAGACAACGTCTGCTCTTTCCTCTTTCTGCACTTCCCATGGCTTTACTAAGATAATATAGCCAGGCTTTATCCATATCTTTTTCTTTATTTTTCCAGGTATCCTGCATATTCTGGTTAATCCGTCCTCGCACTTTGCCTCCAGTCTTCCCCCGCCTAGCATAGAGGTAACAATGCATATTGTTTCGTTTTTATTAGGTAATTTTACTCTTATGAATTCTTCTTCCGTGTTATTTTCCATTTAACCACTTATATCCTTAATAATATGGTGTCCCTATAAATATCTTTACCTTCTTTTCTTGTAAACAACTTAAAGCTCTTTTTTATTTCAACTTTGTATTTCTTTCTGAAGAATTCTGCGATTTTCCTGGCCAAGGATTTGCTGCTTACGTAAAAGTCATAGCCGCCCTTGACTTCCTCTAGCCTGTAGAAGCCTCCCCGCTCTAAGACGATATCGTCTACCGAGTCCATGTCGTCATTCGTTAAGCTCCCCCTTATCTGTATTGTGGATTCGTAGTATTTCCCTGATTTCTTAAAGCAGTCAGGGCAGAGTCTCTTTCTCGTTTTTATCTTCACTTCGTGCACTTCTTCCTTAGCATCCTTAGATCCTTCTAAGAAACCCTTGGCATGAACCTTCACGTCGTCATTCTTTTCGAACTTCATCCTGACGTTTTTGCCAAGAATTTTTATTTTATCCTTCAGAATTTCATCGATTTCAGTCTCTTTCCACCTGTTTCTCTCATTTATCTTATTGCACCTGCTGCATATTGTAACAGCTATTTCCTCAGGTACTTTGATCAGTTTGAACTTTTTTTTGTAGCATTCCTCGCAGTATCCGTCTATCAGATTTTCACTTTTCTTCCCGCACAAAAAGCAGAATTTCATATCAATTAGATTTTGAACGTTAGAATATATAAATTCTGATTTCTAAACTTTAAGAAGCGAGAAGAATAGGACCTAACGTGGAAGCACACCTTTATTGAGTGATTGTATGAATGAAGATATTGAAGTAGAATTAAAGTTTCAAATTTTAGATGAGATACAAGTTAGGGAATTTGTTAAAAATCTTAAATTTATTAGCAGAAGAAAGATAGTTGATAAATATCTGGATACAAAGAATGCAGATTTGTATAAGAAAGGTTTGTTCATACGGATAAGGGATGACAATAATCTGGATTTTAAGTATAATCTAGAAGATACAGAATGCAAGCATGAGCACTGCGAAGAGCATTCATTTTCATTGCCATTAACCATTGATTCTTTAGTCTCGATAAATAAAATCTGCAGAGTTCTAAGTTTAAACAATATTATGAACCCCAACATAGAGGAGTTCATGGCAAGGAATAACCTCATTGTTTCAATAACTAATGATAAGATTCGTGAGTTATACAGAGATGAAAAGTTTGAGTTCTGCCTTGATGACGTTAAAGGCTTGGGAAAGTTCATTGAAATAGAAATGCACGCGGCAAAGGAGAACGACCTGGAAAAAATAAAGGATGCAATGAGAGAAAGAATTAGAGGATTAAAAATCAAGCTAATAACTACTGGTTATAACGAATTATATTGGAAGAAAAATAACTCTGATATTTACAGGCAAGGAAAATATCATTTGGAAGAAGACGGAATAAATCAACCTTAAATCTTTCCTGCTCTTATATTTTGTACCACAGATAAAGTGTTAGCTCAATATTTTCTGGAGCATCGCAGCATGAGGAATAAAACGAGGACAACGAGACGTATTCTTTTGTCAGATCAGGATTTTTCAGATACCAATCTTTCACTCTTGACAGAGCAGCAGATTTTATCAAAGTTTTATATTCTTCGCTTGGCGGAAAATCTGAAATCCAGATAGCTGTATTATTTGAAGTCATTTCTGCCTGACCATTGGGTGAAGTTATTATGTTAACTTTTCCTCTTACATCGTCTGCTTCAGAAAAATCATTGAAAGCAAAAGAGGTATTCATGGATTGTAATATTACAGTCTTGTCCCAAAAGATTTTTTTAACTTTAAACGTATAAAATTTATTACTTGTAATATTTTTTATATTGAAAAATCCACCTTCAGGTATGTTTCTTATAAACCCTTCATCGGAAGTTTTGTTTTCAACATCAACTGTATTTGATGATGAAATATTAACTTTCCTTGGAATTCCCCATATGTACCAATCACCCCATTTTTTACTGTCTATAGAGTTACCAGTGTTTATGTCAAAACCGATGGCAAAAAAATATTTTTGGGTTTCATCTTCTGAAGGATTGTAAGTTGTAAAATTAAATATGCCGCCACCTGAACTTGTTGGGTTTAAACCGAAAATTCCATTAAAAGTTGCATTGTTGTTACTATAAGTTGCATTTATTCCTATTATGGTCTTACCTCTTTTAAGATACTCTGTGATATTAGGGTCTGAATATGCTGTATAATTTACTAAAGTAATAACATCGAAATAACTCATAATCCATTCTGAGTCACCAGTAGCCTCTTGAACGCTGAAGTTAACCCAACGATTATTAAGATATGCAGGCGTAAATATAAGATTAATATACCCACAATAGGGTTGAATACAACCAACAGTTATGTTATATTTAGGAATTCCAAAGATCTTTATTCCAAAGTCAACATTTGGAGGAATTAAACTTTCAATTTTGCTGAAATTTTTATTTAAGATTTCTAAAACATCTTGATCGTTTAAACTTTTTATTATGTCGTTTCCGGTTGTTATCAAATCTGCTCTTTCCCAGTTCTCCTTTGGCTTGAAGGTTGAGATTGTTCCCAAGACGACTAGCATTAGTATTAGCGCGATTGATATTTCCAACAAATAAATAAAACCTTTCATACTACCACAATTCCAGCGTTATGTTACCTAAGCTGTTTCCAATCCTTACATACTTGCTCACAGTTATTTTCGCAGGGCTCAGGCTCTCTGTTCCGCAGAATAAAAGTAAATTGGTCGAATTATATATTCTAAGCCTATAGGTGCTTAGTCCGAAGTTTAACAAGAGGTCGCAGTTGCCGTTTAGGACTGCTATCTTATCCGCAGACAATGCGTTTGGTTGGTCAGCAAGACCGACTGTTTTGACGGGGAACCAGCTTTGATTGGTTCTAGTTTCTTCGCCTTTAATTGTTCCCGTGGGTTCTGGAGAAGCGTAGCGATAAACATAAAACAAACTGAAGTTTGCTTCTATTACTTGGGAGGAACTGACAGAACTTGTAAACAATGTAACATATTGAAAATCTTCGATTGCTATAGGTGTTTTAGGAGAACCTATTAAAACCCAGTTAATACTATCATTGCTTTGCCAACCGCTCACAGAAAAGTTGCTTCTCATTAGTTTAAGGTAAGTAGGAAAGCTAACAGTTCCGCTTCCTGTTGTGTTAGAGTTATCCGGAGCAATACTTGTTGTGCCAGACTGCCAATAAAAACCATAATAATCTCCAGAGCGTCTAGCTGTTATGTAAGCCATGCCATTGTAATTCCTGATTTGCACGTAGTTCTGGGTGGTTATTCCAGCCTTGCAGTATGTTGACGAGTCATTATGCTTTAATAGTTTCGCGATGGCAGCAAAATCTCCTGAGATTGTTGAGTTTTTGTAAACATGAGTAGCATTATAGTTAGGTTGATAAACATTCGCGCCGTTTGTGTGAGTCATCCTCAAGATTCCATTCGACACTGTTGCTGTGCCGGGTGTTCCTATATCTTGTTTTACCCATCCTTGTGGTAATGAATTTTCGCTTAAATCTAAAAACTGCATGAAAACATTGTTTCCATTGCTTTCGCTTGATGCGGGCAAGTATCCGTAATACATGTAAATTGACTTTTTCTCAGCTTCAGGAATCCTGTGGATTTTCAACCAAATCAAAGCCCAGTTTCCATCAGATTTGTTTTCTATCCAATAAGGTATCCTAGTCACTTTGTCAGAGTCGGCGAATCTTATGTCGCTAAAATCTGATTTCATGTCAGCATCATAGGTTATATTTATTCTGACTTGCTGGTCAGTCAGTTCTGTTGAGCTCTGCGATATTTCGATCTTCCTTCTTTTTGCCCAGCCTTGATTTAGAAAGTTGGTCCAATCGTCAGGGTAACCTTTGTCATTGGTTAGCGTCTCCATCACGTTGTTGGCCTCTGCTTTCATGTTGTTGATGCTATAGTCTGATATGATCGAGGATGAGATGGTATTCATCTGGTTAACAACGTAAAAAATTATTACTGAGAATATTATGACAGCGAAAATGAACTCCACTCTTGTTTGCCCGTGCATCATATCATTCCAGCTTTTAACAAGAATAATAGTATACCAAAACCAGACAAGGTCATTATCGAACTGTGTTTCAGGCCGGCGGTTGCGGAACCTTCTCCGATTTGTCCAGCGACCAGCCCAGAGAATATGCCCTGGACTATTGCCATCAAAAGAAACAACGCATAGTAATAGCAGCTCTTTTGTATTGCAAACATCTTGCACACTATGGAAAAGATAGAGCAGTTTGCGCAGAATATGCTGATGCTGTTTGCGCAGGCTTCACAAGGGTCAGTGAAGGTCATTATGCCTCCTGCCAGTCCTCCACCCTTTACGTTGAGATTCATTAAAGGTATCAGCGTCTGCGACAGACCGATGACTATCCCAATGAAGATGTAATAGATAGCGTACATTATCATCATGTGCTCGTATGTAACAGCCTTTCTCTCTTTTTCGGCCTCTTTTATTGATGTTATGTCCGAGGCAGTGGCTTCCATTGTTTTGGCAATGTCCCCTCCTGAAGCGTAGGCTTCGTTTATAATCCTAACAACCCTTCCTATCATCTTTGATTTTTTCATTCGTAGCGCAAAATTGCTCATGGCTTCCTGCGTAGGTATTCCCCAGGATAACTGATATTCAATCTTCTTTATCTCTTCTGTAAGTTTCCCATAGTCAGTTTTCGAAACCTGTTTCAATGCTTCTGGCAGGGTCATTCCTATTTTCTGTGCCTCGGAGAGGTCTAGCAAAAATAAAGGCAGCTGGTCTTCGATTGCTCTCACTTTGCTGTATTCGAAATATGAAAAGAACGCAAAGGGGACTATCCCTACTATTGCCGCCAGAAGAATGATGTTACCCATTATACCGATGTTCTTATAAAACAGGAAGCTTATAGCGACTAGAGTTATGGCTATTATTATCGGAATGTATTTTAAGTTGAACTTGCTTTTTTTATCTTCTTTCTTATCCATTTCATCACGCTGACGGTGCTACGGATTTTAATAAAAATATAAAGCCTACTGATACAAAGGGCAGGACTATAAAGATAACCAAAAATTGTATGAACGATAGGTAGCCGGACATTCCTCCCCCACCTATCACTGACATCAATGCTGTTATGATTATGAAGAATACGGAGCCGACCAATATTAGGGTAAGATAAATCTCTATCAAAAATGACAATGTCCTCGAGTACTGTTCCAGTCTCCTTCTGTATTCTGATATGAATACTCTTGACTTCTCGTGCAGGAAATCTCCCAAATTACCGCCGCTAGTTAGAACATTGTCCAATCCCCATAACAACTCTTTAAGTTCCTCAGATGGCGTCCTGTTGGCTGTTTTTCTTATGGCTCCTACCAGGTCCATTCCAAAGACTTCTACGTCTCTGTAGATTTTCTCTGCTTCCTTGGAGACTTCTCCATATTCCTCGAACTGCGAGATAACCTTGAACATTGTTACAGGAGGCGCTCCTGAATTTGCTATTGTTGCCATGTAGGTCGTGGCAAATGGCAGGGCAGACTCTATGTCCTTTTTCCTCTTGCCTGCCACTATGCTAGGGTACGTGTAAAAAATAAAGAAAACAATCAAGATGGTTACGATGTTTAAGGTGAATGAGAACAGGACTGCTAACAGCATGTCCTTTAGGACTATGCTAGTTATTATAGTGATCAAGGGAAATTCTATGACAAAGAGCAATAGCAATGAGAAGAACATGGCATAAACATATTCTGGTAGAGTTAGGCCGATGTCTGCTTTTAAAAGGTCAGGTTTTATGCTTTCAAATACACTAACAGTCGGATCTAGGCTGTGTTTGAAAAATTTGAATGACAAGTCTCTAAGAGTTTTCCAGATATTCATTAAATCATCTAAGCTATGTTTTGCAGCAATTCATCGGCTCTCGAGTAATAGAGCTTTGCTACTTTTGCCACATCCCTATAGTCCTCTATGTTTTTTTCTACCATCCATTCCAAAACTTTCATTCTTCTGGATATTTCCTGCTGTAAGTACTGTTCCTCGATGCCGTACTGCTGGGAAATTCTCCTCAGGACAATAGAAGGGTTCACTGCCTCGTAGATGTCATTTTTTGGGTCCCATTTGAATACCTCGTTAACCATAGGGAAGTTCTTTTTTCTGTCAAAACCGTATATCTCGTATATACTCTTTATTCTTCTGACATAGGTCGACCCGTATTTTATTCTGACAACGAATATGATTACGTCCAAGGCCTCTAAAAGATTGGCGGGAAGGCTTATCGGAGGCGTTGTTAACCTATCAACCAGTCTCTCCATAGAGTCTGCGTGTATTGTTGATAGAGAACTGTGGCCAGTCGCTATCTGTTGGAATAGAACATAGGCTTCCTTGCCCCTCACCTCTCCTACTATCAGATAGTCTGGTCTTTGCCTTAACGATTCTTTCAGCAGATCGTACAAATCTACCTCCCCCACCTTTTTGCCTCCCATTTCTGACATTGGCAGTCTAGCAACAACGGGAACCCAGTGAGTATGAGGGAGAACCAGTTCGGCTGTATCCTCTATTGAAACTATCTTTAGTTCTGGCTTTATGAACAGCGACATGGCATTTAACAATGTAGTTTTTCCAGTAGCGACCCCTCCTGTAATCAGGATAGTTCTGCCATACTCTACGGCCAGCCATAGATATGCTGCAATTTTAGAATCAATTGTTTTGAGCTTTAACAGGTTCACAGGTGTCAAAGGCGTTTCGCTGAATTTTCTGATGGTAAAGTTGCTTCCTTTCCTTGCTATATCAGTTCCTAGAGTTACCTGTATTCTAGAACCATCTGGCAAAGTTCCACCTATGAGTGGGGATGCAACTGAAATGCTTTTGCCGCATCTCTGAGAAAGCTTGTTTACAAAGACGTCGAGTTCTTCAGCCTTTTCAAAGTAGACGTTTGTTTTAACGCTTCCTAGTAATGGGTTTCTATGATAGACGTACAAAGGAATTTCTACTCCATCGCATGATATATCTTCTAGATTAGGGTCCATCATAAGCGGTTCTATTTTTCCCATTCCTATGAAATCTCTTTTGATATAATATAGCAAGTCCTTTTTCTTGTCTTCGGGGACAACAAGGGACATTGAAGCTAGCATTTCTTCGAATTTGTTGACCAAATAATCCGTGGCCTCGCCCTTTCTAAGGGTTGTGAAATCAACTTCTAATTTTTCCACAAGCAATGTTTTGATTTGGTTTAGTAGAGCTCTTTCCTCTGGATTCAATCTCGGTTCAGCGATCTGATAAATCAAGGAAGAATCGGCATCAGACCATTTTATGTTAACAGATGCGAATACCTTTGAATCGGATTTTATCAGGTCGTAAGAAATATTTATTGTTCTTAAATTAAATTCAGATTCTCTTGCCGCGCCTGCCAGCCCTGAATCTGGAACAACTATGGGTATGCCTTTGTTTTCTTCGTCCTTGTTTTCCTCTATTACGAATTTTTCTGCTTTTATCTCGCTTATCTTTATAGAAGGGCCCTTTATCTCCAGTTGACCTCCGCCTCCGCCAAAGCCCATTGCGGCAGGATAAGGAAAGCCTTTTCCCCTGTATTCCCTATGATCTATGAGGCCAGCTCTTCTAAGTTTTTTATAACCTTTAACAGCCTTTCTAAAGAACCTGTTAAATTTTATTTTTCCTACTAGTTTTAGATTTTTTGGTTTAACTTTCATCATTTTAACTCGACCGTTTCACTATAAGCACTTATTTCAACATAACCTTTTGTGCTATATATAATATTTTCTGTTGTAATATTAAGATTATACAAGCTCAGTACGGCACCAATACTAATGTCATGCGTGCAGTTTAAATTCAAGCCATTGTCAACTTCTATTTTGTATATGCATTTAGACAGCTTGAACGGTATTGATAAGTTGTAATCTATCTCGCTGTTTGTGCCTTTGGATGCCTCTAATATGTTTATAATCGTTCCTCTTATGGTTTCTCCCACAGCCTTTAGTTGAGGCTTTATCATGTTTCTCTCGGTTATTGCATTGATGTTGGAGAATATGAAATAAACAGCAACTATCATACTCAATCCTATTATGAAAAATATCACGTATTCAATAGTTAAGTATTGCCCTTTCATAAAGAATATTATACAAAAGTCATTCTTTAAATTTCGTGTTTTTCAATAAGCTTGCTCTTGTTCAGGGTTTGAAGAAGGAATGATTAATTGTGGATTTAAATGAATTTGTGCTCGCTTAAGAAATTACGAACAAGCTCAAAAACTTTCTGATGTCCTTCCGAGTTGAGGTGCACTCCATCATACAAAAGTCTCTTATAGTCGTTCCGTTTTAATATCGGGAGAATATCAACGAAATGGGTGTTCGTTTCGGTACAAACTTCTTTTACTATTTCATCATATTTTTCAACGTACTTCATCTTATAACTCTCACCTGGTCTCCAAGGATCGGTCCTCGATTCGTCTACTGGTTGAAACCCGACAAATATTATTTTTGGTGAAAAATTTCGAGCCATTTGAAGAAGATTTCTTAAATTAGCTCGGAATTTCTCAGGTGCAACTCTTGTATCTTGTTTATCATGAAGAAATTGGGAATCGTTTATTCCTATTAAAAATATGAAAATCGGTTCCTCTCCTTCTTTCATACGCTGTTTTGTTTCAAATTCAAAGCGTCTTAGAAGTTCTTCAGTTGTGTCCCCAGAAATCCCGAGATTGAATATTGAATTTGAATCGATATTTTCTGCGTTTTCATCGATATATTTTCTCAATCTCTGTGCCCATCCTCCATTTGGATCGCATTTTCCATAGGTTGTGCTTGATCCAAATATGAGTATTTCTACCATAAGAAGTAGTTATTGTTAAAGCATTATAAACTTTTGCTGGCTTCCACGGACTTTTCGCTCACTGCATTCATTATTTTAATTACTTCAAGCAAAAGTTATTCTTATTTTGATTGTTGCCTCGCCATTTTCAATGAAAGTAGAATTTTCCTCGATTACAACCTTTTCTGGTTTGGCTAAGGTTGGGCCATCAGTAAAAAACTCAACCTTATAGTCATCATCAGGAAAGATCAGTTGGACTCTGAAAACATCGCCATCAAGCATCTCGCTTATATAGGAATAATCAGAGGATATGTTGTTCCAAGAGGTTGGCAATGAAATGCCTGAAGAAACAACTGTTCTAACTTCAATGGTTTGGCTGTCTAATAGCGTTATGGGACCGTCAACATTATATTCTATTTCTTTATGACCGCCATATTTCAACAAGCTTTTAATATCATAATTCATTTCTTTCATAAATCCCTCGGCAGAAGAAACCTTTGTCATATCAATGTTCTGTTGAAAAATGTCCTTGCTCCAATAAACAGCTATTGCAAACAAAGAAATGCTTAAAAAAAACAGTAGTACAAAAACTAATATCTCTGACTGTGCTTTCATGATATTTAATTGCTTTGACTTATTATTAAGTAATTATTATTGACTGCTCTAGACCGCTTGCAACAATTAATCTTAGTCTGCTACCAGTGGTGTTACACATTGCAACTGGGGTTAAATTAGTAACGTAAAACGTTGCAACACCGCCGTAACCTAAAGCTGTAGGTATATTTAATGTACCGCCGGTTGTATTAGTTATTTTCGAAGTTACATCGTTTATATAAGCACTCATTGTGGTAACATCTATTGGAGAATTTCCCAGACACCTTATGGTAATTGTAGCATTGTAACAATAACCAGGGGTAACATTTTTTGCAATTTCTATTCTAAAATTTGTTGTCATAGCACTAGATGCAGATGAGGTCGCGTTACTGGTGGTAGCCGTCAAACTAGTGAATATCCCTGAAAACCATGTATACGCCAAAGCAGCCAAAGCAACAACTATCATCAATATCAAAATTATTGCTATTATTTCGCTTACTCCTTTCATAATCATCAACAACTAATTGCTCTTGAATCTTCCAAACCGCTTTCAAGAGTTATTTTTAATATTTTATTTGGGCATGCAGCTGTTCCATTTGTGATGTTGAAAGTAATTGTTTGTCCTGGAGGTAACATATAACTTGTATTGGGACCATATGCAGATAATGATCCATCAATATAGACTCCCAACTTTCCTACATCAAAATTTACAGTTCCTATGTTTCTGATCGTGGCACTGACGTTAGCACTGTTAGCACTTCTTGCAGCTTCTATCCTAAACTGCATTGCCATCGCTGTTGTAGCCTGCGAGGTTGCATTACTGGTGGTAGCCGTCAAACTAGTGAATATCCCTGAAAACCATGTATACGCCAAAGCAGCCAAAGCAACAACTATCATCAATATCAAAATTATTGCTATTATTGCGCTTACTCCTTTCATAATTGTTCAACCTTTCTTATTTCTTTTTTCAAAGGATAGTTGGATAATAATGTTGAAACAGGCATCCCGCCTTTGAGCTTTCTATCCATCTTACTCAATTCATCCAGGACTACCTGATTGCTCTCCACAAGCTTTTGATTTTGATCTGAAATCTTCCTTAACTCATCAATAATAGGTTTGAATGCTTCCGCATTGGATTGGACAGGCTGAGGCGTTACGTTTACCTCTTCTTTGCCAGCAGCTTCTACCAATTCAAGAAAGCCGTTAATAGTGTCTATCAGTTCGTCCATCTTGGATGGCAGCTTTGATAATTCGTTCCTCAAGTCGTTGTTCGCTTGTATGACATCATTAACAATCTTTTGATTGTTTCTTATCAGTTCTATTATCTGGTTTATCAGATTCTGTAGTTGAGGCGTTGATCCCGATGATTCTATTTTCTCCATCCTTTCTTCTAGCTTCCTGATAGGAGTTACCGGTATTATTTCGTAACTTACGTCCTCCTCTGTCATATTCTATAGTTTTGCTTAAACTTGTATATAAATGTTTTTTATTTTGCCGTACAAGTTATTTGCATTGGCATTTCTCCTGCTGGAGCTGACATTGTAAGTGTGTGAGTACCTGTAAATGTGCCAGTACTTGGATACCAAAGACTGAATGTTTTAAGTGCGCCAGGACTTATCTTTTCAGTTCCTAAAGTTGTTGAACCAGTTGTAAGTTTTGTCTGTGAATCAGGTATGACACTAGAGTCTAGTATTGCTGTCAGTTCATATTGTGTTGGATCATTTATAGTGTGTGTAGCTCCATTGTGCCTTATTGTAAAAGTAATTGTCCAATTGTTGTATGGAGCAACAGTATTGTTTAGGCATGTTACAGTACCTATGAAAGATACTTGCTTGTCTAATCTGGTTGTAGTTGCTGTCACTTGACTCGTTGCTGTTCCCGATGTTGTAGAGAACAGGCCCACTGCGAACGTGTATGTCAATCCTATCAATGCCACAACTATTATAACAATCAAAATCATTGCCAATATTGTGGATATTCCTTTCATATCATTAACCTCCTAACTAAAATAGTATCAAAACCACTATATAAAACTTTTCAGAAAAGTCTAAAAACAATCAATTATTTCTTATTGCTTGATTCTAAAAACTTACTCGACATGTATAGAAATTAAAATAAAAAAGAAAGGGAGGTTAGTACTCTTCTCCCATACCGCCTGGCATTCCTGGAGGCATCTGAGGTGCTCCGCCTTTGTCTAGCTTGCCTGCCGATATTATGTCGTCTATTCTTAGAATCATCTCGGCAGCTTCTGAGGCAGATTTTATTGCCTGCGTTTTTATCTTCAAAGGCTCGATAACGCCTTTTGCTTTCATGTCAACTATCTTTCCAAAGTAAACGTCTATGCCATAAGTTTTCTTGCCTTCCTCGTGCGCCGACCTTAGTTCCACGAGCATGTCTATCGGGTCCAGACCCGCGTTCTCTGACAATGTCCTTGGTATTATTTCCATTGCTTCTGCAAAAGCTAGAATTGCTAGTTGTTCCCTTCCTGAAAATCCTTGGGCAAACTTTCTTAACTCTTTTGAAACCTCTTCTTCAGGTGCTCCGCCGCCAGCAACTATCTTGCCAACTTCCAAGGCCGAGCTAACCGCGCCAATTGCGTCTTCTATCGACCTTTCAACCTCGTCGACAACATGTTCTGTTCCGCCCCTGATCAATATTGAAACCGCTTTTGGATTCTTGCAGTCCCTGACAAATATCATTTCCTCTCCAGAAATTTTCTTTAGTTCCACGATACCTGCCATTCCCAAATCGCTTTCAGTTAGGTCTGAGATGTTTGAAATAATTTTTCCGCCAGTTGCTCTTGCCAGTTTTTCCATGTCTGATTTCTTAACCCTTCTAGCTGTTAAAATGCTTTTCTTAGCTAGATAATGCTGGGCCACATCGTCTATTCCCTTCTGGCAGAACAGTACGTTGCAACCAGACAAAGCGACCTTGTCAACCATGTTTTTCAATATCTTTTCTTCCTGGTCCAGAAAGCCTTGCAATTGGTCTGGCGATGTTATTTGTATTTGCGCCTCTGTTTCCGTCTTCTCAATTTCTAGGGAGGCGTCTAACAAAGCTACCTTTGCATATTTTACTTTCTTTGGCATCGCGGGATGAACAACTTCCTTGTCAATTATAACGCCTCTTATCAATTCTGTGTCTTCTGCTGAACCGCCATGTTTCTTCTCAAGTTTAATGTTTTCCTTGTCAATCTCCTTGCCATCCATAACTGTTTTAACAGCTTCTACAATGATCTTAGCAATGCGCTCTGAAGCTATCTCTGAACCTTTTCCTGTCATTGACGTTATTGCTATTTTTATCAAGTCTTCTGTGTCTTCAGGCTCTATTTTTTCAGATATTCGATCAAGAATTTCCAAGGCCTTTTCTCTTGCTAATTTATAACCCTTGGTTATAACCGTGGGGTGTATGTTTTGGTCTAGAAGGTCTTCTGATTTTTTCAATAATTCACCTGCTAGAATAGCCGCAGTTGTTGTTCCATCTCCTACTTCCTCGTTCTGTGTCTTTGCAACCTCTACAAGCATTTTTGCTGCAGGATGCTCTATCTGCATCTCTTCTAGAATAGTTACACCGTCGTTTGTTATGACAACGTCTCCTAGACTATCAACCAACATCTTGTCCATTCCTTTAGGACCTAAGGTAGTTCTTACAGCGTCTGCAACAGCCTTGGCTGCTGCTATGTTGTTGCGTTGTGCACTTCTTCCTAATGTCCTCAACGTACCTTCAGGTAGAACTAAGATAGGCTGACCGCCTAATTGATTTAGCATTTCATTCATTTTATCACCTCATAAATTTAGTAGGATAAAAAATATGTGCATGTAAGTATATTTAAACTTGACTGTTAAGAATAGAAAAAAGAAAAAATAAACAATTATAACGTTTTACCCATTTTCTTGGCTATTATGAAAACAACAAAAAGTATTACTATGAAACTGACAAGTGCATCTAGAAAATGTCCTATCTTAAAAACTGATAGGCCTATTGTTACTGAGGCATCAGCGCCAAGCCCTAGATACGGTTGGTATAGTGGAGCTATCAAATCTGCTACCAATGCATCTATCAAAGTTTTGGCTGCAAAACCTATTATCAAACCTATTGCAACTGCCACAACATTTTGTTTCTTCACAAAGTCCATGAATTCTTTAATTAATCCCATTAAGTCGCCTAGAGTATGTAATTCTTAGAATTATTTAAATTGACTATTATTTATACTATATGAAATAATTTTCTTTTATGTTAAAACTAAATTGTAAGAATTGTGATGGAAGATGCTGCAAGTTTAATGCAAAGAATTTTAATGTTATTTTGATACCCAAGGAAATAAGAAAATTTAGAAAATATTCTAAGGTTGTAAAAACAAATTACGGTCAACTAAATGTTTTGAGGAGTAAAGAAAATGGAAATTGTGTTTTTTTAATGAAAAAAAAATAAAATGCAAAATTTATAAAAGCAGGCCTTTTGAGTGTAAAATGTTTCCTGTTTTGATAGATATTAAAAATAGAATTGTCTTAGCAAAGGTATGCCCAAGGCATAAAGATATTTCTAATAAAAATAGAATTAATGCCTTAAAGGAATGGAAAAAACAGAACATTGATTTGACCTGGGTGAAATCTTATTCTACTATTCATCATTAGTTAATTTTATTGGTTTTGATTTCTTAAAACCGTCTGCTAGGAGTACGAGAGAGGTTATTCCTGTTCCTATGCCAACAATTTTTATTAAATCCATCGCTTCTTCATAGAAGACGAAGCCTATTAACGTTGTAACAACAACTACAACAACTCCAAAATAAATCGAGCCTCTTGCTAGTCCACTGCCTTTGTTAAGAGATTGCAGCCAGAAATAATTTGCTATTGCATAAATAGCTAAAACTAGAGGAACCAGTAAAATGTTTTGTATCGAACCAAATAAACCTGTAAAAAAGTTTCCAATAACTTCGAAAAACATTAGCAAGCTAAAGGGAACAAACCATTTCATCAAGCGCCACCCATTATTATTATTGTGATAAAGCCGAACAACATGCCAATCTTTTGCTTGTTGTTTAAACTTTCTTTGAAGTAAATTATGCCCATTAAAACAGAAGCTATTTCTTGGCCAACACCAAATAATATCGCTCCTCTAGCTAGGCCAACACCATTCATAATAGCGTAGAGCCAAAAAGCATTGCCAATCACATAGAATGACAGTGAAGCAGCAAAAAGAATTGATTTCTTGCGCAAGGTCCACTTCTTGCCTAGAAAGTCAGCTGTTAGCTCGCACAAAAGCAACAGTGTCATTGGCAGGCTCCAGAAAAATGGCGAAGCGTAAGGCAACGCGAACATGCCAGTAGGCAGAGGCATAAGAATAATTTGAAGAACAGACTTAAATTGCTCTTTCAGCTTTCTTGATCAACTCTTTTTTATCCATTTCCTCCAGTTTCTTTCTCTCTATCAAAGGTATTCCCAATATTTCCTCGTCCTTTGCGTTCTCTGTTATGATAAAGGCAGGTTTCTTGACAAGGTCTATGAAATTCTTCAGGTTCGCGGCATGCCTTATCATCTTTCTTCTGTTCACCTCGATGTTTGACAACACTAATTTCTTTTCTTTGGCAAAGACATCCAGGGGAGCCTGTTTTACAAAATCAGTCTTAAAGCCTAATTTCTCCAAGTTCTTTCTAACTCCCCTCTCTATATAGTCCTTAGGATAGCCATGCTCCTCATATCTCTTGAAAAAGTCTATCGACTTTATGATTTTCTGATCAAGAACCTTCTCCAAGCTTTCGGCTATTTCCAACAACATTCTTAGTTGTTTCTTCTCATGCTCGTAGATGACTTTTTTATTGATTCCAATAGCTTCTGCCAGTTCCCTTTGCGATAGATTTTTCTTCTTTCTCACCTCTCTTAATACAGTCGAGTCAATCTCAACATATAGTCCGCCCCTGTCTCTATAAATGGTAGGAAATATCGAATTGACAACAAGGTCTTCAAAAGTTTTCAATGACACGGTAGGCGTTTCGAATCTTTCGTACACTATTCCTGGTTGCAGTTTCTCTCTGTTGGTCTGTATTCCTATCAAGAAAGGATGCGCATCCAAGTTATTTGATACGATTTTTAAGTTCTTGGCCTGCTCTCTCTGAAAACCATCTATGTTTAACAGAATCTTCAATAGCAACAAGGTATCCTTTTTAGCTGCTATGTCAAAGCAGCCTTTATACTCGCAAGTAACATAATCGCTTTGTTCTAAGAACTTTAGAACCTCTTGCTTTAAATCCAACATACTTTTAAATTAGTTTAGCAATAAATAAATTCATAATGGGCGGGTAGCTCAGCCTGGTGGAGCGCCAGTCTTATAAAATGACGTCTAGTCATTTTTCATGGCTGCGTTCTGTAAAAACTGGTGGTCGAGAGAGACCTTTCAGGGATAGAGGTCCTCGAATTCAAATCTCTCCCCGCCCATTATCCCTTTTATTTTTTAGAAACAAATTCATTGTCTTTTATATAAAACCTTAATGGCAAGTCCTGACCTTTTGAAAGCCCTATTCTTGTTGTCTTGACAATTTCAAATTTGTCTTTAGAGTTTTCTATGAACAACATGTCTTTTGTCAAATCCAAACCATCATGCCTCTTATCTATTCCAAGAGCTCTTGTTAACTTGCCAGGCCCATTACTTAGATTTCTAATGTCATTTGTTTGCCTGTTCCTTTTCATGATTTCAATGCCTTCCAAGGGTTCTAGAGCTCTTATGAGAACAGCTCCCAACAAACCCATTTTTTTAGCTACGACATTCAGCATCCAGTGATTACCATAGGTAAAATAGACGAAAGCATGGCCAGGTTCCTTTAGCAAAGATTTAGGTATGTTTTTAACTTTTCTATATCCTATTGAGCCAGGATCATTAAAACCTAGGTAGGCTTCTGTCTCGACTATCTTTCCTTTGCAGATTCCTTGTTTTGTTCTATGAACTAATACCTTGCCTAACAGTTCTTTGGCAATTACCTTTGTGCTTCTTGAATAGAATTTCCTTGAAAGTTTCATAAGAATTATTCGGTTAAAACCTTAAAAAATCTACTATATTTAAGTTCTATTCCTGTGTTTTATTTCTTAGGTGAAAAAATATGAAAAAATTAATGACTTTAACTTTAGTTTGTTTAATATTAGTTAGTTCAACAGCTTTGGCAGATACAAACTCAGGAATAATAACTAGAGGAATTCCAATTTTAGAGAAACCTTCGAGTGCAATAATTCCAGAACCAATGCTACCAATTGATTATAGAGGCTATACAGGTTTTAAGATATTCTATAATAAGGAATTAAAAGACGGCAAAGTTACAATGCAAGCTTACCATATGAAAATGAATAACAAAGATATGTTCATGTATTTCGTTCAATATTGCACCTACAGTGGTGGCGTTGGAACTTGTGGTTTCCTTTCATCCAATGATTGGATTGAAGGAAAAATTGCAGGAAAAAACTGGGTTATAAGAAACGGAGATTTTAATGCAGTTCTTGGACAGAAAATAGGTAATATAAGATCTGGTTCTTGGCACGCCTTATTGAATATAGAGTAATTTTTTTTATTTTTAGTTAATTTTTTATATGTTATAAGTTTTAATGTTCTTATGGGCCGGTGGTCTAGTGGCCTATGACGCCAAGAATTTTTCGCGGAACCCTTACAAGACTACTAGGACAGGTGGAAACCTTATTTCAAGGCCATAAATCGCAAGTTCAAATCTTGCCCGGCCCATTCGTTTTATGGGCTGGTAGATCAACGGAAGATCGCTTCCTTGGCAATCTAAACTAAATTGGAAGAGGTTACGGGTTCGAATCCCGCCCAGTCCACTTTATTATATAACCAATCTAAAGATTAATTATGAAATTTAGCGTCAAACTAAGCAAAAAGAAAACATTTTTTGAGATAATATCGATTTTTATCATTTTGGCGGTTTTTGCTTTCGGCTGGTTTTATCTGGAATTTATATTTAATGTCGTTTACAAACCCTTTGATTTTGACATTTATTTTGAAAACAACGAAGGAACCGTTACCCAAGAAAAGTCCATAACCTCCACTATAATCATATTTTCTGATTTTAATAAACCTCAACCTGTTGAAATATATGTTTCTAATTGCCCCAAGTACTCTACTTGCGTTCTTTCAACGAGCAATGCTAATCCCACCTACACTTCTGGCCTGACAATTACGCCATCCGAGCTGACGCCTGAAGGAACTTATCCGATAAATGTTTTTGCGACAGGTGGAGGCATTAACAAGGCGGCGACCTTTTACCTGACTGTTAAATCCAAGGAATGCATTTGCACTTCGTGGGTTAGCGAGGGCTGCGGAGGTAAGTGCGATTATCAGATGTACGTCGTTAGGAGCTGTGAGCCAAAAGGATGCGATGTAGAGTCGAGATGCGCCTATAACTCTTCGTGCATCAAGGGTTTTTCAATACAATCAACGCCCTCTTACAGCAGAATTGCTAACCAGAAAGCTTTTTTTATAATCAACATAACCTCAATAAACGGCTTTTCGGATTTTGTTTATTTGACAGCTTCGAACTGTCCTCCTGGTGCGGTCTGCTCTTATTCGTCAAGTCCTGTTTATGTTCCTATCGGAGGTTCAGCAGCCTCTACGTTAACAATCATAGCTTCCCTAGGTTCAGCAATAGGCGATTTCACAGTGACAACCACAGGTTTCAGCAATAAGACGTTTCATTCAACTAACTCGTCGATAACGATTACTTAAGCAATCAGGAGGGCTTCTATTAATCCAGCAACAACTATCAGCACTATTGACAGTATCAAGAATACAAGAGAGTCGTTCATTGCGGCTTCTAGCTTTTTCTTATTGTCGAGGTTGGCAGAGACTATGCCTCCTGCTACTGACGCCAGAAAATAAGCCTCTATCTCAGGAAGTAAGAAGGGAAATATGAATAAGACATTCTTGACAAAGACAAATGGGTCCATTAATGAGAGCGAGACCTTAAGTATATTGCCCCACATTACGCCGAGTATTGACGAGTTCCAGGCCAAAAGGAACATTGATCCAGAACCATAGAACAATGACAATATGAAAAAGAACAATACTAGGCCGAGATTGTTTATCACTATTTCCAAGAACATCACTGACTGCTGGGTGAAAAAGCCCGAGATGAAATATCCCGAGGAGAATTTGCTCAGTTGCTCGCTGAAAATAGCGTTAGAGATTTCAGATGGTAAGAAAGCGCTAAAGAAAGCAAAGGCAATGGTCATTCCAAAGAACAGATAAAAATAAACTTCAATGATTTTTTCATGCCTTCTTAATATGCTTTTCTCTTTTCTTTCACTTTTTATTATCTTGACAATCAAAGGCGCCGAGGCCAGGGTTGTTAAAAAGACTGCAGGAAACGAGGGCTCTGTTCTGAAAATAAGGAAGGCAAAGATAATTCCCAGGCTCGCGAACAGAAAGCCTACGATAATGCCGTAGTAAGGTTTCTTCTCTACCAAATAAGCTCTTAATAGCTCGTCAATCATGCTTAGATTTTGGTTAAGTTTATATTTAAAAAATACCCTAATAGGTTCATGAAAAAAACAATTTTATATGCGATAGTCGTGATAGTGATATTAGCAGTAATTCTAGTTGGTTGGTATTATTTCAGCTCTCAAGCAGCTTGGAGTGCATGTCCTAAATTGAAATGTACAGATCGCTATGGTAATAGCACTTATCAGTGTAGCAATGTACCGATACCAAATTGTACACAAGTAGGCATTTGCAGACCTTGTTCGATATAATATTTTTATTTTTTCTTTTATTTTCTAAAAAGTGATAGTTTTAAATATCTGTTATGAATAATTATTTTATTATTGAGAAATAACGGAGCAACAAAGCAAATGGAAAAAAAGTTTTTGCTGAAGAGCAAAACCTTGGAAAAAGAGAAGAAAATAATTCTGGGAAATAGAATACCCAAAGATTTTTTTGTTACTTCTGGAATTGGGGAAAGCGATATAACAATTCATGCAGGTTCTTTTCATCTGGCTTTGAAGGATGCGGGAATAGAGAAATACAACATTATGAATTATTCTTCAATACTTCCTGCAATTGCTAACAAGATAGAAAAACCAAAAGAACTCGTGCATGGCTCTGTTATGGAGTCTATCATGGCTTGCTCTAATTCTAGAAGAGGTCAACGTGCAACAGCAGGTTTGATTTGGGGCTGGCTTTTAAACAAGGAAACAGGAGAAAAGCATGGCGGTTTGGTCTGCGAGTACAACAGTCATAAGGCTGTGAAAGACGCAGAAGAAACATTGAAGAAAAGCCTTTTAGAACTGTATGAAGGATTTAAAATTGACTTTGATTTGAAGGATATTGAAATTTCTCTAAAGAGTTTTGTGCCAAAGAAGAAGTTTGGAACCGCTCTGGTTTCGCTATGCTTCGTCAACTATGAATTCCCTGTATTAGAAAATTAAAGCTGCTATTCCACCCAAGCCTACGAGTTTTTCACCGGCTTCATGTTCAGAAGATATCACCATTATGCTGCATCTTAATTTATCAGCTTTATCTAGCAGTTCTTCATAATCTCTTACTTTAGTGTCAGAAACCAAAAGAAAGCTAACAATTCCATTATCCAAAGCTTCTTTAGTTTTCTCCAAACCGTAAACCGCTTTACCGTTTTTATTAATTTCTTCCAGCAATGTTTCAACTACTTTTGTTTCCTCTGTTATCCTGCTGTATTTAGTTATCTTTTCAACCAAGCCTTTCTTCAATACTTCTTGCAAGCCAAGGTTTCCTGTCTGATAAGTAAATTCGACAATTGTTTTGTCTAAAAGTTCTTTTGCCCTTTGCTTCATTAGCTTTTGCAAGTCATCCCTAGCGAATCCGGGACCTGCGATTATTATTTTCACAACTTTTTCAGACCTTGTCCTTAATTCATCTAATAGTTTTGCATAGTATTCACTTCTTTTTACCTCAGACTTTTTCGAGTCAAACCTTTTTCCAGAGGCTTCTGATGTTAGGCTGAACAGGTGCTTGTACCGTTCCTTGAGAAAATAAAAGTCAGCATCATTCTCATCCAGAATGCATATCAGAACTGGCTCAGGCTTTCTCTCTGCAGACTTGACCATGTCTACTTCCCAACTCCTCCACACCTTTTCTACCTTCAAGAACTTGTCAGGCTCTATCTCTATGGTGTGATAGCCCCTTTCCACGTCCTCTGGCGCTTCCACTATCTTTCCGGTGAGCCTTAGTTTCTCTTTTAGCTCTATTTTCTCGACCTGTACCTTCATTATCACCTCTCTCCTGCCTGTCTTTGCCCTTATCAGGTCTCCCTCCCTCCTTATCTTAACACTTCTAGGAGACTTTGCAGTGACGAGACTGCCAGGAGTTATGACGTCCTTTAATATTGACAGGTCCTCGTTCGATTCCGGGGTTATCTTGCCCAGATTGTGCTTTAAATCAAAATCAGAGCGCATAACAATATTTTTATGCTTAACTGTTTAAATAACATTTATGCCAGACTTTGTGCCTGTCTTGTTAATAGCAGTAATACTTTTCGTAGGCTTGCTGATAGTTTTCGGCGGAGGTCTTATCTCTGTACCTTCAGAATCGCATGGCCAACCTTCTCATTATTTTCCTTCTGACAGAACAATAGATTTCAACAACTTTGAAGTCTATTACACTTCCTCAGAGGAAAACGGAGGATATGCCGGCGGGGAGGTTTCCAATGGCGTGTTTGCCAAGGAAGATAAAAAAATAGGTTTTCAGGTTTCAAGGCCTGATGAAGTTTCTGAGGCTCTGCTAGACCTCAAGGTTTGGCAATCCAACTACTATGGCAGGTTGATTATCCTGGTCAACGGTAAAGAAGTTTACGAGGGCTATCCTCCTGTTGGCGAGAAACTAATAAGCTTTGATAAGAGTCTTCTGAAAGATGACAATGTTTTAGAGGTGATGGCCGAGAGTTCCGGCTGGAGGATATGGGCTCCTACTCTTTATTCCTTTGACATTAACGTCAACATAGAATATCTTGGCAAGAAGACCCAAAGCTTTATTTTTGATATGAATGAGGAAGAGACAAAGTATATGACCAGGGCCAGGATTGTCGCTTTTGGAGACAGAACAGGCACTGGAAACCTTAAAGTCAGGATAAACGGTGAAGAAATCTATAGCGGTTTGACGACGGCTTACCAGGACTTTCCCACTAGCGTTCTTATGACAGGAAACAACACGATTGATTTTTCCACAGAGCCGAACACCACTTATGGCATATCATCCGCACAGGTCATAGTGTTCTTCGAATAATTTAATATGCGGGCTTTGACATTCTTTATTCATGGGGACTCTTAAAAAAGGAGAAAAAATAGAAAGCAAAGGAGGAGGTTATACTCTTAACATTCCAGGTTATAATAACAAACAATTACAAAAATTTTATGAAGACGCTAAAATATTTGTTGGCGACACTCAAGGAAAACAAAGAGTAGGAAAATTTTTACAATTTATTAATAACGATAAAAATCTTAAATATGAAGAAGGTTGGGAAAGTGGAGAGAAAGATGTTTCTCTTATAAGATCCTTGTTTCTTAGAAAAGGGGTTTGTAAAGAAAAGGCTGCAGTTCTTTCAATGATTCTACGAATGGAAGGGTTTGATAATAATTACATAAGAGGCACGTTTCCCGTCGGAAACAAAGAATATAGACATGCATGGGTAGGAGTTAGAATAGGTGATGAATATTTCTTAGCAGACCCTACTAACAATGTTTTTGGAAAATATAATTCTGTTGCTAAATTTAATAGTTACAAAGAAGATATTGATAAGAAGCAAGAAGGAGAAAAAACAGAAGTTAAAAGTTTTGTTCCTTTCGGTTCATTATTAAAAGATAAAAGTGGAACTTTCCCTAGAGTTGGAAAAATACCTAAACTTAATATTTTTGAAAGACTCAAAAACTTTTTTTGGCCGTCTAAAAGAAGTAAAATTGCTAAAGAAATCACAACGGAACAAGAAGCTTTGCAAGAACTCACCGATAAACTTGCTTTTGAATTATCAGATTGGTGGGGCATTCCAAGAGACAAAATCAAAGGAAGGATACCTAAAATTGAGACTATCAGTTCTGATGAAATGTATTTTATGACAGGTTCAGGTAGAAACCTTGGATTATATAGTTTTGAAAAAAATAAAATTTTCTTAAATTCTTACGTTGCCAGCGAAAAGCATCTTGCCGTTTATCCTGAACAAGACGAAAAATACACCTTATATTCTGTGAAAGGCGTTATAGGAGAAGAGGTTGGCCATTTTATAGAAGATTTTGTTAAAACTGATTTAAATATAAATTTAAATGACGTTGATGTTTCAGAATTTTTCGGTTTAACCTCAAGTCTTTTTATCGCTGAAAAAATTCCTCAATTGTTCAAAGAAGAATACAGAAAATATTTACTAGAAGCGGCTAATTTCAGTGAAGAAAAGAAAAATCTTGAAATTCGATTAGCATATCTTGAAAAACAAAAAATGGAAGCGGAACAACCTCAAAAACCTGTTCTTGGTATTACCGGGTTTACTAGTTATACATCTTCATTAGCGAGGTTTGCTTCTAAAGAAACAATTAAAAATCAAATTAAAGAGTGCCAGACCCAAATAGAGCACTTGTCATACTATCCTGCCGTTGCTTACTATTATGAAATGAGAAAAATGACCCCTCAAGAAAGGTATAAACTAATAACTATGCAGCAAGCGCAAATCAAAAGTGAGATAATAAAACCAATTTCAGACAGATTAACGGGAATTGTAAATAACATATTAGCAGAAGATAATTTACTTCGTCTAGCAAGAGAAAGATCATTGATGCCAGAGACAAGCGCTAAACAGGTAGCAGAAGCAGTTGCCGCAAAGCTTGAACAACAAGAGCCTGCAATTGAAACAGGTGAGGAATATCCGCAGGAAGAGCAACCCCTAGAAGAAGAATATCAAGAAACTGGAGAAGCACAAGTAGAAAACGAACAATTTGAACAAGAACCCTCAGAATCAGAGGAATACCCAGACGCAGAACAGAATCTAGAAGAACCCTTAGAAGAACAAGAATTACAGGAAGAAGTACAAGAGGAGCAATATGGTCCAGAATCCGAGCAGGCTTCACAACAACCCCAAATAAACATAAGTATTACTGATAAAGTCACTAAAAAAGTTGCCAAGAAATTAGAATCAATGGGAGTTAAATTACCTAAGAAGATGATAAAGAAATAATCCCGAAATTTTTCCATCATCGATTAATATTAGATAAATAATATATACCAACTTCGATAAATCTTAGATTAAGTGTTATAATGCCAATTGAAGTAAAAAAAGACTATAGGAAAATTTATGAATATATTTTGAGTCAAGCTTCTAAGGATAATCTTCCTGAAATACAGAAACAAAGATACCTGTATATGTTGGATAAGATAAATGAATTAGAACCTAAAGTAGGTTTTGATGAAGCAGTTAAACAAGCGTACAGTGGTGCGAACATAAGCTATGCCAGAGAAAGAGAAAAAGAAGCAGCAGCCGCGGGAGATACCGCTCATGTTGCATTCTTTCAAAAAATGAGAGGCCATGCACTGACCATGACCCAAAAAGGGCAAAATATAGCTACGACGAAATATAAACGTCCACCTGGTTATAACCCTGCTAATGTTCCACCAGCTCAACGTCTAGGTACCGTAACTGGCAGAAGAGTCCATAGCAGACGTTATGAACTATTAATCTTTGTAATAGCCGGAGTATTATGCTTTTATATTCCTCCAATATTTGGCTTACCGCCTTTAACATATCTAGCGGCCGCACTCATTGTTTTCATTCCTCTTTACTCAGTATTTGCTAGTCAGGGTCAGGTTGTTGAGTCGCTCGGAGGCGGAAGAATTACCCGCGAAGCTCCATGGCAAATCGGTTCATTAATGGCAAAGTCTTTTTGCAAGATTATGTCTTTCATATTAATAATCTTCCAGTTTTATGTAGGCTTTACTGTTTTCCGTTTAATCACCATAGCAATCGCATTTTTGTTTTACTTTTCAATGCCGATGCACTACAGGACCAGTCAGCCTTACACAATGATAGAAGCATGGTTTAGAATGCTTCTCGGTCTTTTTATAGCGTATCTGCTTGCAACAACTTTTAGTGGTTTTGGTCCTGCATCAAGTACTATTAGTTCAGCTTTCCTTTTTATGGGCTTGGCTTTCTTTGTAACATTGCCTATACACATTCCAGACCAAAACGGTGTGGTTAATATATCCTTTCTAAATAACCTTTCAGAAAGCAGAGAATTTCAAATGATAGAAAGATTAATTTTCTTAATTCTTATGTTAGCATCTCTCTTCTCATTTTCAACCACAATGAGTGGAGACTTGGGTGATTTTAGCCATATCATATTTTATCTTGTTGGCGGCATGGCGTTATTCACTGGTTTTAGCACTGGCCCAGAGGCAAGGCCAGCTCTAGGAATTATAATGATTCTTATCATGTCTTTCATACTGTCAAGCACTTATGCAGGTTATGCGGGTCAGGCCTTGTTCGGCTTTTACTGGCCTCAGATTCAATCCTTTGGCGATACGTATCTAGGTCCTTTGAATACTGTTTGGGCACAAGTTCAAGCCAGCATGGGTGACGCTTTGGAAATGATGACCTGTCCCCAATGTTATTATCAGAAAAAGCTTTTGGCGGATCAGGCGAAAAAATCAGTGATAATGACAGGCGGGACTCCCATGTCAATAGAGATAGGAAAATTCGAATTAATACCGTCAATGCCAGGCACTTTGGAGCCAAACGAGCCTACGATAGGCAACATGGAGCTTGATAATCAAGGCCAATTCACTTCAGGCAAGATAGATTTAGAAATCTGGACTACTCGCGTAAACGCGACAGAACTAAAAGAATATGCTGATGTGGGTATGGTTAATAATTTATATTGTACTGGAACTAATAATATTTCTAATTCTGCAGACCCAGGGAAACCAGCCTCATGTCTTTGGGAAGGAAAGACATATCCCACTGAAATGAGGTCAGTCACATTTAAACTTCAGGAAGGATCAGGAGGTTGGAACAGTCCACCCGCTGTTACAGACGGTAAAATAGCTTCAGCATGCCAGGATAATTCAAACGCATCATCTCCTAGAAATTGCGAATGCTTTTGTTGGATAAGTCCCTGTGTTGGTGGCGGTGATACTTGTGTTGCTAGCAACACAACTTATAAATATTCAGGAACAAGCATCAAGGTAAATGCCAACTTGACTTATACTTATGTCGTTAACGTTTCATTGCCAATTACCATCATGAATAGTGGTACCTACTTGAACAAACTCCAAGCTAGAGAAATAAATGTGCAAGATTTCACCTCTGAATATACAGGAGGACCAGTCAAAGCAACAATATTCACCCCAAAGCAGCCGGCAAGGACAGACGTGCCTTTCTTGTTTGTTGCTTCCATCTATAATGATGGTTCAGGAGAATTGGTTAATATAACTAATTTTACAATAACAGTTTATAATGGCGGTGCTATAGAAAACGTTTCAATAATAGGTACTGATTTTAGGACTGGAGGTTGGCCGCCGAATGCCACACCAAATGGTTGCGGAGGAATTCCAATGAATCTCACTAAAGATTCAGAAAGAAACTTTGTCATAAGATGTAAGCATAATCCGAACGATGGTGGAATGAGCCAAGATACCATAAAACCTGGAAAATTCAAGAGAATTTCATTTTACATATATCCTAACAATAGCATACAGAATCAAAAAACTGTCCAGATAATAGGATGGGCAGATTATACTTATAGAAAAACAACCTCGCAAACCTTAACAGTGGCTAACGCACCGCCACAATAATAAATTAGAAAAACAAATATGATAATATGAAAAGATTGTTTTTAACCTTGATATTAGTCTTGCTTGTGTCAGGATGCACGTTACCTGGAGGTTGGAACCCTTTTCAAAGTGGAGGTACTCAAGTAAAGGAATTACCGCCAGATGTTATTTCAATAAACAACGTGACTGTGTTGCCTTCAACATCTGTTCGTGCGAAGGATGAGTTCTCACTTTATTTTGAATTGTTTAATCAAGAGGAATTTGATTATACTAATGTAAGTTACAACCTTTATGATACTGGTCTATGTGAAGTTTTAGCAGGAGGACAACCTGCCATTTCTTCGGCGTCAACAAGCGGTAATTTAACTCCTGAACTCGCTCCCAAAGAAACAAGGCAAATCGAATGGGCTTTTCAAGCGCCTGATGCAGATAAAATCGCCCACATCAAAGTTACATGTCCTATCAGATTCAGATTCGATTTTTCATATAATGCAAAATCACAGATTGATGTTCTTGTTATAAGTAGCGAGCACTTTTCAGAATTGCAAAAGGCAGGAAAATCAACAACCTTTTCACCGACTGTAAACGTCGGAAGGGGTCCTATAAAAACTTACTTTGATTTTGGAACAACCTTGCCTGTAAAGAACAATGCTAGTTTGCCCGTATACATAAGAGTAGAGGACAAAGGGACAGGAATGTTGCAAGAAATTGCAAATGATAGTTTTACAATAACATTTAAAGATTTTAACCTTACCGATGTTGACTGCCCTTATTTTAACTGCAATAAAACTAGTGGAGTTTGTAAGAACAATGCATCTATTCCGATAATAAGCAAAAAATCTCTTGATATAAGATGCTCAGGCATCAAAACGCCAGCTAACATCGGAGTTGGAATTCCTGAAAAAACATACTTCATAAGCTCGTTTCTCGACTATGATTATTATGTAGCAGGAGAGGTCGACGTCCAAGTAAACCCATGATTTTCATGAAAAAAATAATATTAATACTTTTGCCAATAGTCTTGATTTCTTTATGCTCGTATCTTCCTGATTTACAATTACCTTTTCTGACAGGAAACACACAAATTGCTAGCATTGATTCAGGAAGCCCAGATCTGTTTTTGAATGCGGAAACAACTTCTGCAGACATCAAGGGAGGCAGAAGCGTTCAAGTTATTTTTGAGTTGGGAAACAAGCAGAATTATAATTTGAACAACGTTAAGTTGGTTGTCTATGACCATCCATGTTTTGTTTCAGGAGAACCTTTGCCAGCATTTAATAAGACAGATTGCGGTAACGGAGGAACACTAAGAGCTAACCAAAGCTGCATCTGGTCCTGGAGATGGGACTCTGACACTTCGGATATGGACAGACAGTGTTCGATAAAGTTTTTAGTAACCTACGAGGCGAAAAATTCTATCTATCAGGACATAGCAATCCTGCCAGAAACCGAGTACATCCAGAGGCAGTTGGCAAAAACACTTTCTAACATTCCCGTCCGTTCGTCTTCGGCAGCTGGTCCGTTGAATGTATATCTAACATTTTCCGAGCCGCAGCCGTTTATTGCAAACGAATCGGGTTATGGCATGTACATAAATTATAATAATGCAGGAAACGGTTTTTTCGGGAACATGAGCGGTAAAATAAACTTGACAGCTCCAGATAATATAGAGAATTTGAGTTGTGCTAATTATAGTAAATCTGGGTCAATTCTGACTTTAAATAAAAAATTAGATTTCATAAATGGAAGGTCTGTTCCAACAAACTGCAATTTTAGTACAATCTCAGCTCCAACACTAAATATAAGATCTTTGTCCATAGGTGTTGACTACACTTACACTCTTTATAATTCTATTTCTATCACAGTGAGAGGAACGAGCGTACATTAAAAAACATATAGAGGAGAATCAAAGTGCCTACATCTACCAGACCTGCATAGCCCTAATAACCGCTAAATATAAATACATACTTGACAATTCTATATCAATAACGGTGAAGCCATGAAAAAAATATTAATATCATTATTGGCGATAGTCTTAGTTGCAGGTTGTACTATACCAGGATTTGATCTAGGAGGAACAACGACCATAGGCACCAGCGGTAAAGGCTTGGAGATAACAACTTTTACAGCAGAGCCTACCCCAGTTTATAGTGGATCTAATATTAGAGTTACAATGCAAATTGAAAATGATGGCGGATCAACAGTTAGTCAAAATCACGGTTTAGTTTATTTGACAGGTTCTAATATGAAAAGTCCCTTAACCACTGCAGATTCATTATATTGGTATTCAACTGACAGCAAGAACGAAACTCAGAGACTTACAAGAGACATGAGACCAGTTGATGTTGTAAAAGGAACCTCACCAGATACAGCAACATTTACTTGGTCTTTAAAGGCTCCTACAGTTCCAGCAGGTCAAACTAGGACGGATACTTTCTATGGGAGAACTTACTGTGATTATTCAACAGGTGTTAATGGAAATGTATGGGTTTATGCAGAAGGCGAATCAGATGCAGCAAAAGCGTCAGGCAGGTCATTGAATAAGGCATCATTTACCTCAACTTCAGGACCAGTAGCATTAGATGTTTCCGTATCTCCAGATCCTGTTATTCTTTACAGTGGTGGTGATAAGACATTTTCATTATACATAAAAATAAAGAATCTCGCATCAGGTACGATTTACAGAAAGAATATACTTAGAGCGTATACAAGCGGTAATAACAATGTTACAATAGGTGCAGATGATTATAATCAGGTTTATGTCAATGTAACCTATGATACTAATGTTTTGACTAACACAACTGAATGCAGTAGTTATCAGGAATTGCCATCAAATAAAGAAACAACATTAGTTTGCGATTTCAACATAACAGATGCAAGTAGTATTACATTTAAATCATATCCGATTTCAGTAAAAGCAGATTACGGTTATTACACAGAAAAGATAGCCAGTGTGACAGTGCAAGGAAGATAACAATTCTGAAACGTAGATTTCCCGTAGTGCAAACAATGTTATACTCTTAAACGCAAATCTATAAATACAAGAATTACAATCTTATGATAGAAATAAAAGGTGATTTTAAAATGAATAAAACGATTTTAATAGCTACGCTAGCCATAGTTTTCGTAGCAGGCTGTACACAAACTAATTTAACTACAATATTTCAGCAAAATACAAACACATTCGTAAGTGGTACAGGATTAGTAATGACAGATTTTTCTGCAGACCAGCCACAGGCTTACAACGCTCAAACAGATAGAATAATGGTGACAGTTAGCAATAAAGGAGGACACACAGTTCCAGCAACTGAATCTCTAATTTATTTAACAGGTCAGGCTTTACAAACAAATGCTACCAATAAAAACATATATTGGAGCACAGTTGATTATTTAATAAAGCCGCTTGGCGCGCTAAAGCCAGCAGACACTGTTAGAGATACTCCAGCAGATGAAAAGACAATTTCTTGGTCTATGACAGCTCCAAATATTTCAAGAGGTGAGTCAACATCATATTTGTTTATAGGAAGAACTTATTACAAATATGAGACCAAGGTTAACGGAAACGTCTGGGTCTATTCTGATACAGAAGCAGACGCAGCAAGAACATCTGGCAAGACATTGAATAAAGCAACTTGGAGTGCAACATCAGGTCCAGTGGCTATAAATGCAAAAGTAACTCAAGATCCAGTTATTCTGTTCAGCGGCGAAACCACATTTACCTTAGTTATAAAGGTTGGTAATGCAGGTGGTGGAGTATTATATGATCAAGGAGCTATCACCAGTTACGCTACAACAAATCCGAACGATCTTGCATTAACATCAGATGATATAAACAAAGTTGACGTTGCTGTTGATGTAGAAGGAACACCTATAACAACAGGCGATTGTGTAGGTACCAAAGAATTAGTTGGCGGCAAAGATTTGACATTAACATGTGATGTTAGCACAACTAGGCCAATGACATTCGCGAGCTTACCAATAACAATAACAGCAGGCTATGGTTATTACACAGAAAGAACAACTAGCATAACCGTTTCAGGTAGATAATTTTTTCGATTTTTTAAGTAGAGAAGAAATTCTCTACTCTAATTTTATTATTTTTAAATATAGCTATCTATACTTCTCTGAGGTTGCTTCTTAGCAACGTTTCCATTTAATAAAAGTTTACCATAAACACCATCATAGCCCGGTTGGACTTTTAATTTACCCTCCCTGTTCTTGATTATGATCTCGGCAAGTTTCTCATCGGCCAAAATCTTTAATCTTTCTTCATCAGCATTCAAAAGGACGTTTAACTCAGAGCCGAATTCTTTTGTTAGTCTCGTGGACTCTTCCCAGACCTTCTTGGAAAACGGCTGAGTGCCGTAGAACTCTGCTATCAGCTCTGATAAAGGCAGCAATGATTTGAAGGGTATGGCGTTTCTAGGGACAAAGCCTTCTTCTCTATCAGCCAGTTCATCGACTCTGTGCAGGACGCCTATCGTGAGTGGTTTGCCACAAACAGGGCATAGGTTATGGTATTTTATTGCTTCTTTTGGATCTAGAGAAACATTATGGATTCTGTGCCCATCCCAGTGGTATTTTCCATAAGCAGGGTCAACCTCAATAGTATACAAGAACCTTTTCGGGTCTTTTTCTTTTATTGCGTTTGTCACTTCTTTGTATTTCATTTCTGTTTCAAATACATTTAATTCTCTTCCAAGTCTTGAGGGCCAAGGACTATGACTATCGCTATTCGAAACGAGAGCGAACCTATCTAAAGCAGATAATCGCCAGTTCATTGAAGGATTGCTAGATAAACCGGTTTCCAGCGCGAATATATTTTTTATTTGGTCTTTGAAACAATCATCTATCGAATCAAAGCCGGATTTGCTTCCAAATAATCCAAACCACGGTGTCCAGCAATTATGAACAGCTGCAGATTCAGTCAAGTATGAATTATCTTCCTCAACCTCCAAATTAAGAACATTGCCGTCATAAAAGTCCCTATCAATTTTTCTTATGGGCGTATAGATAAATTTTTCATCCAACCATCCGTGTTTTATCTTTGTTTTAGGTATACACTTCTTAAATGCAATATCTTTTAGGAGGCCGAACCTATCTTCAAAGAAAGTTAATCGATAAAGTACAAAATTATCATGCTTTGCTTTAACCTCTCTGTTTTTTATAAAATGCTTACCTCTTTTTCTATGAGATTCTACAGTATCGATTATGAAAGATGGTACTATTCCAGACCTCAAGCAAATAATTTTCATTTGGTTTGCTAATAGTCTAGATGATGTGCTTCCCTTATCACCCCTCCACCAACCCTTAAGAATTTCAATCTGTTTTTTTTCTGGCAAGTAAAGAATAAATTCTGGCAATTTCTTATTAAAGGCTCTATAAGGTTTTTTCGTGTAAAATAGTTCTTGGAACTTTTTAGCTATAAGTTTGGAATAAAATATTATATCACTTTCTGCTTTTCCTTTAGAGGGTTTTATATTAAATAATTTTCTCATTAAAAAACAGACGTCAAAAATATAGCCACTCTCATTCGTATTAAACGTAAAGGCAACTGCTTCATTACCTTGTGTATAACCTTCAGCAATGAAATAACCAATCAGTCTGCAGAAATCTCTATCTAATTCAATTTTTTTATCCTCAAAATCTATATAATCGATATCTGTGTTTTTTTCCTTAAATCTAGGATAAACCAAAACATCTCCAATCTCTAGGTCTTTAGCCTGTACCCATTCAGGCTTGTAATTTTTATACGATCCTGAAATGCACCTTTTCAAATGAGTTTCAGACGGTTTACAGATGCCACTGGTCCAAGAACAGTTTTTCATGGTTTTTACGGCCAAAAAAGGATGCTCAGGTGTTGAAGGGGTCTCGACAGAAAAATACCATGGTGTAACTTTAAATAAAACTCCTTTGTATCTATGGGAAAACAGTTTAGTTACCTTTCTTTTCAAACCTGTGTGAGTATAGACATAATCCCCTATTTTTATGTCTTTGATGTCTTTGATTTCTGGATTAGCAAGGATTTTTGTATTTGGCAATAAACAATGTGCAGGTATTATCATTATCTCTTTAGAGATATTGATCAAATTTTCCACCATTTCTGTGCAGTCTATTTTTGTTAGTATAGGTCTGCCGTCGCTTTCTAACTTGCCATAATTTTTAAGAAATTCATTCACCTGTTCTACCACTTCGAAGCTAGGAGCCAGAATAACATTATGAACCTTTCTTGTTTCTCCGTCATTGTATATGTTTGAAACCTCTGCCTGAAGTATGAAGAAAACATCCTTGTCCTTGAACTGGAACAAACCATTGTTTTCTTTTAACTTTTTCTTTAACTCGTTCAGCCAGAGGGGATGCGTAAAGTCGCCTGTACCAAGGAGGTTCACGCCCTTGACCTTTGCATACCTTTCCAAGTTTTCTATGTCCATCTTGTCAGAAGTCGCCCTGCTATAATGGCTGTGCAAATGCAGATCTGCGAATATCTTCATTTAATCACTTCATTATTCTAGCAATAACAACTCCGCCTATCAAGTCGACTATAAGGCCTGATATGGACCAATAAACCAAAAGCATTGTCGGCAGATTTATTAGCAGATACATGGTCAGAGACATTGGTATTCCTAGCAAGAACAAAAGAAAACCAAAGTGCAGTCCATGTTTAAATGTTGTTCCATTGAAAAATCCCTGTTTGAGTATAGTTCCTACTGGCAAGCTTTTTTTGACCATCTCATATACCAATGCATAAATTATTCCTGCGATTATTCCAAATACAATTGAATAGATGTAGAACTCTGTCGGCGGAGGTCCCTGCGCAGGCATCATTATTGTGCTCCAAACCGTAAAATATTTAGGGTCTGTGTAGAAGCTCATTGTTGCAAACGATTCTATCGTATGTATTAATTGAGCTATTATTGCAAACAATATTCCCGCTACTATAATTCTCCAAGCTTTCATAACATCACGTAGTGGGCCAGGAGAGATTCGAACTCTCGATTTCTACCTTTTTGATGCCGATTGTCAAGGTAGCGTCATAGCCACTAGACCACCGGCCCTTCTTATTTAATTTAAACATCAAATATATAAGAATTATCTCTTCTGTATTAGCTTGTCTAGAAGAATCTTTATTCTTTTGACTTTGGGCACGCTTTTCAATATGACTTCGGGAGCTTCCTCTCCACCAACGCTCCATAGCTCTATTGTCCCGATGTTTAAAATTCTCTCAAAAAAGTTCTGTTTTAAAGAGTAATTAGAGAGCTTTTCCCAGTAAATGGAGTCTTCTTTGATGCTGATTATGCCAGTTTTTTCAACAACTCTGAAGTTTGTTATTGCGTACTTGTCATGACTTCTTAAAATCTCAGCAATTCCTGTCAGAACAATTCCAAAGGCTATTAAAACAGCGAAAAAATAAACATTGTAGCTTGAAATGGTTGATGGCAAAGGTAGCATGCCTAAAATCACTAGGACGCCTACAGCAAACAAGAACGCTGCTATAATGTACCATTTAAGAAATGCCAGCCTAGTTGGATAAAATATCATGTAAGTTTGCTCTGCCATGCTAGATTGTTGTTTTCTTTTAAATAAAATGATTGCTTTTTCCTAAAAGGATTTTTAATTTTCTATTTAACAGGGTCTAATTTAACAGTGTAAATCAAGGGGCATTGGCCAATTTTCAACCTTATTTTTCCGCCGGCTTTTTTTCTAACAGAAATTTTTTCTAAAGGAAGATGTTCAGGCGTCCAAAATCCAGGTTTATCCTTATCATATTTTTCAATAAGTTCGCTAACGCATCCTATAATTTTATTTGGGTTGCCTGTTATTTCAGTAAGAGATGTTATTGACGCACCATCATAACCACAATCTGCTCCCCATTCACCTTCACGTCTTCTGGATTTAAGATTATATTTTTCTTTGGAAATTAATTCTTTTAAATATTCTCGAAGCCTTGAATCGGGGTGTTTAAAAATTTTATCTCTCATGACAAAAGAAATGAACCTATCAAACACCATGAAATCACTAATTTTATTACAGAATGTCATCTTTTTAAATTTATGTGCGCCGACCGGGATTCGAACCCGGATCGTGAACTTGGGAAGCTTATACAGCACGGCTTTCATATCCTAACCATTAGACTATCGGCGCATGAATAGAAATAGATTATTTAATTATAAAATCTTCTTCTCTAAGACCTTTTTGTTCCTAAAGTCAATTATTTCTATTTTAAGGTTCTTTAATTCCATCTTCATGTTATCGTCCAAAGCTTCCGTGTCTATGACCAAGACAGAATTAAATTTCTTTTTTTTGGCATCGTTCAGAAGTATTTTTGCGTCCATATACTTACCGGCAAATCCCCAAGCCTCCGCTATCTTTTCCATTTGCTTTATTCTTATATCGTCAGCTCCGATGGTAAATATAGCAATCATCCCAATATACCTCCAAAAGCTTCTGCTGCTTTTTCTCCCTCTTCTTTAATCTTTTCTTTTGCTTTGCTCAAGTATTTCTCGTCAACGCTTTCAACAAACTCTTTTATAAGTTCTTTGCATTTTGCTATTCCTTCTTCAGTTCCATCGATTAAAAAGAAGCTTCCATCTTTTTCTATATCTAAAGACTTTGCGTCTCTGATGGTTATGCTTTGCTTGGCTGCCACATCAAAGTCGCTTTTCAGTTTCTCTTCAGCCTTTCTAACATTTTCCTTTTTAACAAATGCCGCCCAATCCATTCAATCACTTTATATCATTTTTATAGTATCTATTTAAATCTTTAACTGAGCCCCAAGGCGGATTTGAACCGCCGACCTTCTGTTTACGAGACAGACGCTCCACCAAGCTGAGCTATTGGGGCATAATACTATTAAAAATTCTAAAATTATATAAATATCATGAGAGAAGCCATGTTCTACAAACAGTTAAAAGATGCTGTCAAATGCGGCCTTTGCGCTAGAAACTGCATTATACCAGAAAACCAAACAGGCTTTTGCAGGGTTAGAAAAAACATAAAAGGAAAACTTTATTCATTAGTCTATGGCAGATTAGTCTCTGTGGCAGTGGATCCGATAGAGAAAAAACCATTGTACATGTTTGCTCCGGGTTCTCATGCTTTGTCAATGTCCACCATTGGCTGTAATTTTAGATGTAATTTTTGTTGCAATTATGGTTTGTCTCAAGAATGGATAGACATAAGCGGAGAAGAGTATGCTCCTGAAAAGTTGATTGAGTTGGCAAAGGAAGAAGACATTCAAGGCTTTTCTTATACATACGTAGAGCCGACAGTATTCTATGAGTTCTCTTATGACACCGCAAAAATAGCTAGCAAAAACGGTTTCTATAACATGTGGGTCTCGAATGGATTCACATCATCTGAAGCAATAGAAGAGATATCAAAATATCTTGACGCAGTTGTTGTTGATTTCAAAGGTTCTGCAAATCCAAAGTTCTATAGAAAGTTTTCTCAGGTACCTAAGGTAGAACCAATATTCGATGCTTTGTTGGCGTATAAGAAAAAGAAGGTCTACATTGAGATAACAGATTTGCTGATTCCTGAAGTCGGAGATGATTTAGAAGATGTTAAAAAACTTTGTAGATGGATTGTGGATAATCTGGGTGATGAGACGCCCTTTCACATAATTCAATTTTTTCCAACCTTTAAAATGACAAATTTACCAAGAACACCTATTGAAACCATGGAGAAAGCTTATGAGATAGCAAAAAAAGAAGGATTAAAGTACGTTTACTTGGGAAATGTTTTTGATCACAAGCTAGAGAACACTTATTGCCCTAAATGTGGTGAGCTTGTTATCGAGAGAACAATCTTAGGCATTCAAAAGTTCTTGTTAAAGAAAGATTTGAAATGCCCTAAATGCGGGGAAAGGATACCTATTTTTGGAGAAAAATGGATACCAAAGCAACTTTGGAAATAAATTTAAAGCTTTGGAGATTAAATTAATTCTTATGATAAGTGAAGAGGAAGCAAATAAAAAAGTCGAAGAAGGATGCTTTAGGGCATGGATTGCTTTCAGTGCTCTGGCAATAAACGAGAACGTTGCAAGAGAAAGCCTGGAAAGTTTGACTAACAAACTAGACAAGGATGAGAGGGTAAAGATTTATAAAAAAGTTTTCGGGGAAGCAAAGAGGGTTGAAAAACCGCTTAAAAACATAGAAGTTGGCTATTCGGTGGCGTGCGAAGTTAGCTTCATATCCAAAAATTTTGACAATCTTGCTCAGATAGTGATAGAATATGGTCCATCTGCCATAGAGATATATGAACCGGAAAAATTTATTTTAAAGGCAGGAGAGGCTCAATCTATTTTGAATTCGATTGCGTTTATGATGCACTCGCTTGCGGCAGCCGGAGCCGGTGGCATAGTTGTTATGAAGGGCGAAAAGTGATAAAATGAAGAAAATTTTTATTTTATTATTCCTTATCTTACTCTCAGTTCCATGCTTCTCAAAAGAACTATACCAGTACGGAGTTACAGCAGAGATTTTTGAAAATAATACTGTTAGCTACAAATTAACCTTGATTTTTGTAAATAACACCGATCAAACTTTTATATTTCCAATAAGCTCTTCAAACAATGTTAAAGTTGAATCTATTGCTGACTGTAACGTGCAATCAGGAATGTTGGAGACAAATATATTATGTAGCTTGAAAGTTTCAAATAGGACCGTTGTAGTCATAAGTTACGATTCAAACCAGAAAGTTAGTAAAAAAGGCAATTATTTCTTGTTCCAAGATTCTTTTAAAATAAACAGCGACTCTGACACAGCTTCTTTTTTAATTAAACTGCCAGAAGGCACGGGTTTAAAGGAACCAATAGAAAATTCTTACGGCCCCTCCGGCGCTCTAATAGGTTCTGATGGCAGGAGAACGATAATAAATTGGATAGAAAATGACTTGAAAAAAGGTAAAAATTTTGATGTTTCAATCGCGTACGAAAAAATAGGTGAAGTCGTTACCTCAGAAATTCCCATTCAGATTATATTGTTTATCGCATTTTTAATAATTGTAGGCTTTGCACTTTTCTACCAGTTTTATTGGAGAAACAGAAATGTAAATTTAATTATACCAATACTAAAGAAAGACGAAAAAAAAATATTTGATACCATTATGAAACATGGAAGCGGTGTCAATCAAAAATTAATTGTCAATGATAGCGGCTATTCAAAGGCAAAAGTATCAAAAGTTCTGAAAAGTTTAGAGGAAAGAGGAATTTTAAGGCTTGAGCGAATTGGTAGGAGAAACAAGGTGCATATAGAGAAGAATTTCGAAAAGAAGCCACAAAAAGCCTCCGGAAACAATTAAATGGCATAAATACTTCTATTTTATATTCAAATCATATGAAGAAACAATACGTAGATACCTCGTGAACAGTCTCTTGGAGTTTATATATCCCTCCTTAACGCAATTAACTTCTAACAATTGGTGCCAAAAATATCCAGAAGTATTAATCTTTTTGGCGCGTAAGCGCATTTTGGCGCCAGAAATTAAGCGCATTCACCGCGCAATAAAAAATATGGAGGAATAAAATATGCAATTTAGAAAATTGGCCGCAGTAGCTGGTTCAGCTCTTATGGCTGGATTAGCACTCGCAGGCCCAGTAATAGCAACACAAGTAACTCAATTAGGAAAAATATCAGATATGGTCAGCGTATCAGGTACAATACCTAGCTTCCCAATATTCGTAATTGGTGCATCTGCTCAAACAGCGGATGTTGCAGGTGCTGTGAATATAGCTACCAACTTGGCATCAAATGCCGTAGTTACTTCGAGTGTAACATCAACAATAGCAGGAGAAAGTGTTACAGGCGGAGCAAAGATAGCTACAAGTGGTATATACCTAACACCTTATACAAACCCGCAGAACGTCAAGGGAATTATGACAGCTTCGGATATACCAGCTTTATTGACCGGCGGAACTTATGCAACATCTTCCGGAGGGTCTTACCAATACAAACAATATTTGTACATATTGGGTCAGTCTTCGAACACAAACCCTGCACAGATAACATTTACCAGACCAACAACCGAAAACACTCCAAGAGTAACATTTAAGACACCAGGTTCATCCACATTGTGGACATACAAGGTGACATTTTCAACACCCGTTTCACTATCTGGTGCAACAAGTACAGCATTGCTACAAACCGCAATTCAAGGTACAACAATAAATCTTTTAGGTAAAGACTTTATTGTATCAGATTGTACATATGGCGGAACAACACCAAATGGTTACATTTCTGATATAACATTGCTTGGAGGTAATAGCGTAGTTACTGTAGAAACAGGAACACCAAAAACAGTAACAGCCAGTTCAAAAGATTATACAGTTACATTGACAGGAGTCGCTGCACAGACAGTAGGTTCATCCACATATTATTCTGCCATTGGTGACATAAACGGCGAATCATTCACACTAAAGGCAGGAGAAACTAAAACCATGTCCGATGGGACAATGATTGCTGCAATAAAAGTCTTCCAAGGTAAGACAGGAGCAGCAGACTATGCAACAATAGCAATAGGTGCAGACAAAATCAGATTGACTAGAGGTTCAGGAACAGGGACAGATGCAGGTGCATCAGGAACAGTAACAAAAGGAACGACGGTTGCATCTGAATTATCAACAGATATAGTTTCAAGTGAGACAGCTGGTTGGTCTACAATGATAATAAAATACGTACCAAGTTCAGATGCTTGGCTATCTGCAGGAGGACAAGTGACAGATCAATTTGCATCAACATTTAACTTGAAATTCAACAGCATCATCCCAGATTTCACTGACACAGCAAATAGACAAACAATATCATTCAACCCTTCTGGATACAACATGTTATTGACATACAAGAATGCTGGAGATGCTGAAAAACAAATGTACACACTTTATACAACAGATGGAACGACATGGAGATGGGCAGCAGCACCAGCAGGTTCTCCAACAAACTACGATAACAACTATAGAGACATTGTATTCGATGAGGGTTCGAACGTAAGTGCAGTCGAACAAGATTACTTTGTAATACAGAAGGGAGGATTCTCTCACACGATGCAATTCACAGCATACACAAACTCGACAAAGACATATACATTTACAGATGAGTCGGGAAACAGTTTGACGGCAGTAGGTTCAACAGGTGTTGGTAACGACACAGCAGACTTGATAGTTGATGGAAACACATATAAAATCTGGCTGTATGATGACACCAAGAAAATAGCTCACATTGACTTGAACGGAGACAGTTATATTGCAAGCTATACAACAGGTACAGCTGCAACATTGAACGCCGGTCTTTGGGGACAAGACGCAACAGGTCAAGAATACTCATACCTTGTTCCAAAGCTTATAACACCAGGTCAAGGCGGATTGTATTTCTACAATGGAACATCAACAGTTAACGTAACGACGGCAAGCACGTGGAGATATCCAAAGTTAGGTTTTGCAGGTTTGAGACTGTCAAAAGGCGGTACAACAATAACAGTTGGAGAATTTGACGACTCGACAGGTCTTTGGACTAATCAATCTTCAACAATGTCAGTTACAACAACCTCTACATCATCTCTGTACGGCAACTACACAGTTGCAAAGACACCAGGATATTACATAGACTATCAAGTGATATGTGCAAACTCAACAGAAGCTTGGGGAGCAGTAACTTGTCAGGTAGGTTTAGGAAAATCCGGGGGATCATTGTTAGGAGGTCCAGGATTTATCCTAGTTGAACAAGCACAACAAGGTGGAACGACTCACAACTGGATATACTTGCCAGTATCATACGACTCTGCGAACTCCAGAGTGTATTTTAACTCGACAGTCCATTCAGACGACAGCAACTATGTAGATAACCCAGTCCTAGGAACATCAACACAATACAAGGGCATGACGACTTACGGCTCTCTGGTAGATCACTTGTCTTCATCGCTCGGAGGCTCAGCAACAATAAACTTCCCAGGCGTATTCACGTTTGGAAATGTTTATATTATGACTCCGACAGGAACAATATCAAGTGGAGGTACTGGAGGCACTATTACAACACAGCAAGTATTGCCAATTCAAGCTGATGTTGTTAAGTTGGATACAGATTCAGACATAAGCACAGCAATACAGAACAACGATGTAATAATAGTCGGTGGACCCTGCATCAACAAGATAGCGGCTCAGGCATTAGGCAAGACTTACCCAGCATGCGGAGCAGCATCAGGAATACCTGAAAACGCAGCTTTGATACAATTATTTGCTGACAAGTTTGCAACAGGCAAGACAGCTCTATTGATAGCTGGTTGGGAAGCAGACAATACAGACTTAGCAGCTAGAATTGTTCAGACAGGATTACCAGGTGCCACAGCAACTCAGAAAGCAGCAACAACACTAACCGTAACAGGAACAGTAGCAACTCCTAGCTATTCATAATAGCTAAATAGGGGAGAATTTTGGTTTCCCCCTTTTTTTCTTTTTCTTTTTATTTCTCAGCGACAGATGATATATTATGAAAAATTTGCTGAAAATATTCATAATATTTATAGCGGTAGCCTTTGCCATAATTTTCCTAGTAAGTGTTAATGTGGTGCCTATCAACGAAGGCCCGTTCAAAGATACTTATTCCTTAAACTATGCAGGCGACGTGAGGCACTTTAGGGCAAATTTATTCGAGGCAAACAAGACTGTTGTCTATCCTGATGAAGTCGCTGTAAAAAATGTTCTGTTAAACCAGAATGTCTATAAAATAGACATAGCTTATATTCCGAATGAGACAGAGAATGCCAACTATCTTGCCTTGAGCTTCGAGATAACCAATAAGTTAGCGTTGGTTTACAGAAGCTTATACGGAGAACAACCTAGCGTTTTCAAGGATGACGATGGTAGCTCTTGCATGCTTTTCTTCCAAGAAAAACAAACAAAATGTTTCAAGTCTTTGCCGATAAATTTAACCGGTGAGTTAGTCTCTACTGATGTGGAGCCGGTAATACTTTTATTAGGCCCTTCTAAAGCCAATCAAACAGCCGTTACAGTCAAAGGCAATATAATAATTTTAGAAGGCAAGGATTTTTCTCAGGTGAACAGAAACTATAATGACTTGGATCTGGTGGTTGACAAGATGCTTTTGGTATTGATGCTTTCAAAGGATTAGCAAATCTTTTAGAGCGTTTATATCCTTGAGCCCTTCATATTTTTTGTTGTTTATAATAAGCGTGGGCGCTTTTGTAACATTGTAAACATTCTTGATAAGATTTAAGCTGTACAAGTCCTCGTCCTTGTCCAAGGCGAATGTCATTATCTTGTCCGGGTACTTCTCCTTGAGGAAGGAGAGTACAAAGCCTTGGGCCTGGCAGTCGTCACAGTTCTTGATGGCATAGAAATAAAGCACTGTGTTGACGGAGCTGTTGCAATTCTTCTTAAGTAATTCCCAATAGTTCCAAAATTCTATCAGAGTCAATATGTATTGTTGCTTCAAATTATAGAAATCAGCATTTTTTATCATTTCAGTGTCATAAACACTTACCCTGTCTCCTAATTTCGAGCTAAGCACAGCCATTTTATCTATCTCATATTTAATAGAATAGCATGATTTGGTTTCAAGCGAGTTTATTAATAGCAATTCAAGCTCTACATCCTTTTGTTGCAGTTTTAAGTCTTCTAAATCATTTTTTATGATGCTGTACTTTTCATTGCTTATGAAAAAGCCCAGAGCCACTCCTAAAGAAAAAATAACTAAAGTTATAACAGCTGCGATTATGTAAACTTCCCAGCTTACTCTTTTTTTCACCATTTTTTTCTCACTCTGAACAAGTCTAGCATTATTGCACAAAACCAAAAGAATGAAAATAACAGGGGATAAACAATGAAATAAATAACATAAAGTAATTTTTTGTGTTTTATTTTTTCAAGGCCTGCAGACTTTATGCCAATCCAGCTTAAAATCAAACCAGTTGCCAAAGATATAATCCCTACAACTATAGTAGTGCTTGTAACCGACATTATCAAAGAATCCATATTAAAAACTAACATGTCTAAAGATATTTTTGGCCAACTTATCGCATTATTTATAAGGCTCCATAAAATTAAGCTGTTTACAGCTTGATAAGCATAATTCCAAATCTGAATCAAAAATAGTATTATTATCCCGCCTATCCAAATAATTGTTGCGGGCATGAAAAAAACGCCAAAATTGCCATATTTTGGGTTTAAAAACATGTTAAAATATTTTTTGAAATTTTCAATATAGCCTCTGTACCATCTCATTCTCTGCTTAAAAAGCGCTTTAAAGCTCTTAGGGCATTCTGTATAAACATAACTATCAAGACTGCTCTCTATTTTATAGCCTCTTGATTGCATCCTTAGTGCGATCTCCATGTCTTCTGTCAAGCTTTTAGGATCCCAACCTCCAATTTCTTTTACAACAGATGTTCTATAAATTCCACCGGCTCCAGGCACAACAAATTGGCAGTCTAAAACTGCAAAAAGCTTTCTAAAAACTATAGAAACCAGGTACTCTACCCATTGAATCTTGCTGTAAATTGTGTTTATTTTTTTAACCTTGACGGCGGATGTTACAGCGGAAATATTAGGGTCATTAAAATGTCCAACAATCTTTTTTAGATAATCTTTGTTGGCAAAGCTATCGGCATCCATGCAAACTATCAGATCGTTATCAACAAGTTTAATGCCGTGGTTTAATGCCATTGCCTTTCCTTCATTTTTCTTGTTTATCAATTTTACATCCTTAAACCTCTTTACAACTTCTGCAGTTTTGTCTGTAGAACCATCATTAATAACTATTATTTTCATTTTGTCCTTTGGATAGTCTAGTTTTATAATAGATTTCAAACAATCTCCGATATTTTTTTCTTCATTAAATGCAGGTACGAGAAAGGTTACAGTTGGCAATTCCTTGGCAACTGGACTTTTAAAAAGTTTCTTTCTATTGCTTATGTATGTCACTAGCCAAATCATTGAGAAGTATATGGCAATCAAATTAAATACGACTATAAAAACATCTGTTATTTGCATATAAATCATTTGGGGTTATATTTATTAAAGTCTTTTTATAAACTAATGGTTAAAAAATCTCTTAAACCTAATGGCAGTCCTAATATTAAGATTATAATCTTTAAAAACCTTTTGAAGAATACGTCCTCTTTTGACCTGTCAATCACCTCTAAAACCAGCCAGACCACTATTATCTTCAATGGGAACATTATCCAAGGGCCGGCAATGCTTATGAGAAAAGTCGGTAAGACGTGTTGTTCATTATAGCCGAAGAAGGTCAATGCAGTGAAGGTTGAGCTTGCGTCAAAAAGGTGCGCAACTATTATGCCGGCGTTCTCCAGCGAAAGTAGTTTCGGCTTTAGTTTATGTATTCCCCAAAATATTAAGGACCAAAAACCCACAAGCATCAAGACAAAGGATAATGCAAATAAGTTTGTTATTCTGGCTAGGGTCGCATTGTAAATCAAGAAACAGACTCCTATTGCGACCATTACTTTTTCATAGGAAATTTTCTTCTTTTTTATCATCCTCTCCACTGCTAAGCCTATCAGCAGAGAAGCCAAGGCAATAAAAAATATGAAAAAATAGATAGGCGGGGAGCAGAAGAGGTTGCTCTGATAAATGCCCAGTTCATGGTCTCTCAATGCTCTTGTCCAGCCGCCATAGATTATGAACGGTAATAAACCGATAAGGAATTTCTTGTCAATTTTCACTTTCAATCTTTTAAGAAGCTTGTAGGTTCCTAGAACAGCCAAAACCAGTATTAATCCGTAGGTTAGTGTTCCGATCGTCGTATAGTAACGGCACAAAGGAATCAGGAAATTATCGTTAACGAACTCTTCTATCATTAAATCACTTCTTAACCTTCTCATGCGATTTTTTGTCTACGAATGTCGCTATGAACGGACAAACCAGACCCCATAGTCCTGCCAGAACCATGTGCAGCATACTATTATAGACATATGCGTATATGATAAGCAAGCTGAATACAAGGACTATCAAAGCGTTGAAATAGTTCTCTGTCAGCTTCCATTTGAAATTAAAGTCGTCATCTTTCATTAATATCACTTTTTCTTCTTCAACTTATCATAAATCCAGACTATGAGGCAGGACAGGACATACCAATACAAAAAAGATATAAAAACAGTAATGAAATAATTTACCACCATAAATAGAAAAAGATTAATCTCCTCCAAAGCAAGAATTAGAGGATATATTAATGTTATTGGATAAGCTAAAGCCCAAATTAATGATGATTCACACCAAATAACAACGCAATAAAAATATAGATATAAAAATAAAGCAGACAAAATTACAAATATCACAATCTTTCTCCAGTCTGGCTTGAAGAATTGTTTTAGCGTCATAACAATTTCAACTTTCCGGTTATCTTATCTATTTTGCTATCTTCTTCAGGTCCTATTCCCAAGGCGGTTATGGTTCCAGGCTCTATTTGTGTTAGACCAGCGTCATTTATCAAGGCACAAGGCAGTTTCTCTTTTTTAGCAAGCCTAAGGTATTCCTTTATCTCCTTTTCGCCAGAAACTTTTAAAACAACCTTTTTCATGCCGTTGCTTATCCATTTTTCCTTGATTTTTCCATCAGCCTTCAAAAAGGACGCTATGCTTGCATGGCATCCTTGGCTCACGAGCTTTCCCTTGCCCATTTTCAAATCAGTTCTTATTAGAATAGCTTGTTTCATAAAACCAGAATTGTTTTATTCATATATATCTTTTTGTAAATATGTGGAATCTCTGTGCGAAAGACACTAGAGTCAGGACAGACGTTAAGGCGATTAGATAAGTTGCATACTGCAATGAGAAATAAGAGAGCAATATTATTACCAAGAATATCAATAATCTGTCAGTGTGCTCTAGTATTCCACCGCCTTTTGACTCCTTTCTAATCAGACCCTTTTCAAAGGCAGCCGATTTTGAATATGTGGACATCATCGAACCTAAGAGCAGAATCATTAACCAAGCTTGGGAACTAAAAATAAAACTAGGATAGCCTATGAAGAACAGACCGAATATTATGAAAAATTCTATGAACCTGTCTGTCACAGTGTCTAGATAAGCCCCAAATTTTGTTGTTCTCTCAGTTGCCCTTGCTACAGCCCCGTCTATCATGTCAATGGAAATGGCAAGGATGCACACAAAGAACGATATCAAAAAGTTTTGATTGACCAAGAAATAAAAGACGATTAATGACAGGAACAGGCTCGATAACGTCCATTGATTGGGAGAGATAGGAAGTCTGCTAAAAGCATAGCCAAGCCCCTCGCTCACATCTTTAAAGTATTTTCTTTTCTTGTAAAGCATATTAATATTTACAGCATGCATGAAATATACTTATCGGTGATTTCATGTTTTTAGACATATTTGCGTCGCTAATCAAAACTTATGGTTATTTTGGACTGTTTTTGGCAAATTTAATGGCAACTTCCACAATAGTCATTCCACTGCCTGTTGCTATAGTTGTTTTTGCAGCTGGTGCCCTTATGAATCCATTTTTAGTTGGCTTATCTTCTGCTTTAGGAGCCACTCTTGGAGAGCTTACAGGATACGCTTTGGGCGTAGGCGGCAGAAAGGTAATAGAAAAGAAATGGAAAAAATGGATAAAGAAAATAGAAATATTGTTTCAAAAATATGGCGGGTTTTGGGTTATAATGCTGTTTGCCGCAACACCTCTCCCGGATGATATAGTCGGGATAGTAGGAGGAACTTTGGATTATCCTGTCAAGAAGTTTTTTGTTGCATCCTTTATAGGAAAATTAATATTAAATCTGGCCTTGGCTTACGGCGGCTTTTATGGAATAGACTGGATTTTGAAAAGCTTTGGTATAGGCGGTTAAATGCTGATTGATTATCACCTGCATTTCATGTCTCATGATGTTGGCGCAAAATATAAGCCAGAAGAATATGTAAAAAACGCAAAAAGTAAAGGTCTTGGTGAAATTGGATTCTCTGATCACTTTTCTGTTGAAAAAATAGGTGTTATAGACTATGCTATGGATTACGAAGAATTGCCCCAATACATTGGGATTATACAAAAGTTGAAAAACTCTATGAAATTTCCCATAAAAATTGGTTTGGAGATGGACTTTATTCCTGGTCTTGAAAGTAAAATTGAAAAGATTACAAGTTCTTATCCCTTTGATTACGTTATTGGTTCAGTTCATTTTATTGGAAACTTTGCTGTTGACGTTCCAGCGAGCATCCTAGAATATGAAAAATCAAATATTAATGAAGTTTATGAAAAATATTTTGGTTTGGTTAAGAAAGCCTCTGAATCTAGATTGTTTGATACCATTGGCCATATAGATTTGATTAAGATATTCGGCTTTAGACCTAAAAACAATATAGACAATTTATTAGAGAGTGTCGCTGAAACTCTAAAAGAAAATGGAACTTGTGTCGAGGTTAATACCGGTGGTTTAACAAAACCTTGTAAGGAAATATATCCAAGCAAAGATATTCTAAAAATGTGTTTTGAAAACGGAGTTCCGGTGACATTGGGTTCCGATGCTCACAAGCCATGGGACATAGGCAATAACTTTGGCAAAGCAATAAAGTTGTTAAAAGAAATTGGTTACGATGAAATTGCCAGATTTACCAGAAGGAAAACAGAATTGATGAAATTTTAAACGTAATTCTTCCTTCTGCCTGTTATTCTCCATTCAACAGACCTTGCAAATTTCCTATAGGTTATATTGGCTATTTCCAGTATTGGCGTGTGTTTTCCAAAAATCTCTACCTTGTTCTTTAGAATGTCTTCAATGGGGTCTCCGTTAACTATCACTCCGGCGTTTCCAACGTTTCTTGAAGAATGGGCATCGCTTCCCGCTGTAATTGATTTTTTAAACAACTGCGCCATGGCCAGGGCTTTTTTGTTCTGGCCTTTTGTCAAGGTCGAGTTATAAACCTCTATGGCGTCAGCCATCAGGCCTTTTCTGCCAGCGCATCTTCTGAAAATATAACTGCCGAACGGATGAGGAACTGTTGCTATGCCGCCCAGTTCATGAATCTTTTCCACGGTTTCTTCTATTGTTAGTCCGATCGGCACATTTTCCTTTATGCCCAAAGCGATTATCTCTCCCTCTTTGGTCTTTATCTCGGAACCAGTTATTATTAAAAATTTAAATCTTTTAGCAAGCTTTTTGGCAACCAAACTTCCTTTCACAGTGTTATGGTCTGTTACTGCCAGGCCGTCTAAACCATTTTTCATGGCAGCCTTTATCATGTCCAGAGGAGTGTTTAACGCATCCGAGCCCCAGAATGCGTGCCTGCTATAAATGGTATGGCAATGACAATCTATTTTCATTTCACCACGGTTCCTTTTTTATCTTTATTTTGTGCGCGATTATATTGGCTGCTCTGTGCACTATCGGTGTTATTACAAGCATTATCAGAAACATCCATATCGTTATTTCAGTGAACCAGCAAACGAATAGAACAGCTCCTATGATAAAATTCCACTGGTCTAGCAAAGGCACGTCAGCACCTCTTTTCAATCCAAGCCTTCTTTTTATAAAACTTCCAATCAAGTCCCCGCATAAAGCTCCCAAGGCTATTAAAAAAGCAATAGGCAGACTAATCAAAGGCAGTTTAACTCCGTACTGCATTGCATAAGAATTCAAATCAGGATACAAATAAGATTCTAAGGCACCTATCACAAAACCTGCAAACAAACCAAAGCCAAACCCTTCAAATGTCTTCCCGTCGCCGAATATTCTTTTCTTGTCAAGCCAGTTCTTTTTCATGTCTATGGGTCTATGGCCTCTGGCCAATGGAGGGAATCCATTAGCAGCATAAGCTGGGAAAATAATCAACAAGGCTTTGACAAACTCTACGAACAAGTCAACCATCAAATCACTATGAAATCCTCGAACCGACTTCTATGTCTTTTTCAAGCTGCAAGACAACCACTTTGTCGTCCTTTGTCGCTGCCAGTATCATGCACTCTGACATTATGTTTGCTATTTTCTTCGGTTCCAAGTTGAATATGAACACGAACTTCTTGTTCAGTATCTCTTCCTTGGTGTAAAAGGGCTTTATGCCTGCTATAGCCTGTTTAATGCCTAGTTCGCCAAAGTCTACTTTTAATGCGTACATCGGTTTTCTTGTTTCTGCGTCTTTGACCTCAATAACTTTGCCTACCCTTATGTCTATCTTTTGGAAGTCTTCTAGCGTTGCCATGGAAATAAACATTACATTTATAAAATAAAAATCTATCTATATATATGAACAAACTAAAGTTTTTGTTGATTGCTTTCTTTGTAATACTAATACTGTCCTTCCCCGTTTCCTTGATATCTGCGCAGACCTTTGCGATGTTCATGATAATAGATGCCTTGGTTATTGCAGTAGGATTATACATATTCTGTTCTGGCTGCAAGGTAAAGAAGATTGGAAAAATAATAATAGAGTCTGTTCAATACCCCTTAACATATGTTCTAAGGGCGTACACAGACCCGAAAAACCTGTGGATAGTCTATGATGAAAAAACCAAGAAGTTCAGGACTGCGAACTGGAGCAATCTGCCTGTGAGGGTATTCTTAACAATCCTGATATCATTGTTCATGATTTATACCTCCTTCTTAATCTGGTTCACCATAACTCAAGCCATATACCTGATATTCTTTAGGGCAACCGTCTTGTTCATATTCTTTTTCGTGGGCCTCTATGGTTTGTGTGTCGGCTTGTATAGATTGTTTTCGTTTAACAACAGAAAAGCAGACAAGATTTGCTCGTTCCTCAACAGGAACAAGATTCTTTCCAGTCTAATAGAGAAGGGCGTTCTGTACGTTCAGGTCACACCCAACTTCTTGTTTAAGGAAGGCTTTGTAAATTCTGTAGAGTTTGTTTTGGTCGATAAAGTCGAGCTTGAGAGATTGGAAAAAATATTGACTGAGACTGCAAAGCTGATTCAGAAGTTATAATCAAACTTATATTAATTTGACCTTTTTGAATAATTTTATAGTCGGTCTATTTAATTCAATCGATGAAATAGCTCCTTTATCTATCCACTTTAGTTCGCTTATGTCACTTTTTGGCTTTAATTCTCCTGATTTGTATTTTGCCTTGAAGACTAAGAACACGTAGTGTGTTTTTATGCCGCATTTGTTAGGTTCATAATCTTCATCAAAAGATACTGGTTTTATGTCAGTTATTTCTATACTAGACTCTTCTAGAACTTCTCTTTTAATGGCATCAATTATCGATTCTCCCTGCTTTATTCCGCCGCCTAATAAATGCCAAGTGTTTGGATAAGGACCTACATTGCTTAATTTTTTTCCGAATAAAAGTTTTCCATCATTTTCTATAATTGCACTAACTATTACTCCCGTTTCCATGTACATCAACTTACTTTTTAATATTATGCATGAATGTTAAAATATTGCTTGATATGCCCCTACCGCGATTTGAACGCGGATCAACTCCTTTCCACTAAAATCCGCAGGGAGCTATTCTATCCAAGTTGAACTATAGGGACAATTAATAGTTAAATTTTAAAACTATTAATAAAGGCTATATGAAATATTTTTATGTTAGACGGCTTGGAGAAATATCTGAAGAATACCAAGAAGGCTGATCTTAAAAAATTAGAGGATATTGCAAAGTGCTCCATAATAGATCCTGCAGGCCAGCCAAAGAGATATGAAATTAAAATAAGAAAAAACCCTGTTTTCAATTCAAGGTCAAGGATAGCTCCTGAAAGAGAAAAGAGGAAAACAGAGACCATTTCTCTGGGTTTCAAGACGCCACCCTCAATGGAGTGCTTTTTCTGCGACCCTAAGAAGAAATGCGCCAAGTTCGATAAAGAAAACGGTTTGGAAGAACAATATTTTTTAAACGATTCTGTTGCCTTCCCAAACCTGTTCTCATTTGGAAACATGCACGGTGTGGTTGTTTTTAACTATAAGCAACACATAAAAGACGCCAGAGGATTGACAGCGGGCAATTGGGCTGATGGAATTAAACTCGTGCAAGAGGTTGGGAAGACTTCAAACAAAAAATACGTCTCGATGAATGTCAATAGCGGCTTTAAGGCAGCCTCCTCCTTGGAGCATTTTCATGGCCAGTTCCATTGCGAGGACGAGCCTTTGGCAAAAACATCCCAGGCAATGAAATCAGGAAATAAAGAATATTGGAAGTCTTGGGTTAAGGCCTTGCTAGAAATCGGATTGGTGATAGATTTTGACAAGGAAAGCAAGACCGTTCTTTATGTCGAGTGGGCTCCCTCATTCGGCAAGACAGAGTTTGTTGTATTGAACTTGGAGAATCCTTCTTTTAAGAATATGAGCGAAAAGGGGATAAAGGCTGTCGCTAAATTTTTAGACAAGGCAATAAGAATCACAATGAATAATGTCTCGGATCAATTCAACATCATAAATCTTAGCGCGTCCCCCAAAGATGATTTTTGCAATCAGTTCAGGATATTCTCAAGGTCCCCCTTGGAAAACGGCGTAAAGTCCTGGGAAGGCTACGTTGAGGCAATGGACGAGACAGTCCCGCATATAATTCCGGAAAGACTGGCTGAGATTGTCAAAATATCTGAAAAAAATTAAGACGACCAGATTTAAATGAAAGACTTGTCCAGAGTTTGGATGCTTGATAAAAATGATGTTCTAAAAAATCTGGATTCCTCCGAGGAGGGCTTGAGCGAGAATGAGGCCGAGAAAAGAATCAAAGAATATGGCCTCAACGATTTGCCTGGAAGAAAGAAGAGAAATTTTTTAGAAGTATTGATTTACCAGTTCAAGAGCCCTTTGGTATTGATACTGATAGCGGCGTCCATAGTCTCTTTCTTTCTCAAAGAGATGACAGACAGCCTGATAATAATAGGAATAGTCATTTTAAACGCTGTTTTAGGTTTTTTCCAGGAGTTCAAATCAGAAAAGGCCTTGGAGAAACTAACAAAATATATCAGATTCTCCTCTAAGGTCCTGAGGGACGGACAGTTGATTGAGGTTGATACTAAAAAATTAACAAAGGGCGACATAGTATTTTTCGAAACAGGCGACATAATACCTGCTGACCTGAGATTGCTAGAGGTTGACGAGCTCTCAATCAACGAATCTTCCATAACAGGAGAGTCTTTTCCTGTTGAAAAAACAATAAAACCGATAAACAAGAAGGAATTGATGCCGCAGGAAATGAAGAACACTGCTTTCATGGGAACAACGGTTGTCAACGGCTCGGGCAAAGGCATAGTCTATCGCACAGGAAAGGACACTTACTTCGGCAAGACCGCCTCATACCTAAAAGTCGAGGAGCCTGAGGGCGATTTCCAGAAGAACATGAAAAATTTCGGAGATTATTTGTTAAAAATAATCTTGATTGGCACTCTGGTCATATTCGCTATAAATTCCTTTCTAGGAAGAAACGTTTTCGAGTCTTTCCTTTTTGCCATGGCTCTGGCGGTTGGCATAGTTCCGGAATCGTTGCCGATTATAATAACGATAAGCCTTTGCAATGGCGCTATGAGAATGGCTAAGAAAGGCGTTATCGTTAAGAAGCTTGTTTCCATTGAGGATTTGGGCAACCTTGATGTATTGTGCTGCGATAAAACAGGCTCGATAACAGAGAGCCAAATAACCTTGGAGGGATTTTTAGACATGTCAGGCCACACTAATAAAGATATTTTGAACTACGGCCTTCTGTGCAACTCTGTCATAGTTCATAAAAACAGCATAAGGGGCAATCCCATCGACGTGTCGATATGGCGCTATGCAAAGAGCCATAACATTAAACTCGGTTCAGAATATCAAAAAATACACGAGATGCCTTTTGATTACGTAAAAAAGAAGATGGCGGTTGTTGTAAAGAAAAAGAACGCATACGAATTAATCTCCAAAGGCGCTCCAGAAGCTGTCTTGTTCTCATCTTCCCACGTTATGCTAGGCAACAAAAAATACAGGGTAAGCGATTACAAAAAGAAGATTGAGGAGACTTACAGAAAGCTAAGCAAAAGTGGTTACAGGGTGGTTGCTGTTGCGTCAAAGCCTGTTCCTAAGAAGTCGGACTATAAGGAAATTGATGAGACCAATCTTACTTTTTTGGGTTTCCTGACCTTTATTGATCCGCCAAAGAAAACAGCAAGAGAAGCCTTGGAATCGTTCAGAAAGTTAGGAGTTAAGCTGAAGATACTGACTGGCGATGAGCCTATCATTACCAAGAGAATAGCGGAAGAAGTCGGCTTTGACGCCGGCGAGTGCGAGAAGATTTTGTTAGGAGAGGATGTTGACAAGATGGGTGACAGCGAGTTGAGGAAAGTAGTTGAAGAGGTTACCATATTCGCTAGGATTACCCCTGAAAACAAGTTTAGGATAATCAATGCGTTAAAAGAGAACGGGCATATAACAGGTTTCCTCGGCGATGGCGTGAATGATTCTCCTTCTCTGAGGCAGGCTGATGTGGGAATATCCGTGGAAACAGCGGCAGACGTTGCAAAGGATGCCGCCGATATCATTCTCACTCATAAGAGTCTAAAGGTAATAGCTGAAGGAATAGAAGATGGCAGAAAGACTTTTAGCAACGTGATCAAGTACATACTCAACACTGTCAGCGCCAATGTCGGAAACATGACTACCTTGGGACTAATATCCATGGGCTTGAACTTCTTGCCTCTATTACCGACGCAAATACTTCTGGCAAACTTTCTTTCCGATGCTCCTCTGCTTTCCATATCAACAGACAATGTAGACAAGGAAGAACTGACCAAACCGAAGAGGTGGGACATAAAATACATAAAAAAATTTACTGTTACGTTTGGGGGAATAAGCTCTGTCTTCGATTTTATAACAATATTCATTCTGATTTATGCTCTTCATGCCCAACCAGAGCTATTTAGAACAAGTTGGTTCTTGGAGTCTGTGTTGTCAGAGATAATGGTGACGTTTGCGATAAGGACAAGGAAGAGATTTTATAAGAGCAAGCCGGGAAAAATACTTTTGGTAACGTCTATCATAACCGCTTTGTTAACAGTATGGTTGGCATATTCACCGTTCGGTTATTTGTTCGAGTTCGTTCCACTGGTTAACTGGCTTTTGATTGCCATAGGATTCATACTGGTGGCGTATTTTTCAATTGTCGAGGTTCTAAAATCTCGTTTGATGAAGAAAGAATAGTTGTTTCCACTGGTTATTTTCATTTCCACAAGTTAGAATGGCATATGCAGACCAACTGAAATGAATATAAGATGGTATCGTTATTAAAGAACTCTTCCTAAAGCAACTATAAGGAGTATTCCAATAAAATTAAAAATAAAAGCTAATAATATAAATTTTTTACTATCATATTTTTCTGCACCTAATAAAACTGCAGCTAACTCGTCTGGTAATGGAGAGGCTATTATAAAACCTGCTATTAAAGGACTAAATTTCTTTAAGAATTTGGATTTTATTTCAGGAATTTTATATTTTTTATTATTTATTTTAATAGTCTTGCCACTTCTTTCGCTTACAAAATTATAAATTATATATTCGCTTATTATGCTGCCTAGAGCACCAAGAAAAGCCACTATCCAAGGGTTTAATACCTTTGCTAAAATGAAAAAGGTTGCCACTGAAAAGGCAGTTGTTGCTCCGTAAGTATAGAAAAATCCAGCAAAAACAGCTCCCAGATATTCATAGTTTCCCAAGCTCAACAAAAATTTTTCCAATGAACCTGTTAAATAAGCCTCTAAAGTTATAAGAATTACAAGAATTATTAAAACTAATTTGTAATGATTCCACTCATAACTTATAAATCTTTCCTCGCGTTCTACAAACTTTGCTTTTTTCTCTATCTTTTTCATTTGAAATCACGTCTATGTTTTCTTTTTGGTGGATGATTTAATAAGATGTAAAATTCTTAATACCCATTCAAGCATAATTGAGAATATTAGAAAATGGATAATCTGAGACCATAAAATTGGTATTTCTGATAATCTTACCAGTGCAGTTTCTGATGAAAAGAAATTCGGGTTTGACAGTGCAATTGCCAAGAGTGCAAGGGGCATTAATTTCGCCAAATCGCTTGACATGTCTTCCTTAAAATAAGATATAACTCTTACCGTAGAAACAACTACAATTGAAGTTAAAAGTATATTACTAACCGTAATTTCTTCTGATAAAACTAATAGAAATAATGATAATATTAAAAACCAAATAAATACGTAGATTGGAAAAACAATACCATATTTTAGGACGTAAGCTAAGACGCTTCCAGCCTTGCCCAAGGTTTTATGCTTAACATAAGGGAGGTTATACTTTTCCAAGTTTATACTAAACAAATCTCTTTTAGAAAGAGACTTGTAAAAATACCAAACAAAAATCGCATAAATAGATAGTCCAATTGTGAATGTAAACAACTGCAGATAACTTTCTCCTATAAATGGAGAGAGTTGGCTGTGAAGGAGAGCATAGCCTTTTTGTATATTTTCTATTATTGCGTTTGCTAAACCATTCATGATATATCATTCTATCTTTTTTATTATATATTTTTTATTTACCAATACATCCAAGCTAATAAACTTAATAAAAGTGCTGCGATTAGAGCAATAATGATTCCTACCTTAATCATATCTTTTATATGGATATAGCCTGTAGCGTAGGCTATTGCATTTGGAGGTGTTCCGACAGGCACTAGAAAATCCAATGAAACGCTTATTCCAGCCAAAATAACTAAGATTCTTGCGTCGATTCCGAGCGATGCTGCCAGCGGTATTACTATTGGAAGCATGACAGCTGCTGTTCCTGTATTACTTGCAAACACGGTCATAGCAATGCAAAAAATAGAAATTATGAGGAAAATAATCAATAATGGATTTGCACCAATAAAACTTCTCATTACATTTGCTATCACAATATTCAAACCGCTTGAACTTATTGCAGAACCCAAAGACAAACCGCCGCCAACTAAGATTAGTACGTCCCAATGAAATCTTCCAAAGTCTTCAGTGTCAAACATTTTTAAAATATAAAACAAGAATATAGGAATCAAAGCTATCAATGATATAGAAATCTTATGCAATTCTGAGGTTAGCCATAGAAAGACTGTCAAAGCAAAAATTGCCAAAGTTTTTTTCTGATAACCAGAAAGTTTAGTGGAATATCTTTTTACTTTGAGCTCTTTTATTTCTGGTTTGTAGATTTTTGTGAGGACAAACCAACAAACAAAAAGGAAAATAAATGTAAATGGCAAGGCATAATACATCCAGTCAAAAAATGATACTGTTATATTTTGGTCTGCAAGGAATTTTACTGCCATTGCATTGGGTGTTGTCCCTACAATTGTTCCCAAGCCTCCGATAGTTGCTGCAAATGCAACCCCAAGAATAATTGATTTGGCGTATGATGACTTGAAAGGTTTCAGTTTAGTATCAACCAACACTATTAAAACTATAGGCATCATAACCGCTGCTGTGGCAGTGTTACTCATCCACATTGAAAGAAAGGCTGTTGCCAGCATTATTCCCAAAAGAAAACGCTTGGGACTTGATCCTATCTTGTTTATAAAAAAATAGGCTATAGTTTCATCCAGATGATATTTCTGCAAACCGTATGCTAATGCAAACCCACCTAATAATAGGACTATAACAGGGTCAAAAAATGGAGCAAAAGAGTTTGTTAAATCAATATCAGCAAACAAAACTAAAAAGAAAGGTATCAAAAGCGATGTGATATGAATTGGCATAGCTTCTGTAAGCCATAAGCCGCCTATAGTTACCAATAAGGCAAGAACAACATGGGCTTGATAAGGAATATTCAACGGCAAGAAATAAACAAGCAATCCAACTAAGAAAGAAATTATAAAATAAACAAAGGTCTTTTTCATATCAATAGTTGTGATAATTATATAAATTACTTTTGTTATTTAGTATAAATGATAGTAGAATTGATTTTACTTTTATCATCGTTGGCAATCATAGCAGTTATCAGTGATAGGATCATTGTTTACGTCACAAAGTTATCCTCTTATTTTGGTTTATCAGAGATGTCAGCAGGCTTCATACTTTTGTCAGTCGCAACTTCATTGCCAGAATTGTTTGTATCTGTTCTTGCTTCTCTTACGAATCAGGGAGGACTTTCTGTTGGTAATGTTTTAGGGTCAAATATAGCAAATTTAACCATTATTCTAGGCTTGGCTGTACTCATAAGCCGAACTAAAATTACAATCGATTCAAACTCAGAAAAAGAGCTTGTACAATTCTTATTTTTATCGTCTTTAATTCCACTTTTCATCTTACAACGAGGTAGCATAGGACCGGTATTAGGAGCGGTTTTACTGATACTTTTCGTTTATTTCAGCATCAACATTTCCAAGAAAGCAGGAAAAATATCTTCTTTAGGATTTTACAGGAGAAAAGAGATTAACTTCGTTATAGTCAAGTTTCTGATTGCCATAGGCTTGATTTTATTCTTATCAAAAATAGTAGTCGATAACGGAGTTGGAATAGCCCAATCTCTAGGTTTGCCACCATCTGTGATAGGAGCTACTATAATAGCTTTCGGAACGTCTCTTCCAGAGCTTGCAACAACCATACAAGCTTTGAAAAAGCGTTTGTTTGGAATGGCTCTAGGCAATATTTTTGGAAGTTGCATAACAAACCTTACTCTAGTTTTAGGATTCGCATCTATATTGTCATTTTCTCAGGTAAGCGTTGTAGCAACTGGGAGCATGTTATTTTTTACTTTAATAACAACGTTGACAATATGGTATCTTATTAGTACTAAAAAATATATTGGTAGAAAAATATCCTTATTTATTATTTTCATTTATGTTTTGTTTATTCTACAGCAGATAGGATTTTCAATTTTCATACTATGAGAACTTATCAATACTCTTCAATACCCCATCAATAACGAGCAATGGTTCTTCAACAGCAATCAATAAATATGAGTTTTGCTCAATGCTCTAGTGAAGCGGTAAAATAGTCAGGAAAACAATGCAAACAGTGTAGTTGTACATGGCGTGAGTACGAATAGACGCGTTTTATCAATACATCAGTTTAATCGTTTGATTTCAGGGGAATACTCGCTAATTCTGAGCCACTGGGAAATCCCTGTGGAAACTACGTATTTTTAATATTCTAATCTCCAAATTCTAAGAAGTGAGAACAAATTAGTTATTTTGTTAAAAGTTTTACTCTGTTGTGTGGTAGCACTTCTATTATATGGGTCATCTTGTCAATGGCCTTTAATTTTTTAAGAAATTCTAAACCCTTTTTTGTTATCCTGTAACGAATTCCATTATCCTTTTTAATTTTTCTTATCAAGTCGTCACGCTTCATCATTGATAAATATTTCTTTAAAAGGTCTGGAGACAAGTTAGCTTTGTAAAGAATATGTGTAGATTTTGCTCCATTTTCTTCATTTTTGATAAACAGCAATATATCACAGACAATTTCTATTTTCGTTCTTGTGTATCTCATTTTGACCTATCCATATTTCTATAACACTTTTATATAAAACTCTTTCATAAGCTAATTAAATAAGAACAAATAACTATTTTCTATGAAAAGAAAAACAAAAAAGAGAACTTCGAGAAGAAAAAATGAAAGAATGTGGTAGTTAAAAGTTTTTCAGTATAGCTAAAGATTTCAGTGAATGAGGTTATAAATAAGGTGAAGAAAATGGGAAGAAAGTCTAAAAAAACGTTAAGCAAAATACAAAAGATAAATAGAAGAAGATAAGGAGTTGAAGCTAATGATAAAATGTCCACAATGTGACTATGAGTTCGAGCCTGAAAAGACTGAAACTGTAGAAGAACCAGCAGAAGAGGAAATTGAAGAAGTTATTGCTGAAGAGGAAGCAACTGAAGAATTTCCAGAAGAGACTGACAAGGTTAAAGAATATGTTGAAATCATTACAGGAGCTTAAACTCAGAACAACATTTACAATACTTATTGTTAGCATATTTGGTTTTGTAACAGCTTTAAGCTGGAATGATGCAATAAGAACAATGCTAGATGCTTTACCAAAGGAAAATATATTGATTTATAAATTCTTATCAGCAACTATTACAACTATCATAGCTATTTTAGCTATATTTTTAATAAAAAAGAATAAGCAGTGAATAGTATGGCTTTATTGAGAACAACAGCACTACTTGGTTTATTAACAGGAATTTTATTAGCAATAGGTTTCTTCTTTGCTGGAATCGGAGGAATGACAATTGCATTGGTATTTGCCTTGTTCATGAACTTCATAATGTATTGGTATTCTGACAAAATAGTTTTAGGAATGTATAGGGCAAAACCGACTGACAATAAAAAACTTCATTCTATTTTAGAAAGATTAGCAAAAGAAGCAAATACGCCGAAACCAAAATTATACATTCTTCCTCAAAAGGTTCCTAATGCTTTTGCAACAGGACGCTCACCAAAACACTCGGCAATAGCTGTTACAGAAGGTCTTCTGGATAATTTGGAAGATGATGAAATAGAAGGTGTTTTGTCTCATGAATTAGCTCATATAAAAAATAGAGATACATTAGTGTCAACCTTAGCAGCGACTATAGGCGGAGCAATTTCCTTTTTGGCTCAAATGGCTTGGTGGAGCACGTTCTCAAGAGACAGAAAAGGTGGAAATGCATTCTTATTTCCATTAATAATATTTGCTCCCTTTGCGGCAATGCTCGTTCAATTGGCAATAAGCAGAGGTAGAGAGTTTCACGCTGATTATACAGGAGCTTATATCTCCAAGAAACCATTAGCCTTGGCTTCAGCTCTAGAAAAAATATCTGATATTGCAGACAGATACCCAATTCAAGGTAATTCTGCCACATCACATTTATGGATAGTCAATCCTTTCAGAGGAAACAGTTTTGTCAAGTTATTTAGCACTCATCCGAGTGTAACAGAGCGTGTGAAAAGGTTAAAGGAATTCTCAAAAGAAAGTAAATAAATTCTAGGGGTGAAAATAAATGGCAAAGAAGAAAAAAAGGAGATAAGTAATTTTTCTGATTTTTATTTTTTCTTCTTCATCTTTTTTCTGGTTAATAGGTAAACTATTTCTAAAATACCTATTGTATTGACTAGAAACAAGATTATAAACCAAGTTTTTTCCTTTCTTGTTCCTGCTTTCCATAATGCTAAACCTTTCCAAAACAAACTCCAAATAATTAAAGGTAACAAAATATGAGGTTGTAACAAAAATTCAACTAACGTCATATTAATAGTTAGATTTTAATTATTTAATATTTTTCTGAAATTCATTTTAATATAGGTTTACCTAATCATTATTATGAATTCCAAAGAATGGTATCAAAAAAGCATTAAAGAATGTTTCGAAGAATTGAATACGAGGAAGTCTGGTCTAAGCGATAGAGAAGCTCAAGCAAGATTGAAAAAGTTTGGTTTGAATAGATTGGAAGAATTTAAAAAAATAAGTCCATTAAAACTGTTTCTCGAGCAGTTCAAAAACCTGTTAGTTGTCATACTTTTTGTTGCTACAATCATTTCATTTTTTATAGGAGATATTGTTGACGCAGTATTAATAATAGTCTTAATTATGATACTTGTTGTAATAGGGTTCTTTCAAGAATATAAGGCTGAAAAGGTTTTGGAAGCTCTCAAAAAACTAACAGCACCCAAAGCAAAGGTTTTAAGGGATGGCAAAGAAGTAGAAATTGAATCAGAAAATGTTGTTCCTGGAGACATAATTTTATTGAATGCAGGCGATAAAGTCCCTGCAGGTGCTAGAATATTCGAATCCATAAATTTAGAAGCTGACGAGTCTATTTTGACTGGTGAGTCAGTCATTGTGCAAAAAGATACAAAAGCTATAAAAGATAAAGTAATGATTTCTGAAAGAAAAAACATTGTTTTTGCAGGAACCGTTATTACACAAGGTAGAGGAAAAGCTGTAGTTGTTGAAACTGGAATGAATACGGAGATTGGAAAGATTGCAAAAATAATTCAAACCGAAAGAAAAGAAATTCCATTCAAGGCTAAAATGTCTCAATTCAGCAAACATATAACATTTTTAATAATATCTGTATGCTCTTTGACATTTACAGTTGGAATTTTAAGAGGTGAAGATTTAGTTAAAATGTTTTTAACAATTTTGTCTTTATCAGTTTCTGCTATGCCAGAGGCATTGCCATTGATAGTGACAGTTACTCTTGCAATCGGAGTTTACCAAATGGTTAAGCATAATGTAATAATAAGAAGACTTCCTGCTGTTGAAACATTAGGAAGTGCTACTATTATATGCAGCGATAAAACAGGAACTATGACAAAAAATGAAATGACTGTTCAAGAAATTTATACTGATAGTTTAATAAAAGTAACAGGCGCGGGCTATAAGCCAGAAGGAAAATTCTATAAAAATGATAAAGAAATTAATCCTTTACAAGACAAACAACTTTTTTCACTGCTTAGAACTGGAATGCTATGTAACAACTCAGAATTAAATCTTACTTTACTTGGCGGGTGGGAAGTAAAAGGCTCGCCGTCTGAAGGAGCTCTGCTAGCTGTCGCAGGGAAAGCAGGATTAAAAGATATGAGAAAACAACATAAAATGTTAAAAGAAATCTCTTTTTCTTCTGAAAGAAAGATTATGAGCAAGGTATATTCGGAAAACAATGAAAACATGGTATATGTTAAAGGTGCTTCAGAATACGTTCTCAGGCTTTGCAAATACTATAATGGCAGAAAACTGAATAAAAAAATGGTAGAGAAAATTCTAAAAATAAATGAAGAGATGGCTTCCAAAGGATTGTATACTCTTGCGTTGGCTTACAAAAAACTTCATAAAATTGATTCCAAAAACATTGAAAATGATTTGAACTTTCTGGGTATGGTTGGAATGTCAGATCCAATAAGACCTGAAGTTAAGGATGCTATTGAAAAATGTAAACAAGCAGGAATAAAAGTTGTTATGATTACTGGAGACCATTTAGCTACAGCAAAAACAATAGCAAAACAAATCGGGCTTGATATTAATAATCATAATGTTATCACAGGTGTTGAGTTGGATGCTTTAGGAGATGAAGAATTTGAAAAGCAATCTGAAGATATTGTCGTATACGCTAGAACATCTCATGAACATAAATTCAGAATAATAACTGCTTTACAGAAAAAAGGCAATATTGTTGCAATGACTGGAGACGGTGTGAACGATGCTACTGCCTTGAAAAAAGCTAACATAGGAGTAGCAATGGGTGTAAAGGGGTCTGATGTTGCCAAAGAAGCTTCTGATATGATTTTAACAGATGATAATTTTGCTAGTATTGTTAATGCTGTTGAAGAAGGAAGGAAAATATATGATAATATTAAAAAATCTACATTATATTTGCTTTCAACCGCATTAGCAGAAGTTCTCTTAGTAACCATAGGCATTTTAACTGGTTTTCCTCTGATACTTTTTGCAACTCAAATTCTATGGATAAATCTTGTTACAGAAGGCATACCAGCAGTGGGTTTGGCTTTTGAAAGTAGAGAGTTGGACATAATGAAAAGGAAGCCTAGAAATCCTAAAGAAAAACTCTTATCAAAAGACATACTTTACAGAATAATCGGACGAGGAATTTTAATGTTTATTGGTTGTATGATTTTATTTCTATGGCTCTTTAATGATTTGACAAAAGCTAGAACAATGACATTTACAACTTTGGTAATATTTGAGTTATTCAATATATTTAACTGCAGGTCATTGAGAAATCCTCTAACTAAAATTGGATTATTTTCTAATAAAATTTTAATTTTATTAGTAGGAACGGCATTTTTACTACAAGTTGTTATAGTTCAAATTCCAATCATAGCATCTATGTTTAAAGTTATACCATTAAATTTATTTGAATGGATGATTTCTATTGCAATGGGGAGCTTAGTTCTTGTTGCCGGTGAAATAAGAAAATCATTCAAATTTTTGAATTGGTTACCATTTTAACTTTTGAACACTATTTAAAATGTACATAAGTTGGTGTAAAACAGCTTTTTTCACTACCAGAATTTCATATAACCAGTACAAGTGTAGGGATATACCACCGATATATTTCTGAGAAAAATGTTATAATTTTTTACACTATCTTCATATAATGACCAGTGGAAAATTCTAACCGTTCAGCAGGATAAAAAGATGATGTCAGACTTGACCATCTTCTCATAAAATTCCAAGTCAGGCCTCGTCTTTTTCGACTCGAACACAATCTGATCAAGCCCCTCCCAGAACAGGAACCATCCGGCAGGCTCGAAGAGTATTATCAGGAAGTTCATCAACAAGCTACCTTCGGAATACTCGAACAGGATGAGCGTGGCAAGGAGCATTATGGCCACTCCGGAAATTGTGAAGAAGACCCCGTTACGAATGACCTTTTTGTGCTGCATCTTAATTTTTCTTGCATGTCTTTCAAAGTGGTTCTTCAGCCTCTTCTTGATTATCTTCTCTTTTTCAAGATTCCTCAGCTTTGTAGGAATCAGTAGCCTTAGCTCGATTTTCCCTGAAGGCTTGTCTATACTCGCCCTTTTCGCATCGTCTAAAAAATCTATGGATAGCGACCTCTCCAAGTACGGACGAGGGTCAAAACTCGAGAATATGTCGTTATAGTTAGCCATTTTCAGGCTGATGTTGTCGTGAGAATTGCACTTTTTTGAATTGGCCATATCTTTTCATACCAATATTAGTAAGAATACTATTAAAATTTGACCATTTTCCCTTGAAAATTAGCCAAAAAAATCCGGATTTCTAACCCGTTTTTTTCACACCAATATCTTATAGATGTTGTTAGGGTTATTTTCATATAACTTGTGAATCTAAACCTGTTTAATCAATTTTGTGTATTCTGCAATAAGGTCCTTCATCCTGATTTCATCCTTTGCTTCTACGCATAAGTTTACTTCCGGATTGGTTTGACTCATTCTTATCAAGACCCATTCTATGTCATTCAGCTTTATCTTAATACCATCCATTATATCTAGAGCGTTCGGATATCTTTTCTTTATAGCCTCTATAATTCTTAGCTTGTTTTCATCGTTCTCAACGTTGATATAGATTTTTTCTATGGGATGAATTTTTATCCTGTCAATCATTTCTGAGAATGTTTTCCTAGTTTCGTTGAGTATCTTAGCAAGGTAAACAATTGCTAGCGTGCCATCAGAAAAAGGATAGAATTCGTTGAAATAAAGATGAGAACTTTGCTCGCCACCAAACAAGGCCTTTTCCTTTACGCATTTTTCCTCTATGAATCCATGCCCAACTCTCCACCAAATTGTCTTGCCGCCTAAATTCTTGACAATGTTTTCTATCTCGCTCGCACAGTCTGCCGTTAAAAGAATCGAACCTTTCTTTTTACTTAAGATATGTTCAGCGAAAACTGCTATGACAGAGCTTACATTAGATTCCCTACCTTTGTCATCAACGAATACAGACCTGTCAGCGTCTCCGTCGAAGGCTACCCCGAAATCAGCTTTTTCCTTTTTAACAGTTTTCTTGAGAATGTCCAGGTTATCGCCCTTTGGTTCTGGTCTTTCAAAGCCAAAAAAGTCTCCATCAGGCTTGTCATGCAGGCTTGTGACTTCTAATCCTAGTCTTTTCAAAACAGGCAGGGCTACTGTTCCTGCAGCGCCAAAACATTCAACAACAACTTTCTTTCTGTTGATGCCGATATTCTTTCTTAAAAATTCTTCATAATCAACGATGGCATTAGCGTTAGTTATCTTTCCCTTGCCTTCAACAAATTCATCAGAATCATATATCTCTTCCATTCTTTTAATCTCCTCTATGAAGCTCACTCCATTAGGTCTTACCAATTTCAAACCATTCCACTGCTTTGGATTATGGCTCGCTGTTATCAGAGCTCCGAACATCTTGTTTTTCCATGCATAGAAGTATAGCATAGGATTGGTCACCAGGCCTAGAGAAACGACGTTACAGCCTGTTGATATCAAACCTGAGGAAAAGAGATCGAATAATTTTTTTGATGACTTTCTCGTATCATAACCGACGCAAACAGTTTTATTGCCTCCGAGAAAAGTTCCCAAGGCCTTTCCTATATCGAGCATTACTCCGTCGGTCAGGTCATCTCCATATACGCCTCTGATGTCATAAGCCTTGAAAATGCTCATAAATATAATTGTCTGATTTAAATAATAATTATGCGTGGCATTTCAGCTATAGTAGAGCTATTGTTAATTACTCTATTGCTAATAACTTTAGTCTCCCTTCTCTGGCTCTTTACTTCGGGAACCATCAACGTAATAGCCAGGTCCGGTACCAATCAGACGCAGAGAACGCAGGAGATCTTTTCTACGTGTATGATAGTGGATTCGGTATATGAAAACAAGGTTTATTTAAAGAATTGCGGATACGGTGTGATAACCAATGACAGCCTAGGCGTCTATTTGGATGATACACGTCTTGAATACAATATGACTCCCCAGAAAATAGATAAAGGTGGAGTTGGAACAATAACAGCTAATTTATTTGGAATAAGTTTAGGAATTCATAATTTAAAGATAACGAATCCAAATACGCAAACCGTTCAAGAAATAGAAGCTTCTTTGCCAGTCTCTAATGTTTTAGATTTACGTTTCGATGAAGGTTCAGGAACAATCGCTCGTGATTATTCTGGAAATGGAAATGACGGTACCTTGAATATGCCATCCAACAACTGGGTTCCTGGAATACACGGCTCTGCTCTGAATTTTGTGGAAGGGGGCGGCGGGGCAACTGTTTCTAGTTGCGGCACGATGACATGCGTTTTTACAAATTCTAATCCATTTTCCCTGTCGCAGATTACAGCAAGTGCTTGGATAAAACAGCAGGCTTACACCAGATGCGAATTAGTTGTTATAAGGAAAACATGGGGTGGCAGTGGTGGTATGCCTGCAGGAAGTTTTAGATTTGGAACCGGCGGAAATTGTACTCAATCTGTTTGTGACGTGAGTAATACCAATCCTATAATATTACAATTATGGGACTCAAGCGGAAGTCAACATAATTTTTATAGCAATAAAAATGTTTCATTGAATGTTTGGCATCACATATTAGCAAACTATAACGGCACACATGTTAATTTTTATTTGGATGGAAATAATGTGGGAAACATAAGCTATAGCGGTGGAATAATTTCAGGCCCAGCTTCTACTTTTATAATAGGTGCTGGAGAGGGAGCCTGTCAAGGTTCTTTTAACGGGGCAATAGACTCGGTAAGAATCTATAGCAATGCCTTAACTCCATATCAAACATTCATTTTAAAGATGAAATGATCAGTGAGAATGCAGAACGATTGAATGAACTCTTGTCATATCCTCTATGCTATACTTGATTCCTTCTCTGCCCATACCAGAGCTCTCGTCTCCGCCGAACGGGAATATGCCAAGGCCATGCATCGGATGGGAGTTTATGTGGACAGAGCCAGCCTCAATCCTCTGCGCTGCATCAAACGCCTTGTCAATGTCCTTTGTGAATATGCATGCGTCTAACGCAAACTCGGACTCGTTGGCAAGGCTCAGCGCCTCCTCATAGTCCTTGACTCTGATTATCGTTACCACAGGACCGAACGTCTCTTCCCATGCGATTCTCATATCCCTGTTAACATTATCCAGAACAGTTGGTTCATAGTAGCCGAGAGCATATCTCTTTCCGCCGCACAAAAGCTTTGCGCCCTTGCTCACAGCATCGTTAACCAATTCTTCAACCTTCTTGGCGGCTCTCTCGTTTATCAATGGCCCAACTATGGTATCAGCGTTCCTAGGGTCTCCGAATTTCCAGTTCTTGATTTCGTCTAAGACGGCTTTAACAAATTTGTCTGCTATAGATTCTACCACCAGCACTCGGTTGATCGCGTCGCATCTCTGTCCATTGAATTTCAAAGAGCCTGTCACGCACTCCTTTACAGCCAAGTTAAAATCGCAGTCTTCAAGAACAATCGCCGGAGCCTTTCCTCCCAATTCTAGGTGCAGTTTTTTCATTCCAGCTATTCCTGCTATATGTTTTCCTGCAGCGCTACTGCCGGTAAAAGAAATCATATTGACCTTGGGATGCGAGGATAAATAATCTCCTATTTCCGAACTAGGACCTGTTATCACATTTACAACACCGTCAGGCAGACCAGCATCCTGCATAATCTTTCCAAACATCAACGCGCAAACAGGGTCGTCGCTGGCAGGCTTTACTATTATCGAATTGCCAGCTGCTATGCCAGGAGCTATCTTTGCCACTCCTGTGAACAAAGGATAATTGAAAGGTGTTATCGCTAATAATACTCCCGCAGCCTGCCTGGTAACCATTCCCATGCACTTTTTGTCCGCAGCCACGTCACCCTTTATTATCTCGCCTCTTATCTCCTTCGCCTCGTCAGCGGCCAAATGTAACCTATCAATAGAAGAATTAATCTCTCCTTGGGACTGCTTCATTGTTTTTCCTGATTCTTTCATGATTATGTCTATGAATTCGCTCTTGTTCTGCTCTAGCAGTTCTCCCATCTTGTCAAGAATCTTTGCCCTGTCGCACGCGTCCATGTTTGCTATCTTTGGTTTCGCGTTGAAAGCCGACTGGACGGCCTGCTCCGCTTCTTTTTGGCCGGCCTTCTGCACCCTTGCTATTAACGAGCCGTCTGCAGGACTTTTTACTTCAAAGGTATCAGAAGCTTCCATCCACTGGCCATTGATAAGCATTTTGTAAATAGTCTCGTTGCTCCTTACAAATCTTATTGAATCAAAAACAGACATTTTCATCTATAAAGAATGGTTTATGCCTTAATATATTTGTAGTGGTTTGGTAGTGCTGCGAATTTTAGAGTGCACTAGTTCAAATCTGGCCCCCTGCATTAACCTTTCAGTTCGGTTCTCGCGCACTATCTTTTTTGATAGTTTTTTATGCTAAGATTTCTAAATTAGGTGTATGAAGTGGAAAGAGTTTATTAAACCTAATAGAAAAAATATTATAATTTCAATTTTGTTTCCATTAATAATTTTTTTATTCTTTATGTCGTCAATGATTTTTTACGAAATTCCAGATGAAATAATGACATATTTTTTAGGACCTGTTCTTATTATAATTTTATGGCCTCTTTTCTTAGTATGGAAATTATCTCCAAACTATGTTCTTGGGTATATCTTGCTTGTTATTTATTGGTATCTGTTCTCTTGCCTATTAGTATGGGTCTGTAATAGATTGAAAAAGAATAGAAAAAAGATGAAAATGTATTACAAAATAATTTTGATGGTTTTTGTAGTCTTCTTGGTTTTATTGTCAATATTTCTATTAATTAGAGAAAACGAGCAAAAGAATATGATAAAATTATTTGAAGATTCTACTAAGAGCGTATTTGAAAATTGTAATTACTATAACACTAAAGACTATGGAAACAGCGTTTCCATATGGTATAACTGTCCTGATAATAGTTACGAATTGATTTTTGTATGGCATTCAGATGGCGAAGTAAAGGACTGTTGTATAAATTTTGGCAATTCTCTAGAAATATATAAAGGATATTCAATGTGTATGCAAAGCGGTGGACAGATACCAACTATAAACAATTTTAACTATATGTTACTTGTCTACCCTAGAGATGAAACACCAGAAGAATCTCTAAAGGAATTAGCTGTCAATATCGCTAACAGTCTAGGTTTTAGAGACATCGACTTTAATGCTAGTATGGATTGTAGAAGACCTGGAGTTTAAAAGTATTATAACGTTATAAACATATTTCTATGCAACGTTTATCTTTACAATCATTTTAACGTCAGTGATTTGAACCCAGAGTCCGTAGCAGGCCCCCTGCATTTATTTTTCTAACAAAATTACACTTTCTCTGATTTGTCCGACTTTTATTGTCCTAGCCCTAGTGCACCAAGAATTCCTGGCAACTAGAACGTTATTTGCGTTAAAGCCTATTCTTTCAGCGAGTTCAGCAACTATTTTATCGACTTCGATAGCTCTGTCAGGATAGCAGCCACCACCAATAACTATGGCCAGCTTAGCATCATCCTTACAAACTCTGTGCATTTCCTTCAATGCAGAGTACAGGTCCTTGAAATAAACTTTCGCAGACAAGGGAAGGTTCTCATCCAAACCTATGTCACTCACGCTAACATCCTCAACCCTAGAGCCAACATAAGACCTTAGCTCGTTTTCTGGAAAATCAAAGAACAATGAAGTTTCTATGTTATATATTTTGGTGTATTCTATCTTGTTCAAATATGGCGGGGATGTTATAACAGCGTCTATGGAATTGTCTTCCATGTTCATTCTTTTCGCGTCCCCTATCTCAACAGAAACCGGTATAGGTTTCAAGCCTGTGTTTCTCAGGTCTTTGAACATCTTTTTGATTTTGTACTTGAAGAATTTTTTCAGAGGAGGTTTTCCCCTCTTTTCTATTCTTATCATTGCGCCATCTTTTGTTGTCCAGCTAGCTTTAATGGCAGAGTCTACCAGGGCTAATAACAGAAAGTCTCTTATTTTTTCATCCTCTACTTCCAGAATCTTGTTCCTATAGAAAATGGCATCCTCTAATGTGTATCGTGAAAAGACTTTGGTTATGTATTTTTCTCTTGGCAGCTTTTCAGGCCTTTCGAATTTCCACATCATCGCTTCGGTGATGGCTTCCCTTAACTTGTCTAATTCATAGTCCCTTGTTTTGACCTTTGAGACGAAGACAAAGAAAGGGGAGACATCAAACCCGATTGACTTTATTCCTCTTTGTTTGCACGCCAATAAAGTCGTACCTGAACCAGAGAATGAATCGAGAACCAGGGAGTTTTCATTCAATTGGAACCTGTCAATAAAAACATCAACCAATTTTTTTGAGAAACCTTCCTTGAAATAATACCAACTGTGAATAGGCTCTATCTTGTTAGGAATATACGTCACTAATTCTTTTAGCTCTGGTGCTTCAGAAAAATTCACGCTTTCACCTCAAAGAGTTTGGAGGGATTATCTGGTAAATCGTCTATGCCTTCAAATTCTTTAACAATGATTATTTTAATATTTAATTTCTGGCTTATCTGTTCTTTAATATCATTGCCGCCGATGCTTTCGCAGTTGTCATCTATAAATACGTCGGGCCTGGCTCTTTCAATTACATCTTTGTACTTTTCTGATCCCTTAACAAAAAGTAATTCTCCCTTTGGAAAATTATGTCTCTTCAAAACATTTTTAATTTGCTGAATTTCTTCTGACTTTGTTCTTGACGTAAGATAAAGAATCTCAACTCTCCCTTCTTCCCATTTTTTTAGCTTTTTTACTGCATTCTTGATAGGAACATACGAGCTGTAATCATATATGCTAGGGTCCGCTTTAGAGAACTTATTCCAATCAACTTTTCCTTTATGAGGAACAATTTTAGATTTATGCATTATTATTGTGCCTTCTGTAAAAACAAGAATTTTCACTTCAACCAGCTTCCCAAAGATGTTTGCTTGGCGTCTGTCAGAGTTTTTATAACCTTTTCAACCCTCTCTTGCGAGAACTCATGTTCATCAACGAGCATCTTCAAAATCTTGTCGGCCTGGAACGGTTTGAAATTGATGTCAGCTTCTATGGTTGGCGGGTTCAAGAAAAATTCGTACAAATCCTCAGCGGGAACGTCCCAGTTCCACTCGACATTGCTTAAAACATTCTTCAAGGTCTTCTCCTTTGTGACCAGAGCCAGAGCTTTCTTAGGACCATAGCCCTCTATGCCTGGGTTGTAATCCGTGCCAACCAATAGCCCTAGCATGATTAGCTGTTCCCTGGTTATGCCCAACTCTTTCAGAACATTTTTTAGTTCTATCAACTCAGGTTTGACGTCAACAAAAACTCCCTGCCTGGGCAATTTCCTCTTTCCAGTTATTGACAAGTTCCTCACTAATCGTGGAGAATTAAACAACAGACTGTCGCTATCTTGGCTAGCAACAGAGTATGCCAGGTTCTTTTCGCACAGATAAGAGCACTGGGCTTCGCCTTCCGAAGGGGCTTGGACAACAGGTATCCCCATATACTCTAAAAGATTCTTGGACTGGTCTATCATCTCGCTCGTCAGGTGCGATGTTGCTTGCGCCGCCTTTCTGGCTTCCTTCAGGTCTCCCCTTTCCAAGAATTCCTTCCATTTCTTTTGCGCCTCTTCCTTTATTGCCCTCCTTTTCTGTGTTGTTCCTGCTTTGAACGAGGGAGGCTCGCCATCAAAAACCCAAATCAATTTTATGTTTTTCTCAATCAGCTTTGCGGACCTGTAGAATAAACCGCTAAGATGGCTCGTGATTCTTCCTTTTGAGTCCTTTAGCGGTGTTCCATCCGGCTGGCGTATTATTGATAGGAATTGGTGCAACCATAGGAATGCGTCCACAGCCATTGTTTTGCCTGACAAATCTATTATTTCAATTTCTTTTTTCGGCAATATGTTAGAAATTTGAACTCCCATAAGATAAAATTATAGTGTTAGCTATTTTAAATCTATCCTATAATCATAACAAAGATTGTTAAATCCTATAAATTTTCTTAAACGCAAAGGAATAAGTATTTCCATTTGGGAAATTTATCTAATGTGATTTTCATGCACGTCATAGATACAAAGAATCTGACAAAAAAATACAAGGAAATAACTGCTGTGGATAACCTGAGCCTGAAAATAGAGGAAGGCGAGATATTCGGGTTGCTCGGGCCTAACGGCGCTGGAAAAACCACCACTCTCCTCATGCTTACCACTTTAAAGAAACCGACGTCCGGAACTGCCAAGGTGAATAATTTCGATATCATCAGGCAACCGGACAGAGTGAGGAAATCAATAGGAATCGTATTCCAGGATCCAAGTTCTGATGATATACTGACAGGATATGAGAACCTCAAGCTCCACGGATGGCTTTATGATATGCCGGACGATTTAAGAGAGAGAAGGATAAAAGAAGTCCTTGAACTCGTAGACTTGACAGACAGGAAAAATGATTTGGTAAAGAAATACTCTGGCGGAATGAGAAGACGATTGGAGATAGCAAGAGGACTCATGCACCATCCCAAAGTATTGTTTTTGGACGAACCGACCTTAGGTTTAGACCCGCAGTCACGAGATAATATCTGGAATTACATAGAAAAAATGGCAAAGGAAGAAAAGATTACTATCATAATCACGACACATTACATGGATGAGGCCGACAAACTCTGCGACAGGCTGGCAATAATAGACCGCGGAAAAATCGTTGTTATGGGTACTCCAAAGAAATTAAAAAAAGACTTGGGCGGAGATATAATTCGATTGAAAGCTAAGAATCTTAATGTTGATGTTTTAAAGAGATTAAAATATGTTAAGAAGGTTGACAACTGCGATGGCGAGGTCTGTCTAACTGTCAAGGATGCTGACAAGCACTTGCAAGAAATTTTGAAGGTCGTAGGAAAGGTGGAATCCGTGGAGATTCGTTCGCCTACTTTGGATGATGTCTTCTTGCATTACACAGGAAGAGTAATAAGGGACGATTCGCCTGAAGGTGGATGGGCTGAGAGAATGATGAATGTGAGGTCTAGAAGATGAGCGACCTAAAAGGCATCTACGCGCTATGGTACAGGGAATTCAAAGTCTTCCTTAGAGAAAGATCTAGGATAATCTCGTCAATAGTCAATCCTATATTGTGGCTTTTAATAATCGGTGGCGGATTGGGATCTGCTGTTTCGTTCGGTGGAATAAATTACCAAACCTTCATCTTTCCTGGTGTTCTAATCCAATCAGTCCTATTTTCATCAGTCTTCTTTGGTGTCTACATTGTTTGGGATAAGAAGATAGATTTTCTGAAAGAAGTTCTGGTGGCGCCCATATCAAGAACAGCGGTCTTCATCGGAAAAGTGATAGGAGGATCCACGGACACGCTGATTCAGATTGTTATACTATTGATAATCGGCTATGTTTTTGTGTCAACTGGGATAATGACCGGTCTTAACTTTAATATTATTTCCATCATAACATCATTGGCGTTTTTGCTTGCAACAACAGCCGCAATGGTCAGCATAGGACTGATAATAGGTTCCCAGATGGAGAGCCCTGAAGGTTTCCAACTTGTCGGCAGCTTTTTGATATTCCCGCTGTTCTTCCTTTCCGGATCGCTATTCCCGATAAACAACCTGCCATCTTGGCTGGCTCCATTCATATTTGTCAATCCCATTACGTACGCTGTGGACGGCGTCAGGGGAGTTCTGATTGGCGTTTCAAAATTTAACATTGCTCTTGATTTCGCAGTAATAGGTTTATTCTCAATAGCAATGATTATTATTGGTTCCTATGCCTTCAAGAGAATGAAGATATAGTTTTCCAAAATCTTATCCTATAATCATAACAAAAATTGTTAAGATTATGACTTGAAGGTTGAGTACATGGTTGATAGCAAAGTTGGGATTATTCAAAACTTTTTAATTCTTCTTTAAGCCATCCTAATTGTTTTAAGTATATATCACAATTATCTTTAATTTCTGGAGAAAGATAATATACAATTCTTCTAATTTTCCTACCTATAGGTTTTATACCTGTTTGAATTAATCCAACTTTCTTGTCAGATTCTATAGCAGTTTTTAATCTATCTTCAGATAAATGTGCACCCATTTTTTCTAATAACTCTTTCATTTCATGTTCATATGTTCCAGCATAACCTATTGTTCCGGTTAATTTTGCTTTCTTTTTTGAATAAGCTAAAGCAACCACAACTTGAGTTTCCGGATTTAACGAGTCAAAAGTCATTTTTTGTTTTTTAGACATGTATAAAAATATAACACTAAAAGATTTAAAGTTAAATCATTTCAAACCTAGACAAAAACACCTATTTTCCAAGCAACTTTCAGAACCAATTCTAAGAGAAATGAAAATAACCTGTCTAATTATTCCTCTTGTAAAGGTCATCTTCCAGTTTCTTGCCAGTCTTTTTCTCCCAGTCAGGAATCGACAATGAGTATTTTTCCTGTATCTTATCCCTATACCACTGTGGTATCACGTTGAAAGTGCAGAATGGTATTATCTTTCCATCGGGCTGTGCATAATGGATACAGCACCTCTCTACACGCTCTATGTCATAGTTGTATAGATCTTGGAAATGCATCATTCCGACGAACATAGACTTGTGCTGCAATGTGCCCAGAGAATCATAGTCTCCGTTTTTCAGAATATCAAACATTATCTTGGCAAAGTTCAAATCCTTCGGCTGCTTCTCCTTGTCTATGAAGCTGTTCAATCTTGCAAGTATTTTCAAGCTTGTGTATACTTTGCCTGAGAATCCTCTGACCTGCGACACTAGTTCGTCCAGGAATCTTAAAAATCCTTCGACATCAAAAAATCTTGGCAGAGGGACAATTTTATCTCCGTCTAAGAACAAGTAGGTGGCCATACCGCAAGCTGGGTGCGATGTCAATTCATACTTTGGTTTTTCTGTTAGTGCTTCAAAGAAGTGAGTTATCGGAGCTACGGTAGGAACCGGATACCAATCGTCCTTCCTAATGGCTCCGTTCGTCTGTTCCTCCAGCTTCTTGATGACGTCCGGTATGGTTATCCTGAATTTTTTCCTATCAGCGTTTGTTATCCTTCCTACCAACGATACTGGTTGATAATTGACTCCGCGGACAATGTCTAAATTCTTTATTCCAAATTTTAAAATGTTACCAACGTCGCTATCGTTTACAGTGTTAATAACAGTTGGAACAAGGACTATTCCCAAATCTGCTTTTCTGCAGTTCTCTAATGTTTTTGGAATCTCCCAATGATTCTTGGGATTAGTCTCAGGAGTCGTGCCATCATAACTCAAATAAAGCGTGTTAACTCCTGCCTCCCTTACTTTATTGGCGAACTCTAAACTTTGAGAAATTCTGATTCCATTGGTGTTTAGCTGGATGTGGTCATATCCTTCTTCCCTAGCAATCTTGATGATGTCAATGATGTCTTCTCTTTTTGTAGGTTCGCCTCCTGTTAATTGCACTGCGTTGCAAGCGACTGGCTTTTCTTCCCTCATTTTTCTTAGCATCATTCTTATCGTGTCTAGCGTCGGCTCGTAAACATAACCCATTGCCTTGGCGTAGAAGAAGCAGTAAAAGCATTGCAGGTCGCAACGGTTGGTAACAACTATGTTTCCCAAGGCTGTGTGAGATTTGTGCGATTTGCATAGGCCGCACATTGTCGGGCACAGCGGGTTTTCAGCTTTTATCTCAGGATTAGAAATGCCTTTCCCATCGTGGGCAAATCTCATGGCTTTTAGATACATCATGTAATCTCCCCAGTACAAGTCCTCGAACTCTCCATGCTGAGGGCATTTTTTACTTATCCAAACCTTTTCGTCTCTTTCAAAAATCTCAGCTGGAATAATCTTTAGGCACTCGGGACAAAGAGATTTTGTATCTTTTATTTTACCCATGTTATCGAACTTTTGGACAATTTTAAAAGTTATAAAGGTTTATATATTTCGAATTATATAAAGTTAACCATGATTGAAGTAAATGAAATCAAAAAGAATATTTACTCTGCTTTTTCTGAGATAGCGTCTTCCATAGGCTATTCAAACATTCACGGCAGGATAATAGCTGCTCTGCTAGTTTTTGATAATAAACTGTCTTTGGAAGAGCTTGCAAAGGAAACAGGCTATTCTATTTCTACAATATCTTTAAGCTTAGATCTTCTAGAGTTCCTTGGCATGATCAAAAAAATGAAGAAGGTTGGCGATAGGAAATTATACATAGAGTTACAAGGCAATCTATTAGAAGGATTAAAGAGAGCCTTTATTTTAAAGGTTCAAAAAAATATAACTAGTACTCTGGCTAACTTTGAAAATTATAAGGAAACCCTTAAGAAGTTTAAGAATGAAGAAGGAAAGAAGGTTCTGACAGTTCTGAGCATATTGGAAGGAGAGATCAGAAGATTAGATACTTATATAAGTCTCTTGTCGAAATTAAAATTGCCGTGATCGAATGAAAATAGGTATATGTCAGTGCTGCGGTAGCGTGGCTACGCAAACTTGCAAATTCTGTGGTGCCACGGTTTGCATAAAATGTACTACACAAGATTGTTGTAAGGTTTGCGAGGGTAAAAAGAAAGTATAGTCTCATCTCGTTTCCGATTGACTCTAAAAATTCTTTCTAATTTATATAGACTGCAAAGCTTCTATCAAACTGTTCTTTATCTCTTCTTCCGCAGGAAATCCCAACGCATTCTTGAATCTTTTTTGTCCTGTTGGTGTGATGAATCCTTTTGAAATTGAAATAAACTCATTCTCGCCTTCAGGTGTCTTTGCTTTCTTTCTTGCTACTTCTAAGAATTTGTTGTTTCCAAATTTGATTTCCTTGGTTTCTATCGTTTCAAATTCTACCATTTCTATTCTCCTCCCTACTTTCTAAATTTAATATCTTTTGACTTTATTTAAATAGGTATGCTAAAGTATTTAAATATTCACTAATAGGTAATAAATATGGCATTCCTAATTTTGAAACTAAAACAGAATGTTAAAGAACCTTATGCGATATACAACTTGGAAAAGTTCGGAGCCTGGCCCTTTAGGAAAAGGCGCTTGATAGTAGGGACTCCTAATACTGATAAGAGCGACATAAATCTTATGAACGTTTCTAGAACAATCAAGGAAAGTTTTGGAGAAATAGTAAAAACCGGAGCCGGTTGGCAATACAAATTCGTGGACAATAAGATAGCGTTCGAAGGCATATTCAATGATGGCTTGAGGATTCCTGTTTTTGACAACGTCATAGAGTTCAGAGAAGAGCTCTAGATTAACGTCGATGACTCTACTTCTACTTCGGAAACTCCCTCGACAGACCTTATCTTGTTTTCAATGTCTCCCAGTTCTTTGTCAGGAACCACTATCAATATTCTAAGGGCGCTCAAACCAAAGGCCAGAGGCTCTATCTTAGAATCCTTGACCTCTATTTTTTTAGAAATCTCTTTTTTAATTTCTTCTATATTTGTATCAGGAGATTCTGGCAATATTTTAAAAGTGACAGCAACATTCCCCATTAAGGACCCTCTAAATTGCATACATCGCACTTGTAAGGTCTTGAGAGTTTTTTGCACTGCCTGCAGCGTATAACAGTTCCTTCGCCACAGTTCGGACACTTGAAAATAACAAACTCTTCCTGGCCCATAACATCTGTTCCGCAGCTTGAACATATCAGCTTCATTTAATTCACTTCAAATTATATATATTTAAAACTTTTTATATTATTTAATGATTGAATGCTTTATAAAAATCTAAATATTAACCTTATAAATCTTCCTAAAGTTAGAGTTGCTACAGGTCTTTATTCTCATTGGGATTCTGTGGTGAAGATTAACGAGAACATATTAGATTGGGTTAAAAGGGCTTACAAGGAAAAGCCAAAAGATACTCTTTTAAAATCTATGGAAGAAACGGCATACACCATAGAAGAGGCACTTAAGAACGGAGGCAAAGAATTCTTGATAGCAGAAGATGTTTACAACAGGCTAAACCAATTTTTCCTGAAAAGAGAATTTAGAATCGGTGGTAACGGTTTCAATATGGGTAATATGCTATTCTTGTCAGGTCTAGTGCCTGTTGTTTCCTTTCCTACAAGGTCTAAAAAACTGATGGAAAGTTCTCCTGCGTTCAAGGTTGTTTTGAATGATGAATTGAAAAAGCCAAAAGAGGCGATGAGAATAGCAGACGTTGATTATGATCATATAATTATTGAACTAGAAAATTCCAGGCACATTTTATCATGGGATTTAATGACGTCTCAGGGAATTTTCGATTATGATTTCCTGAAATTTGCTTCTGATTCAGAGAATATAGACATATTAATTCTGGCCTATGCCCATTTGCTTTTGCCCGAACACAAGAAAAAGACAGATGATATCATAGATTTGCTAGGCATAAAAAGGCCGAAAATACATCTAGAACTTGGCCTGGGCTGCAAGGATTCTATGAAATATGCTATGGAAAAATTCTCAGAGAACAGATATTGTGAATCCCTGGGAATGGATGAGATAGAATGCCAAACCTATTTAGGAGCAGAATCAGACGGTTTAGAAGATTTAAAAGAAGCTACCCTGAATGCAATCAAAGAATACAATGTCGACAGGATTTGCGTGCACACTCCTGAGTTTGCTTTTTCTGTTTCCAAGTATGATTTGTTCAAAGAGTACAGATCATTAATAATATCATGCCTGTATGCGGCGGCAAGGACATTTGGAGAGCTGAATTTAAAGGTCGCTAAAACATTGCCAACGACATTAGAGCCCATCAAAGAAAAAATAGGAGATTATAACTTCTGTCTAGCTCCATGTTTGATAAATAAATTTCCCAAAATCCTAACAGGAATTGGCGATGGTTTTGCAGCTGTTCAGGCTGTTAAAATTTTAAGCTGATTTTGCAATTTTCTTGGCGAACTTGTTCATGGAAGCCTTCAAAGCCTCGCCCTTGAGCCCCTTGCTTTTTATATTTCTGGCCTCTTCAGCAAGTTTTGGCTCTTCCATTATCTTAATCAGCCAAGTCTCAAAGTCATTTTTATTTTCTCTTATATGAAACTCCAGACTTTCTACCGGGACGGTCTTTATGCATTCTGAGAACTCTATGAGATTGTGGGCGCCCTTGCCTATAGAACCTGAACTTTTACAAAACCAAAAAGCCTTATCATCTGATACTTGTTTTACCATTTTTTATACCTCTTGAATTAAAATATAAATACAGATTTATACTATATACATTACGTATAAACTATATTAAATCGTAATATATAAAGTTGATGCAGAATGCGAGTTCTCATGATAGGTTGGGAGTTTCCGCCAGCCAAGACTGGAGGTCTAGGTACCCACTGCTACGAATTGGTAAAAAATTTGAGCAAGAAAAATATTAGTGTCACTCTTCTCATTCCTAAGAGGACGGAGAACGTAAAACACGACATACCTAACGTGGAAATAATAGAAGTGGGCTCGACTGCTCTGAATCCTTATAATACCACTAGTTCTGACAACAAAACATTCGAAAAGGGCTATGGATGGAACTTCTTCGAAGAGGTCAAGGCCTTTAACAGAAAATGCGTAGAGGTTGCAAAGAACAAAAAATTCGATGTCATTCACTGTCACGACTGGATGACTTCTAGTGCCGGGTTGGAACTAAGGAAAATGACCGGTAAAAAGATGGTCTTTACTGTTCATTCAACAGAATATGACAGAACAGCCAGCATCTATCCCATGAATTTCATTGTTGACATCGAAAAGAAAGGAGTTCGCGAGTCAGACCTCATTATAACTGTGAGCGAAGGGATGAGGAAACAGCTCATAGACAGGTACGCAGCTGACGAAAAAAAGATCAATGTGATATACAATGGAATAGACTCATCAAAATATTTTGGATTAACCAAGAAGGGCAATAACGGAACTGTTCTCTTCCTGGGAAGATTGACCAATCAGAAAGGAACTTGGTTCTTCTTGCATGCGGCCAAGAAAGTTTTGGAAAAGAAAAAAGACGTGACGTTCATAGTCGCTGGACAGGGAGAGCAGATGCCTGAGATGATAAAACTGGCGATCGACTTGAACATCATGAATAAATTTATTTTCACGGGCTACTTGCCTGAGAATGAGGTATTGAGGGCCTATGCGACCGCTGATGTTTATGTTATGCCTTCTGTGTCAGAGCCTTTCGGCATAACAGCCCTGGAAGCCATCGCCTCTGGGACTCCTGTTATAGTTTCCAAGAACGCTGGCGTTGCGGAAAAAATCACTCATTGCTTTAAGGTTGACTTCTGGGACACCCACGAGATGGCCAACGAGATAATAGGATTGTTAAGATATCCCGTCCTGAAAGAGTGCATGAGGAAAAATTCTTACAAGGAGATTAACAACTTTGGTTGGGACAGAGTAGCCGACCAAACAATAGCTGTTTACAGGAGAGCTTTATGACCTCTCTTTGCTTTTATTTTCAGGTCCATCAGCCAATGAGGTTAAACAGGTTTTCAGTTTTTGCCAAGGATGCGCCCTATTTTGACGATGAAAGGAATAGGACTTACTTTGAGAGGGTGGCTAGGAAATGCTATCTGCCGACTAACAAACTCCTTCTGGATTTGATAAACACTCATGATAAAAAATTTAAAATCGCTTTTAGTCTGACAGGCGTGTTCATAGAGCAGTGCAAAAAATTTTATCCCGAAGTTTTGGAGACATTCAAGGAATTGGCGAAGACTGGAAATGTTGAGTTCTTGAACGAGACTTATTATCATTCTTTGGCAGCCCTGTTTTCTGTGAACGAATTCAAGGAACAGATAAAGCTTCATAGAAAAGCCATGCTCGAGCTGTTCAATCAGAAGCCAAAGGTTTTTAGGAACACAGAAGCCATGTATTCGAATAATATCGCCAAGACGGTTGAGAGCATGGGGTACAAGGGAATAATAACAGAAGGGCATGAGAGCATTCTGGGATGGAGGTCTCCCAATTATCTTTACAATCCGCATGAGTGCAACAAGATTTCAGTTCTGCTGAGGAACTACAAGCTGAGTGATGACATTGGTTTCAGATTCTCCGCCAAATGGTGGGAAGAGTATCCTCTGACCGCTGACAAATATTCGTCGTGGCTGTCAAATTGCGAAGGGCAATGCATCAACCTATTCATTGATTATGAGACCTTCGGCGAACACCAATGGGAAGATACGGGCATATTCAATTTCTTAAGATATCTGCCAACAGAGGTTCTAAAGTATCAAAACCTTGATTTCAAGACGCCTTCAGAAATTATAAAGTCAAACAAAGCGGTCGGCATTATAGATGTTCCTCACACTATTTCATGGGCAGACATACAGAGAGACACGTCAGCCTGGCTTGAGAACGACATGCAAAAACTTGCTTTTGAGGAAATAGCAAAGCTTGAAAATGATATTAAGAAACATCCGGAATTATTGCACGTCTGGAGGTTGCTCCAAACTTCTGATCACTTCTACTACATGTGCACCAAGTGGTTTGCCGACGGCGATGTCCACAAGTATTTCAATCCTTACAACTCTCCGTATGACGCGTTCATAAATTACATGAATATTTTACAAGATTTGAGGCAAAAGCTTGGTTTAAATGAAAGCGGATGATTTAAGATGGGAGTACCAGCCTGTGGAAAATCCTGATTGGGATTATGCTAGGAATCTATTTACTGCTCTTAAAAGGCCTCAGGCAACTTGGTCCCAGTCTGTTTTTTCTGCAAGGCACGAGAATCTGATCGCGCCTAACAGGGACTATAGGTTTCAAGGGCTGTGCGCTTTTTCCAACGGCGATTATTGTAAATTCTTAGACGCAGTATTCTTTGGCATAAAAGGTGTTAACCTAGAGCCTAAGAAAGTAATAGTTTTTCCTTGGAAAAGCATTTATCAATATTCTGGCAGCGGAGTTGATGTTGACGTGTCCTATTATCTATCCAGGGACAGGAGAGAAGGCATAGCAGCAAAAGTCATATTCGATGTCAGGAATTCATTCTTAAAAGAATTGATAATAAAGCCCCTGGTTGACATCAGAAATGTCCTCTCAAATTCCAATCCGGAACAGATGGAAACAAAGGTTAATGATGACTCTTTGACCGCATGCTCAGGAAAGAACAAGATTTCTTTTTATGTCAATGATAGCAGCGTCTTGGCGAATAAACAGATAATGGATTGGAGGTACAAACTGGGCAGCGGATTCAGGGAAAGCGCCAGCGATGGCATAAGATTTATTTCAGAGTATGCCAGGCCTGCGTTCATAGGTGAGATTCACAAGAGAATTTCTGGAAATGAGAAGGTTTCTTTGCTGATAAATTGCAACAGAAAAGACTCTGATTTTGACGAGAACGAAGAGAAATTGCATGTGAATAATGTGATTAAGAAATTCAACTGCAAGAAAGAGGTCTTAGCTAGAATAATATCCCTAGACAGCTTCGGTGTTTTTGAAGATGACATTATAATACCAGAGGCAGGAGATTTTTGGTTTAGAAAAGTTTGGTTGAGAGATTTGCTAGAAGCCTTGGTCAACAGCTTTCAAACTTTTGTCAGATTAGACAGCAAAAGAGTGACTGCGATAATGGGATGGCTGTTGAAGCAGCAGGATGTAAAAACCGGAAGGTTCCCCAATTTCAAAAATGATTATAATTCAGTTGACACCAGCCTTTTGTTTTTCATTTTTGCCGAAAAGTATCTGAATCACTTCAAGGACAAGAGTACGGAAAAAAGAGTATTGGAGAGCCTTAATCTGATTCTCAAGAGATTTTCTGAAAGCAAGATGGAGGTCAATGGGCCTCCTGTCATACAGAATTATTTGCTTTATTGTTTGCCTTGGCATTCTTGGACAGACTCTAGAGTACCTTTCATGGGAAAGCTGATGTCAACTAGAATACCACTAGAATGGATCAAACAGGACAATCTGGAAGAAATGTGCAAACCTGTGCTCTTGCCTGAGATAAATGCGCTGTTCATTAGAACCTTGAAAATGGCCGAACACATGGGGAAAGACATTGGAAACTTTTATAGGAATGCTGTTGAAAAATACAAAAAGTTCTTCCAAAGCAATGACTTCCTCTACTCTATAATAATTAATGATAAAAAAGATTCCACTGAGACGTCAATGGCCTTGGTGTCTGCTGTCCTGCTGCACGATATTGTTTTCGATAAAAAAGATTTGGAAAGGATGTGGCCTTGTGTTGAAAAATTGCTTGTGAGGAGAAATGGAAAGTTGTTTGGCATGATGTGCAGAAACTCTAGAGATAAGATATACTACAATGACTATCAGTATCACGGGGCAGTTGTTTGGCCAAGGGACACTCCGTACCTGATTAAATATCTAAAGATAATAGGGAGAGAAGATTTGGTCAAGGAAATCTTGGATAGCAATCTGGAGCATCAGACAGACGAGGGAGCGGTATTCTATTGCAATGAATTATTATCCTTGCCAGAGGGAAAGAACCCCAGCCCTACGCAGACCAGTAACAAGCCAATACCTGTAAAAAATCCCATGCAGTTATGGTCTCAATTTTGTGATGATTATTTAAACGAGTAACTAATAATGAATACGGGTTATGGTTATGGAAGCAAAAGCAGATGTGATGTTTGAGGTTTCGTTCGAGGTTTGCAACAAGGTCGGCGGCATATACGCTGTTCTGGAGTCAAAGGCAGCCAGGATGGTTGAGTTGTACGGCAACAATTATTTTGCCATAGGGCCCTATTATCCTGAAAAGGCAATAATAGAAGCGGTAAAACAAAAGCCGCCAGAGTTCTGCGAGAAGGTTTTTTCCGCTCTGGAAAAGGAAGGCATAAGATGCCACTATGGCAAGTGGCTGATACAGGGCAGGCCGAACGTAATTCTTATCGAGTTCAATGACTTTTTGAAGAAGGTCAATGACATAAAAACAGATTTATGGAAAAAGTACAAGGTAGACTCTTGGGGGAGCGGATTCGATTTTGATGAGCCTGTCGCATGGTCGACTGCAGCCGGCATTCTGATAGAGAAGTTAATCCCCTGTTTTGAAAATAAAAAATTGGTTGCCCAGTTCCATGAATGGTTAACTGGCGGAGCATTGCTGTATCTAAAGGACAAGATTCCCACGGTGTTCATGACGCACGCGACAATGCTTGGGAGGACAATAGCAGGATCAGGAGAAGACCTGTACAAGGAAATTGACAATGCCTCCAAGAATAATACTCCCATAGACCCTAAGAGGCCTTACAAATATGGAGTGCAATCAAAGCACCTTATGGAAAAGGCTTGTGCAGAAAATGCCAGCGTCTTTGCCACGACTTCTGAGATAACATCCAGAGAAGCAGCCTACATACTGGGCAAAAAGCCTGACATAATACTGCCGAATGGTTTGGACATTGAAAGATTTCCTACGATGGAGGAGTTTGCATTGTTGCACAGAAAATACAGGGAGAAGATAAAGAATTTCTTGAATGCTTATTTCAATCCTTATTACAAGACAGACTTGTGGGACTCGATGATATTTTTAACATTAGGCAGATATGAGTTCAGGAACAAGGGTTTTGACGTCTTCATAGAGGCTTTGGGAAAGCTTAACGAGAGAATGAAAAAAGAAAATATCAAGAACAACATTTTTGTGTTCTTCTTTGTTCCTAGAGGCGATGTGAAAGAGAACATCGATTTGATAGAGAGCATAAGGCTTTATGATGACATGAGGGACTTTGTAAACGATGAGATACCATGGATAGAGGAGATGACAATAAACACTCTTGCCAAAGGAAGGATGCCAAAGATGGATGGTGTTTTCAGAAAAGAATTCTTGGAAGAATGCAGGAGGAAGATATCCGCCTTCAAGAAAAAAGGCACCCCTCCTCTGTCTGTTGCAGTGTTTGATGACAATAATGACTCAATCATAAACGCTTTCAAGAGAAACAAACTCTTGAACAGAGTGGATGACAGAGTCAAGGTAATATTCTATCCTTATTATCTGTCCACAACCGATAGGTTGCTAGGCCTAGATTTATATCAAGTCATCCAAGGGTCGCATCTAGGTGTGTTCCCATCTTATTATGAACCGTGGGGTTATACGCCTTTAGAATGCGCTGCCAACGGCGTTCTGTCAATAACCTCTGATTTAGCTGGTTTCGGAATATTCATCAAGCAACAATCCGACCAGAGCAAGAAACCTGGCATAATGGTATTAGACAGGGACGGAAAATCTTTCGATGAAATCAATCAGAAATTGTACGAGATGCTATGGAGCATTGTCACAATGAGCAGGAATGAGAGAATACCAAAGAAAGCCAATGCCAAAGATCTGGCATCCTTGGCCGACTGGAAAATATTGATAAATAATTACGTGCAGTCGCACAACATGGCCTTGGAGAGGTTCAAGAAATAATATTGCTTAATTTCTCTGTCTTATATGAAAATAACATCCCCTTTTATATACACATTTTCAGAAATATGCCAGACAATTATCTGAATGGTTTTTTCATATGTTTTTATGTTCTAATATTTACATATTATCAGTATGAAAAATATCCTGTTAGTTGGATTAATAACTATGGTATTGATTGCAGGTTGTGTCATTCCTTCTTTCGGAGGAGGAACACTGCAATTAAAGATAACAGACCAAGGAAACATTTCTAGTTTAGTCTTATCAATAAATGAGGTAAAAGTTCACAAGGCTTCTGCTACTGAGACAGAAACAGAACAATCAGAAGGACAAGAAACAAACGAGACTGATGGTGGCGGATGGATAACAGTAGTTGGATCTAAAGCAGTCGATTTGATACAAGTAAAAGGCGTTAATGATTTATTAGGAGAAACTTCCCTTGCTCTAGGCAAGTATACTCAGATAAGACTTTCAATATCTAGTGCAACAGCAGTTATGGATGGTACGTCTTATGATTTGAAAATTCCTAGTGGAACTTTGAAGTTCGTACATCCTTTTGAGATAGAGGACAATAAAACAACTTCTCTAATCATAGACTTTAATGCAGACAACTCAATAGTTAAAGCTGGAGACAAATATATCTTGAAGCCGGTTGTAAGAATTTCAACAGAATTTGAGAAGAAGGAAAAAGGCGAAGCAGAGAGAATTAAGAACCAGCAAGCAACAGAAGCAAGAGCAAAAAGACATTAATAGACTTTGGTCAGTATATGAAAATAATCCAATAAACAACATTTTTATATTTACTCAGCAAAAAGATATAAGGTGCAAATATGAAAAAACTTCTAACTTTAGTTTCTATAATAGTGATACTAGGATTAGTATCTTCAATAGCTTTTGCAAAACCAAATAAAGAACCAATAGATTCAGTAACTCTTATACATTATATAGATGGTAGAGTCAAATTGGTAGGCGGAGGCAGTTGTTCAAAATTATTAGGTGTAAAGTGGGGAACTTTGCCAGTAAGTTATGTGATTAATCCAGACGAGTATGACGAGGCTTTTGTCACTAGTGCCATATTTAATTCAGCAGAAGAATGGGATTCTCATACTTCAAAAGAACTTTTCAGTAACAGTTATTCAATAGATTATAATGCGCAATGGGGTATTAATGATGGCAAGAACGCATATGTTTTCGGGACTTATTCAAGCAATAATGTAATAGCAGTAACAAAATACTGGTATACTAGACAGAGTAAACAAATAGCAGATTATGATGTGTTATTTAACACTTACTATGGATGGTTTGATTGCAAAACACAATCATGTAATGAAGCAAATAAAAGCATGGACTTACAAACTATAGCACTGCATGAAACAGGACATGGTGTAGGTTTAGCAGATGTTTATAATGACGCTTGTAGCAATGTTGTAATGTATGGTTATGGTTATTATGGGGAAGTAAAAAGAGAATTGACACAACCAGATATAGCAGGTTTGCAGAAGTTGTATGGAACTTAATTTTAATTTTGTTTTTTTCTTTTATTCTTTAATTATGATTATCATAACTTCTCTTTCATTCCAATTATCGCTTACCTCATTCACTTCCAACACAACATAAACCAACGAATGAGATTTTAAGGCGTTTTGCCAATAAAACCTAATATTTTTCTATTAAATTAGAAAACTAGTGGAATGTCAGTGCTATCAGGTCGCCAGCAAAATGAGCTATGACTATAACTACCAAGGTTATGCCGACATGTTCAGTGATAACTTTCCATGCCTTTTCTTTCTTTTCTTCAGAAATTATAAAGCTGAGAATTCCTATGCCTAACAGACCCCAAGCTATGCTAATAATCATGGCCGTCCCAAGAGAATTGTAAAACAGCAAAACGGGTATGATAAATGTCAATGCAAAAACAAGCTTTGCGAAAAAAGTAGATGAAGTTGACTCCCACACTTCTTTTGCTGTTCTATGGCCCTCGGACTCTTGGGAGATATGCATGCCCAAGGCATCGGAGAACGCGTCCGCTATTGCTATTGTCAGGACGCCTCCTATGACTGCCAAGGCCGAATGAGTGCCGGAATGAAGACCGACCATCAAGCCTAGGGTTGTGATTATCCCGGATGTCAAGCCGAAGCAGATTCCTATTTTGAACGAGTCTTTCATAATCTAATAATTTAAGAATTGATATAAAAAGGTTAAGATTCTGTTTTTTGCTCTTCTTTTACTTCTATAGCCATTGGTGCAGCAAATTGAAAACTTAAAGATTCTCTGCCTATTTCGTTTATTTTTGCTCTATTTCTATTTTCTACATTTCTTTTTGCTTCTAAATAATTTCTTGTTATAAATGGGATTGGGCTGTATACAACCCTTTTTCTTCCGCAGATTTCCTCTATTTTCGAATTAATTATACCTCTTTTTTCTAAAGACCATAATATTGGATAAGCCTCAGAAGGACTTACATATACTGAAAAATTATTTCTGTCTTCAAGATACTTTTTGAATTTATAACCATGCAGCTCACCTGTCAATAAAAGTCTTAGAGCTATTTCTTCCATACAGTCTTTCACATTTTTTACTTTCCATTCTTTCTCTTGCTGTCTTAATAACGAATAAATTGGGAGAACCATTTTATCACTTACTAATAATTAAAAAGAAAGATTTAAATGCTTAACAAAACCCTAAATTATTTATTTCTTAACCGGAACCATGTTTCCCAAAGCATCTACCTTGAAATTAACAGACTTTGATTCTTGTTGCTTCTCATCTGATGAGAAATTAAATGCACCGTTCTTGTATCTTAACGTCAAACCACGTTCAGCATTAACACCATTAAAATTTCCTGAAAAACTCTGTGTATAAACTATAGCTGATAGAATCTCCGACTTCAGGAAAACTTGTAGATGGCGTTCTAAGCTTTTTTAGGAACTCGGAAAATTTCAGATGAGTTATCCACTCGTTATAGCCCTGTTCAGGCATGCTGAAAGCAAATGGACGAAATTCAAGTTCTGCACAGGGTATCGAACTTATCAGAGGTTTTTCCTCTGACAGCAAAGGACTTGAGACATGTTTGTGCCACTTTTCATTAATTTCTAAAAATCTCCTGTATTCAGGTATGTTTTCTTTTGTTTTTTCAAACCTTTTCCAAGCCTCCTGTTGAAGTTCTCTTATCTTTTCAAAGAATTTTTCTTGTGGCAACTTATTTAAATTGTCAAATTCATCTTTGCGTTCTTTTTTTATCCTCTCCTCTATGTCAAAAACAACACTGTGTAGTGAAGGATATTCGCCTGAGTATTCAACAGTAAGATAACAACTATCTTTCCCGCATTTGGCTTCGTATTTAATCTCAGGTCCAGCTATAAGTTTAAAACGACCATAACCAGCTCTTTCAACTGAGTCTGGACGCGCCTGAATATATTTTCTCCATAAAATTTCAGGAGTTGCAACAACTTTTTTCATATTATTAAAACTAAAAAGTAAAAGATTTATACCCCTTGCATAGGTTTAATAGCTTTTCAGATGGCTTGCTTCATGCTTTTCAAATATGGTAAGAAAGACTAGTTTTTCTTTTCCTGTGTTTACGGTCCTGTGCCAAACATTTTTAGGTATTGTAATTAAATCGTCTTTTTTAATTGGAATCTTTTTATCGTTAAACAAGAAATAACCTTTTCCGCTCAGCACAATATAAACTTCTTCAACATTGTGAGAATGACCTCTCATCATCTTAAATTCACCGTTAACCTTGCCAGGATAAAGGACGTTCATGCAGACTGTATGATATTCAAAACCTGTTTTCTCGTCAGGCAGATCAATCAGGATGTCATTAATCTCGTTTTCATGTCCTTTGATATTCTTGTAAATATTCTTCCCTTCTTTAATCATATCTTTAACTTTGAATACTGTTTTTTTGCCTTTGAATTTGTTAAAATTGAATTTCATTATTTCATTCCCTTTATCAAATCTTCCATGGCGTTTTCAACGCTAGGAGCTTTAACAACGCCAGATGCTACAAGAACACCTTTTGCTCCCAGTTCAATAGCTTTCTTAACATCGTCTCTATTTTTAACGCCTGCTCCGCAAAGAACATATGTCCTTGAGGAATTTTTCTTAACTTCATCAACAGTATTTCTAATTATTTCTGGCTCTGCAGTTGAGACAGAAACGTCTCCGCCTATCAATTCCGGCGGTTCGATAGCAATAAAATCAGGATTGAACTTGGCGAGTTCACCTGCCTCCTTGCTGTTCTGCGCGCAGACGATTGATACCAAATCATATTCCTTGCACAGGTCAACGCATTTCTTGATGTCCTCGACAGGAATTCTTTTCTCAGAATGATTTATTAGTGAGCCAATCGCACCTAGTTCCTTTACTTCTTTAGCCAGCAAAGCTCCTGTATGCGCTCCTGGCTCGTATGGTTCCATGTGTTGAGAAATAGTCAGAGTAATCTGGGAAATGTTGTCAATCATCGGGTCAGGTGGAGCAATCAAAATATTTACTTTGTACTTGTCAAGAAGCTTTCTTGCGACCTTTGCAAATGTTATAGGCCTGTCTCCCAGAACCTCGTCATATTCTTTTAGATTTACAATTAGTAAAGGAGGCTTTAACATCGTGTATCCTGAAGATTATTACTTTTTCTTGCTCTTATTTTCATCCTTTAGCTTGCTCTCAACTTTCTTAAGGACATCAGGCAAGGTTGTGTACTCCATTGAGTCTGGCGATAGTCTGTGAGGTTCGAATGGACCGTGTTGTCTTAGGAAGTCCGCTATTTCGTTTGATTTTTCTCTCGCCCTGTCAAAGCTAATGTCTGCTAGCATATCCCTAGGTCCGACAAGCATACCGTTCTTTAGCTGGAAGCCTAGTCCGATGACACGTGGGGGTCCGTCAAATCTAGAGGGTGTGGCATCCTTGACTGAACAAGGCATGAAAGGACCGTTGTGACTTCCTCTCATCCAACCTTCTACCAAGTGTGGAAATGCAAACGGCTCGAGAACTTCGCCTACAGCCGGCAATCCATGCTGAGCACGAACTATCATAACAGGGTCATCCTTTCCTACGTATCTTCCTGCCATTAAGCTCAAACGCTGAGTGCTAGTGGTTGCTGCAATATCACCATCAGTTTTCTTATAGATATTCTTGACTACAAATCTTCCTGGAGTTCCTATCAAAACTAACAGGTCATAAATCTCTTCCGGAGTATTGAAAGTGACTTCCTTTTGGTTTATCACGTCCAAGATTTGGAATTTAAATCCATCGTGCATCTCAGGATCTATGACAAGGCCTGGAGTGTTGAAAGGGTCTGCAAACATCTTGTACAAGGGAAAGTTCCATGCGCCTGGTTCTGTTTTGTCTGCCATGAAAATTATTATTGGTTCTGATTTTCTTTCCTCGAATTCCATTTCTGCGTATCCTGGACCCATGCCTTTTAGATTTCCTGAGAATGTATCCTTTAACATGTCTTGGCCAGCTCCGTACAAACCGAGTTCCTTGGCTTTCTCCGTGCATTTCATGAAAACGTTCCAAGCAATGCCGTGCACGCCACTGCAATCGGTGCCGTGCTGGTGCGTCATTATCAACTGTAGGTCATCTCCACAGGATGTTACATGAAAGTCCAATAGATAGCCTTTTTTCTTCTCTTCCTGAAGCATCGGTCTTGCTAATTCTAGAATGTCTGGATGACTTGCAGAATGACCGACATATCCTCCTATATCTGCCTTGATAACACTTAGTGTAATTCTCATACACTACAAATTGTCAAAGCCTAAATATAAAGGTTTTCTAAGACGCAGGTGACCTGATTTGAAGAAAAAATGACAACCTATGGTTTTCTTCTTTCATCATCTTTCCATTTCCTTTCTAAGTTGTTTTACATATCCTCTAACAGCTTCCAAAGAACTCTCTCTTCTCAATACAGCCATTTCATATTTTATTGGTTGTAAAGTTTGTGTACATGACATAATTAGAATATCATTAATCAGAAATTTAAAGATTGAGTAGGATTTAAATGCTTTAAATCATAAAATCTTTTTGAGTTATAAAATGACTGAGAGAAAGCTTCAAATATCAGATTTTGTAGTTGAAGAAGAAACTGAAATAAAGAAAAATCCATTCAAATACTTATCGCTACCAGAGAATTCTTCGCCTGAAGATGTTAGGAGAGCTTATATCAGGTTAGCAAAAATGTATCATCCTGACATGGTCAATCACACTGCTTCTGATGATGTTAGAGGATTGGCGCACAAAAATATGGTTCTCCTAAACAGGGCTTATGAGGAGATAAAGTCAAGACATAACCCTCAAAAGTGGAACTCGCTATTTGGATACGATTTTGAAACGGTTTTTGATGAAGAAGAAAAGAAATATTGTAAAGTTGTAGATTTAGAGGGAAGAGGCAAGGTGACTGTTTTTCCAAATAACTTTGAATACTGGGTTGCTGGACCATACTTAAGTTATGACTATGATCAATATCCAGACCATCCGTGGGAATGGGGTTATCAAAATTCAAATAACTTAAGACACATGTTTGCTCATGTAGAAATAAGAGAGAATAAGCCATTAAATAAAGTTTTAGTAGAGCCTTTTGCAGAGTGTTTTAAATTAGGTAAAGAAGATACAAACAAATTAATGGAGTTACTATCCTCTAAAAAAAGAACAGATATAATTATGCAAGAAATGGACATACCGCATGAAGACAAAATAAATTCTAAAGAAAATTTTGATGGTTGGTTGCGTAGTCTGAAGTTTAGAAGGCATGTTAATGAGATAAATACATTAAGAACCGAACCAAACTGGCCTCAACCGACAATTAATCTCGAGATTAAAGACGATAAGATGACGCTTGAAGGATATATCACAACAAATTTCTCCGAGGCAGATTATTATCTGTTTTTAACTTTAGCTTATGGACCAATGTTAAAGTAATTCTTATTCCCGTTCCCAGGTCAACAATATTGAACATCATAAATGCAGGGATCCGGATTTGAACTGTCGCAGCAGTTAACTATAAGAAATCTGAGCTGTGCATCCTAAGATTCGCATTGCTTGAATCCATATAATTTACTTAGTCATGAAAGCCGAAGCGGCCAATTAACGGAACAAACATAAACGAACCGATTGACTTCTTTACGATTTTGTCCTTTAGTTTTCTAACCACCATCATCTCCTGCAGGTAAACATCGCCGACAGGTATGACCATTATTCCATCAAATTTTAATTGCTCTATCAAGGGCTTGGGGATATCAGGGCACGCGGCCGTTACTATAATCCTATCAAAGGGCGCCTTCTCTTTCAGACCTAAGGAACCATCTTTCACAAACACCTCAACATTTTTTATACGCATTTTCTGTAGATTACTTTTGGCAAATTCTGCAAGCTCGTCGATTACCTCAATGGTATAAACAAAACCTTTTTCACCAATCAGATAAGACAATATTGCGGTTTGCCATCCAGAACCAGTTCCTATCTCCAATATTTTTTGATCCTTTTTGACATCAAGGGCCTCTGTCATCGCAACGACTGTTGATGGCTGTGATATGGTCTGGTTATAACCTATGGACAAAGGCGTGTCCCTGTATGCAAGGCGCCTTATGCTCTCGGGAACGAACGAATGTCTGGGAATCTTTCTCAAGGCCTCTTCCACCTGTTTCGACTTCAGATAGCCGAGGCTTTTTATATGCTCTATGAGTTTCTCGTTCTCTTCTTGGGAAACCATATATTTATTTTATAATCCCAATATAATGAATTTATGCCTGAGGGCCTAAACGACCTGATAAAAAAGCTCAAAAGCTTGGAGATACAAGGAGCCAAAGAGATTGCTGTCGAAAGTCTGAAGTTCTTAAGAAAGCTCGCAATAGAAAAGGGTTTTGGAAAAGAGTTCAACAATACCGCCAAAAGAATTGAAAACATAAGACCGACAGAGGTTGTTCTACATAATTGCTTAGAAATAATTAAAAAAGAAAAAAAGGTCGAGACGATAAACAGGTTACTGAGAAGGTTGAATCAGTCAACAAAAGAAATAGCTAAAAGAGGAAGCAGACTGATAAAAGATGGTTATTCAATAATGACCCATTGCCACTCCAGTGAGGTATGCGTTGTCATCAAACAGGCTTGGAAAGAGGGCAAGAAAGTGACTGTTTACGCGACAGAAACGAGACCCAATGAACAGGGAATAAAGACTGCAAGGGAATTGAGCAGGAAAGGCATACACGTTTTCTTGATAGTGGATTCTGCCATTGAGTTTTTCATGAAGGATGTAGATATCATCATGGTTGGTTCGGACGCACTCAGAAAAGAAGGGGTTGTCAACAAGATAGGGACATGTCCTTTGGCTTTGGTTGCCAAGCAATTTAAGAAGCCCTTCTACGTGGTCGGCGATACCTTAAAATTAGACAAAAGAAAGAAATTAGTTATTGAGGAAAGGAGACCTGAAGAAATTTACAAAGAGCATTCAAAGACTTTAGAGGAGAAGAATCCTGTGTTCGATGTCACGCCATGGAAATATGTTAAGAGGGTCGTTACGGAAAAGGGAATAATGACACCAGGCAATATTTTGAGGATGTTAAAATGAATTGGAAACAGTTCCTGAAGCCAGACTGGAGAAAGATATTAATAACAATAATTATTTTTTCTACAATTTTTTATTTCATCACATCTCTCCTAATGGCAAAGCCACCATGTATGACATCAAGGTGTACAGGAACTAATATAGACAGGTCTGAACTTCCTCAGTATGTTTGTGGGATATGCGATGTAAATGTAAAACAAAACGACCATTTAATTGGTATAATTATTTATTTAATTTCACCCTCTTTACTAACTTATAATTTAGGAAATTTTGATTTCTTTATCATAGAATTGATTTATTATTATCTTCTCTCCTGTCTCATAGTCTGGATTTATGACAAAATTAAGGTGAAGAAAAAATGAAATCATATAAGGCTGAGAAGAGTCCGTTGTTTGCGGCAGTTTTGAATTTCTTTTTTTGGGGCATAGGCTATCTATACATTGAAAAGAAAACAGAAGAAGCCTTTTATCTTATTTCACTTTATTTGGCAGTGTGCGTATTCTCATTCTGGTATCTGTCTGTTGCAGGCCTATTAAGTTTCGCAGGCATCTACTGGATAATCTTCTGGTCGTTATGGGTAGGCATTTACATTGGTTACGATGCGTACAGAATAGGAAAGGTAAGAAAATGAAGCTGGATGTTCCGTATATTAAGCAGGAAAAGAATATGTGCGGCCCGTCAAGCCTGCAACAGGTATTGGAATATTACGGAAGGAAAATTAGCCTCAAAGATATTCTGGCTAACGTCAAAATGTTTCCATTTGGAACCCCACCACCATACCTGGCAATCGGAGCAAAAAAATTGGGATACAAAGTGAGACTGATTAGTTTTGACATGAACTATGTAGACCCTTCATGGAAAAATAGTCCAAAAAATGAAATCATCGAAAAGCTCAAGAAGAGACTGCCAACAATAAAAAACAGGATAATAAATCGGAGAACAAAGGGTCTGATAATGGCGCTGGAAAGTGGTGTCGAGCTGGACATCAAAATTCCATCAGAAAAGATTCTAATCGAATATATGAAAAGAGGCATCCCGCCCATAATAGCCTTGTCATACAACGTTCTGCACGACTATAAAAGGAAGCTTAACGATAGGTTGGACGACGTGAAGGGATTACCAACAGGGCACTATGTAGTCGTGAGCGGTTATGACGATAACAACTTCATAGTAACAGACCCGTTTAATGGGACGTTGAAAGTACCGAAGAGAAAACTGTTATTCTCATGGTTCTTCCTCGGAGGCTGGATATTAATAGTCGAACCTAAAAAAATAAAGTGGGTGAAAAAATGAGTTATGTTGATTTGAAATACAAGCCTGATAAGAATGATTTGGTGTGTTTGTTTAGAGTCGAGCCTGAAAAAAGAATTTCTATAAAGGAAGCAGCAGAAGATGTTGCGGCTGAGTCATCGATCGGCACATGGGTTGATGTAAAGACCATGACCCCTAGAATTAGAGAGCTAGGAGCAAAGGTATTCGAAATAAAAGGAAATTTTGTAAAGATTGCCTATCCTCTAGAACTATTCGAACAAGGAAACATGTCCCAAATTCTCTCCAGCATTGCAGGAAACATATTCGGTATGAAGGCTGTTAAGAATTTAAGGTTAGAAGATGTTGATTGGCCTGAAAGTATTGTAAAATCTTTCAAGGGTCCTTTCTACGGCATAGATGGCATAAGGAAATTGTTGAAGGTTCAAAAAAGGCCTTTGTGCGGGACAATCGTTAAACCAAAGCTTGGATTGAACGAGGAAGAGCATGCAAAGGTCGCTTACGAGGCTTGGATGGGTGGTCTGGACATTGTTAAGGACGATGAGAACCTGAGTTCTCTGAGCTTTAACCAATTCGAGAAAAGGATTATAGAAACACTAAAGATGAGGGATGAAGCTGAGAAAGAAACCGGTGAAAAGAAAATTTACATGCCCAACGTAACAGCCGAGATAGACACTATGCTAGAGAGAGCAAATTTTGTAAAAGAGGCTGGCGGAGAGTACGTCATGGTCGATATAATAACAACAGGTTGGTCCGCCTTGCAGAATCTAAGGAATGCTAATGATGACTTGAGGTTAGTTTTGCATGCTCACAGGGCAGGTCACGCGGCGATAACTAAAAATCCGAAACATGGCATATCAATGAAAGTCATTGCCTCGGTAACAAGGCTAATAGGCATGGACCAATTGCACATAGGGACTGCGGTAGGCAAGATGTTTGAAACCAAAAAAGAGGTTCTGGAAAATTGCAATGCTTTAACAAAGGAAATACACAATTTAAATAAAGTCATGCCGGTGGCTTCCGGCGGCTTGCACGCAGGGATGATACCAAAGTTGATAGATATACTAGGCAATGATTTTATAGCTCAGTTCGGCGGAGGCTGCCACTGGAATCCCAAAGGAACAAGGTGCGGGGCAATGGGAATAAGACAGGCAATAGATGCTTCGGTTAAAAACATTCCTTTGAAAGAGTACGCAAAAACTCATAAGGAGCTGGCAGATAGTATTAAAAAGTTTGGAATCATAAAGTGATTTTATGGCAGAGGAACACAAGGAAGAGAAGCGCGAAGAACATAAAAAAGAAGGCAAGCTTAGGTTGGCATTTCTACCCCATATAAAATTAACCAGAAAAGACATCTTGGCAATAGCAGCTTTGATAATCTTTATAATAGCAGTTACTGTTCCGACCTATGCCCCAAAAGATAGCTGCGAGGTTGCAAGGCCAGATTACAAGTGCTCCTCTGTAAAGGACGTTATGATAGAGAACTGTGACTACTGGGGAAAGTATGACTGCGACACAAATGCCGATGTGAGTCTGCCCCAGATAGAATGGTACATATTGAACTTGTGCAAATTGCAAAACCAGTATCACAACACAGGCTTAGACTGTTCTGATCTGAAATCGGCTTGCAATAAAATAACAGAAAATCAAACTTGTCCTGTGGGTTATTTAGGATGAAATTAAAAGAAAGCTTAAAATTCTTTTTTAAGCCTCAATGGGAGAAAATTATTCTATTTTTTGCTTTAGATTTTTTAATAGCATTCATTATTTTAGCATTCGGCGAAGAAATGTCTAATTTACAATTATACATATTCTCACCAAGCGTGCTTTATTTAGAATCAGTCATCAATCCTTTAAACGCAACAAAAATGCAAATATCAATTAATGGGGCCATTTCTAGTTCAATATCTTTATTTTATCTGTATTTTTTATCTTGTTTATTAATCAATATAAGTGAAATTATTATAAGAAAAATAGGTAGAAGAAAATGAGGCTGGTGGCAAGACCCATAAACTTGGAAGCCGGGGGAAAATATATTGTAATTCTGAACAAAGAGGATGCTGACTTTCTGGGTTTGCATGCCTTGGACAGGGTTTCTCTAAGATGCAAGGAAAAGGAGCTGACAGCCATAGTCGACATCACGGCCAGATTCACAATGAAGGGAGAGATGATAACCAACGACGATGTCACGAGGTTCTTTGGCATAAAGGGCGGGGAGCATGTCGAGGTTTCCAAGGAAAAGGAGCCAGAATCCATTGTTTACATAAAACAAAAGATTTCTGGATGCAGGTTAGAATATGAAAAGATAAAGATAATTGTTAATGACGTCACTGAAAGAAAATTATCTGACATCGAATTGACAGCTCTTGTGACGGCCCTATACACCAGAGGCATATCAATAGACGAGGCTGTAGGTTTTTCAAGAGCAATGGTTAATGCTGGGAAGAGATTTAGGTTCAACAAGCACGTCATATGCGACAAGCATTCCATAGGCGGCATACCTGGCGACAAAACATCAATAGTTCTTGTTCCAATACTTGCTGCTGCAGGCCTGATTATTCCAAAGACATCTTCTAGAGCAATAACATCTCCTGCTGGGACTGCTGATCGCATGGAAGTGCTGGCGCCTGTCTGCCTTTCTCTTGATGAGATAGAGGAGGTTGTTAAAAAAACTGGCGCATGCTTGGTGTGGGGAGGCGCGTTAGACTTGTCTCCTGCTGATGATGAATTCATCAAGATAGAATATCCTCTAGGAATAGACCCGATGCTTCTGCCTTCCATAATGTCTAAGAAAAAAGCAATTGGTGCCAAATATGTTGTAATAGACATACCGACTGGCAGGGAGGCAAAGATTACGACCGTGCAAAAGGCGCGCGAGCTGGCAGAGGACTTTCTTGAATTGGGCAAGAGGCTAGGAATGCACATAGCCTGCGGCGTAACATTCGGAGACCAGCCCTTGGGCTACTGCATAGGTCCAGCTCTAGAGGCAAGAGAAGCGTTGATAACGTTACAGGGTAAAGGGCCAAGAGACTTGGTTGAAAAGGCAACAATGCTCTCTGACATGCTGTTCAATGAGGTCGGTTTGAAAGACCATGGGGCGGCCTTGGAACTTTTAAGGTCCGGCAAGGCAGAAAAGAAGATGAGAGAAATTATAGAGGCGCAGGGAGGAGATACTGAAATAAAACCAGAGAACATCGAGGTAGGTGATAAAACATTCAAAGTAAAGTCTGACACAGAAGGAAGGGTTCTTTGGATAAAGAATTCTGCGATAGTCCTTGTTGCAAGAGAGGCAGGAGCTCCCAAGGACAAGGGAGCGGGAATTCATATGAATGCAAAAATGGGCGACAGCGTCAGAAAAGGAGATGTTTTATTTACCATTCATTCCAATAATTATATAAGATTGAGCGATGCTGTCAAGTTGGCAGAGGAGCTGAAACCATTGGTTATCGGCAAGAAGTTCGAAGAGAAGATGTTGCTGGAGAGGATATTCACAGAAATTCCGACCAGGAAAGTTTTCATGCTTGAGAGGTGATATTGTGGCTAGAAAAGCTAAAAGAAAAGTTAGAAGACAGGCCAAGAAAAGTAATAGGACTAGTGTTAAACAAAATGTTTTCCAAAAAGTTATTGTTAAAGTTGGTTCTGAAAATAAAAAGAAACCAAGCAGACATAATTTTTATCTACTCTTGCTTGTTGTAGCAATATTCCTGTCATTCGTTGTCTACTACTTTAATTTCTTTCAGCAACCACAAAATAACGAACCAACGCCGCAGAATCAAGTAACACCAACACAACAAGTAACAACTCCAATAAATGTTCCAGGAGGAAGTTGTAACAAAGATTCCCAGTGCTTCATGACATTTTGCAAAGACCAGACAGAAGACTGTGTTAATACTACTCAACTATCGTCTTACAGCAAGAACTGCAAAACCTATTCCGATTGGGTTGTAGAGAAGCAGGATACTTCCAGGTGCTCTTGCGTTCAAAATGCTTGCACAATGATAAAATAAATACACAGTGCAAATAATATTATTATGAACAAAAAGGTCCTGTTTGTAATTCTAGACGGCATTGCGGATGATACTGAAATAACGCCTTTGATGATGGCTTCAAAGCCTAACATAGACATGTTAACAAAGAACGGCTTCTCAGGCCTGATAGAGAACAGGGAAGGCAGTCATCCTGATTCTGGAATATCCAACTCCGTCTTGCTAGGCTGTCCCAAGGAAGAATATCCCGGGAGAGGTTACTTGGAAGCTTTAGGAATTAACTTAAGAATAACTCCTGGGAGCGTTTACGTCAGAGCCAATTTTGCGACTGTTAAAGAGTCTATGGAAGACAGATTCAAAACAGGTAAATATGAGCCTAGGCTAATGGTAGTTGACAGGAGGGCTGGAAGAGACTCTTCTGGTTTGTTTGAGATGTCAAAGGCCATCAAAGAATTTTTCCTAGACGGCGTGAGAATAGATTTTTACAAGTCCTTGGGACATAGGGGCGTGATTGCTCTTAATAGCGTAGATGTGTGCCCTGACGTCAGCGACTCTGACCCGGGAATAGAAAACAAAGATGTATTAGACGTGAAACCGTTAAAGGACGAGAACAATGCCTTCAAGACTGCTGCCGCTTTGAACAAATTTTCAAAAGAAGTTTATAAAATATTAAAGGAGCACCCCTCGAACAAATATAGGAAGATACCTGCCAACTACGTTCTTTTGAGGGACGCCAGCTGCTATCAGTATGTGAAAAGCTTCAAGGATAGGTTCGGCCTTAATGGAGCCTGTGTTGCTGCCTCGCCTGTTATCAAAGGAATTGCAAGGGCGATGGAGATGCATGTGGAAGAAGTTCCGGGCGCGACAGCCGATTTGAAAACAGACCTGAAAGCAAAGGTTTTGAAAGCCTTGGAATTGTTGAACAGTTATGATTTTGTTGTGCTTCACATACTGGGTTGCGACATAACTTCTCACGACAAGAATCCAAAGTTGGGAAGCATGTTCATAGATAAGATTGACAGAGAGGTTTTCAAGAGAATTTTGGAATACACTAACTTTGAGAAAACTTTACTGGTTGTTTGCTCTGATCATCCCACGTCTTCTAAGACAGGAGAGCACATTCAAGGCTTTATGCCGTTCTTGTTTTACACTAGTGGTGTCGAGTCAAATAATATTGATAAACTTGATGAGAAGAGCTGTAGACAAGGTCCTCTGATTAATATAGAAGACTTTATGGAAGAAGTCTTGAAGTATGTGTAAATAAGAAGTTTAAAAATGTTGTTTTGAATTCTCTTGTTGTAAAATTTCTATACTCATTTTTAATGGATCCGTATATTCTGAAAACTGTCCTTGCTCCTTTTCCATTCCTTCCAAGATTTCAAGGTCGTGGCTAAAACGGGCAATATCATAGTCTTCTTTTCTTACAGGACCGAGAAAAGTTATGAATCTACTTTTTCTACCATCATGAACAACTCTTGCAAGAAGTTCTGTGGTCGCAAAGTAATCCTCCTTAAAAACAACTTTAGGATTAGAATCTTTTAGTCTTTCAAACTTCTTAACAATTAATTCTCTTGCTTCTGGATCTGAAAAAATCGTGCCGCAAAATTCGCATGCAGAGGTATAATTTCTGTTTATCAGTCTTCTTATGTTATGATTCTTGGAATATGAAAGAACATTTCCCACTCTTCCGATACCAAAGGGCCCAACCAATACAGAACCTATCACCGAATTGTTTGCTTTTTCTACCGCTTCTTGCAAAGTCATATCTTTAGCATCCCCCATTACATAGAAATCGTGCGTAGCTGAGGCAAAAGTGCAGCACGGGGCGACAACTTTCCCATCGCTTCTTACTGTGACAGCTTGGGAATCACATTTTTCATTATACTTTATTTTCCTGAACTTAAATTCTCCTTTGTCAAGTTTCTTCGCTTCACCTTCTCTGAAAGCATGGCTCCATTCATAGCATGCAACCTTCTTACCATCAATGAGAATAAAATCATTTTCAAATTCTCCTCCTAGATCTTCTGCAACTCTTCTTAGCATTGACCAATTTCTGAAGTGCGTGCTTTTCAAATCAGTAACACCAATGTTCGGACCGAGATTATATTGTAAAGCTCCTTTCAAAGCATTGAAAGCATGTTCGTATGGAACGAACTCAGAATGACTTTGGTCCATGCTTATTTTTAAAGCTCCAAGACCGCTATCAAAAAGTCTTTTTGCCATTTCCTTGCCGGTTTCTTCGTCTTTTGCATAAGAGCCGTTTGTTATAAGACCACAAAACATTCCAGCTTTATGCGCATAGCTTATAGCATCAAACAAGTCTTCTCCTAATAACAAAGGTTCGCCGCCAGTAAATGAAACACTCCTTATGCCGTATCTTCTTGCTTGGTCTGTATAATCATGCATCGTTTCAAGCGACAATCTTTGCGGTTTACTGCTTTTCTGAATACCGCAATATACACAATTAGCATTACAGCCATCTGTTGTAAGGAAACTAAGTTTATTAGGTCTGTAGTTTACCATAAAACAAATAAAACACTAATCTTTAAACGCTTTTCTTTAAGCTTAAATTTTTAATGTTTCTAATATTTAATGATAAAATGCCAACTAAAATTAATATTCAAAATAGATTCAATTATTTAAAACAAAAAATTGAAGCGGGAAAATCCAGCAAGTTTGAAGAACATGTTTATAGTGGTTGTGAAAAAGCTCTTGAATTCTGTAAGTCTTACTTAAAGGAACAAAACATAACCAGTGACGTTCCATTAGAAACAACTATACTTGGTGTCGTTCGAATGTCGTTGACGTTTAAAGCACGTGAGGAAAACCCTTCGTTTTTATATAAACTTAAAGCTGCTGGATATAGAAGAGCTGAAAACAAAGAGAGTGTTATACCGCCTATAGAACCTTATCTTCTGTTGGATATTAAAAGTCCTTATGTTGCAGCTGTAAACAGAGTTTTTGAAAAGACAACACCGAAAATAATAAATAAGTTTGAAGTTGTTGATTGGGGTGAAATGTGGCGTTCTTTTCCTCAAGCTGAAATTAAATTTGAAAGCACAGCAAAAGAAGGTTTATTAAGTTTTCGTGGTGATAAATTTTCAGATTTGAATGTCACAATAGGCAAGTCTTTCTCTATGAAGTCTCAAACTGTTAAAGAATTTGTTCTACAGTTAGAAGAATATGAAAATGATTTTGGTTTAAAAAATTAGTTATTTTCATAACTTCCTATTTTCACTCGCTATGGAACTTATATGGAAAAGGTTTTAAGGTACGTGTAAATAAACGCACTAAATAATATTTTCAATTTCATATAAAGAATTAATAACTTTTACAGAAGGGTCATAATGCATTTTTCTTTTCTGTTCTCTTAGCACAATGACTGGCTTTACTTGCGCTGCTATTGCGGCTTGAACATCTTCGTTCGCGTTTCCAACGTAAATGGTCTCATTATTTTTAACACCCAATTCTTTCATGCAAACAAGTAAACTATCAGGATGCGGTTTTGGTTTTATCCCAACATTGTTTGATACGATTGAATCAAACCTTAATCCTTTAACCTTTGATAAGACCTTTGATATTTCAGCATCAGCAACCTTTGTAAGCGCTCCCGTTACAATCCCCAGTTTTATCCCCTTCGCTCTCAAATTTTTCAAAGCAGCGGCATCATCGTATACTCCTGTATGTCTTGCCCTTTCTTCTGGGCTGTCGTTTTTCCAAAAAACCCTCCAAAATTTCATATAGTCTATTCCAAGCCTGTCTTCAATTATTTTGTCTCTGTTGCTTCCGTTGCAATACCAAAAATCGTCTACAAAGTCTTTGCCAGCCTTTAAGTCTAGTTCATAAATAGTTTTTCCAACAACATCTTCTCTATATTCTTTGGTTTGAAAAACTAATGTTCCATCGAGGTCAAGCATTGCTGCGCTCAATTTCATAAAAAGCTTATGCAATAAAAACTTTAAATAATCTTCTATGATTTTTTATTTAATCTAAAATATAGAATTTTCATGAAAACAGGCTTTGTTGCAAAACAGCCTTTTGTTGCATAAGTAAGTTGTCTGTTGCAAAAGTCAAAAAAGGATGTTTATGAAAAAAATTAAGTTTGAAGCAAGATTCAAGAAAGTGGATTTATTCAATAACACTTTACATTTAATAGTATATCCAGAAGAAGGATTGAAAACAGCGAATGCATTATACGACCTTAAAGAAGGACAAAAAATAAAGGTCTCTATTCTCATCTTAAATGATTGATTTTTAAAGCATGTTTACTTATTCTTAAATATGCCAAAAACAGCTAAACCGACTCTGACAGAAGATGAAATAAGGATTGACATTCTGGAATATCTTTATGATGCTTGGAAGAACCCAATAGGTATGGATAGTCATAAACTAAAAATTAGCAAAATAACTTCTGACTTGAAGAAGAAAGGTATAGAGAAAAAGTATGTTGTTAGAAATTTAATCTACCTTATCGAGACTGGTTGGGTAAATGAAGAAGTGAAAGAATCTCAGTTTTTTACAGGCAAAATGAGAATACCTACTGAAAAGAAATCCTATAGAATTTCAAAGGATGGCATAGATTATTTTGAGGGGTCTTCTAAGTTTCAAAAAAGTAATAAGTTAGCTGGTATAAGCATGAATGATATTAAAAATAGTGTTATAATAGTAGGGGATAATAATGTTGTTAGAAACGAATATAAGGATTTATTTGAGGTTCTAGAGGATTTGGGAAGGCAAATCAGGATAAACAGCCAATTATCCAACGAGGAGAAATTAGAATATCAGGCTGAGGTAGACACAATCGAGGCTCAGATAAAGAAGTCCGAGCCTGATAAAAGCATACTAAAGACTTCTTGGGGAGCCTTGGAAAAATTATCAACTGTTGCAGGTATTGTAGAAATAATAGAGAAAGTCAGACCTTTCATTTTGAAACTAATAGGATTATGAAGTTTTGTTGAATAAGCCTCTGTTGAAAAAGTCGGCTTTCACTACCTTAAGCGGTAAGAACGCTTAATCTCATTCCTTGGATGAAAGAATCCTATGAAAATACGCATAGAGAACAGCAAGGACGCCAAGGATTTCATAAGCCTATGCGAATCTATAGCCAACGCGGAAGAGAAAAGGCTTAAGAAAAAGTGAACTGAATTAGCTTTATGGCGGACAACCTGACAAGGAAGCAGAGAAGCTACACTATGTCGAGGATACGTAGCAAGTGGACGAAGCAGGAGAAGGCCGTCCATAATATTCTGAAGGCTCTCGGCATGAAGCACACGATGCACCCGAAGATTGACGGAAGCCCAGACGTAATACTGCCCGACTCGAAGACGGCCGTTTTCATAAACGGATGCTTCTGGCATAAGTGTCCGCTTCACTATAAACCGCCGAAGTCGAACAGGAAATACTGGATTCCGAAGATAGAGAATAACGTTCTCAGGGACAAGAAAAACATAAGGCTTCTGAGGAAGGCTGGATGGAAAGTCATCGTGGTTTGGGAGCATGACTTGAATTAACCTTTATTGTTATCCTCTTCAAACCTCTCGAACTCGCCCTCTTCCCTGAAGTCGATTGAATATTCAAGGCTCCCGACCTTCTGTATTATCACCGAGTCTATGCCTATCTCCTGAAGCGTCTTATAGCTAAGCAGGTCTCCTTTCTTCAGCTGAAGGACATCCCTCAGAATCCATTTTCCGAGAGCCTTGTTCGGGTCGCTCATCAGTGCCTTGTCGTTGTCTTGGCAGACCTTAGCTTTTATGACGCTACCGTCTGGAAGATTAAGATTGAACTTGGTGTCCCTTTTCGGGAAGAATCCGACAAACTTCTCGTGTATCCAGTGCGGTATCCTTATGTATACCTCGTCGTCGTCCCTTGCTCTTCCGCCAGCGTTCCACTGATTGAGCCCGCTTCTTTCAGGAACTATCTTTCTTCCTTTTTTCATAGAGTAAAGCGGAAGGATTATAAATTGGTGCCCAACACTCATAGCCTTCAACATGAGCTTCTTGTGCCCTGCCAAACTTCTGTCAAGGATGTTGAACGGGTCTTGCAGAATTTTCACGATTATCTGTGCCACTATACCAGTTCTCGAAAATTTCTTCAGAAGGACGCTCTTTGAGATATTGAATATATATTCGTTTTTTCCGTCAGAGAAACTAACGGACTTTCCAGTCCCTTTGAATATTCTAATGTTGCCTATATCCACCAAATCCATGGGGCATTCGCAGATTACCATCTTTCCGCTTTCTCTTCTTATGCAGTGGTATATTATTTCGTCCACTCCATAGTTCCTTTTCGAGAACTCGATTCTTTTATTTCTCAATTCAGCAATCTTCTTAGCCTTTTCCAAAGGGGCAAGGCTTGAGAATTCCAGCATGTCCTTGTTGAACTCCGCCACTTTCTGAGTATTGCTATTTCCAACGAAAGTTTTTATACCTACTCCAGTTCTCTTGAAGATCGCATCGACAGAAGAGTCGTCTCGACTTTTGTTCTCTGCATCAAAGGCCTTGCAATACAGATTCTCGGCTACCCTTGAATCAAGATACGGGATATCGCTTTCAGAAAAAAGCTTGCTTAGCGAGCCTATTACCCTGAGCATATTTTCGTAGTATTTCCTCTTTTGCTTAGGATAATCTCGATAATTACGCATACTATATTATCTTTCTTTGAGGATTTAATTTCTTTCCCTGAAGCACTGCCATCATATTTTTGGCTATCCTTTTGACAACGGGAACAGTTACGCTGTTTCCAGCTTGATGATAGAGCTCGCTATCGGGAAGGTCTTTCGGAAGCTTGAAGTTCTTCGGGAATCCCTGCAACATGAAGCATTCCCTCGGAGTGAGCTTCCTTATCCCTACAGAATTCTTGATTAAAGGAACATTATGTCCGCCCCTCCCCATGTTTGCAGTCAGCGTCGGGACAACCCCCTTCTTATTAACTCTTACATAGCTCCTTCTCCACTGGTAAACTGTATGCTCGGAGTTTGCCTCGTTCTTCATCTTTTCATACATGGGCTTGTCATTATAGTAATATTTTTTGTCAGCCTCTTTTGCGACGTATTCCCTGAAGCTTTTAGTCAGAGGAATCTCCTTCGGGAATATGAAGTTGTCAGACTTGCCCTCGTCTAAGAAGCCAACAATGAATATCCTTTCTCTGTTCTGCGGAACATTGCCGTGCTTCATGCTATTCAGGATTTCAGATTTTATATGATATCCCAAGCCTGTCAACGTCTTCTCTATGACTTCGAATGTATTGCCTTTGTCGTGCCCTTTCAGATTTTTAACATTCTCCAGAAGGATGGCCGTCGGCTTCCTCTCTCTAAGAATATCTTCAATTCTGAAGAATAGATTTCCGCCAGCTTTCTTGTCCTTGAATCCGTTCATGTATCCAGCTATGCTAAACGCTTGGCATGGAAATCCTCCGAGAAGCACATCGAATTTCGGGAACTTGCTTATATCGACTTTCCATACGTCTCCTACAGTCATCTTCGGGCTCTTGAAATTCAAGTCGTATGTCTTTTTGCATTTCTCATCAAAATCGTTGGCGAAGACTGTCTTGAATCCAGCACGCTCGAATCCGAGCCTTAAGCCCCCTACTCCTGCAAACAAATCAACAGTCTTGAATTTTTTTCTGGCCATTCAGTTCACTTTTGCTCCGACTTCAATTCATGCTTTTTTGTGTATACCTTCACCATGACTTCTTTTCCGATATATTTATCTAACTGCTGTGAACGGATGTTGAATGCCCCGTAAGTATAGGTCTTAGAATTAGACTTCTTCAACTTCTTCTTATCGGAAACTCCAGTAATCTTAGCTACAAATTGTCCGATGAGACCCATATATATTATTCTATATAGAAGGTATATAAATGTATCTTCTATATAGAAAGATTTATATATTTGTTGTATACAATATTCTATATAGAAAGAGGTGATAAATATGGACGCTACGGCTCCAACTGATTGGAGAAAAATAAAAGGAGAAGAAATAGCGAGAAGGTTTACTATCAAGCCTGTGAGAAACGGCTGGATAGTTCCTTCTCAGACAAGAACTGTAAGGTATTTTGTCATGCTTAAGCATGACCACATGACTTGCACATGTCCAGACTTTGACATGAGGCATGCGAAGTGCAAACATATCTGGGCAGTTGAAATAATACTAAGCAGACAGACAAACAATAATGGAACAACGACTATAACAAAGACTGTGAAGGCAACATACTCACAAAATTGGCAGGCTTATGACCAAGCAAAAACTCATGAAAAGGAAATGTTCTTGAAATTGCTTAACGATTTATGTAGTTCAATACCAAACCCAGAATATACTTTCGGCAGACCCAAACTGCCATTATCTGATATGGTCTTTGCCTCTGCTTTGAAAGTCTATAGCACATTCTCTTTGAGAAGGTTTGTTAGCGATATGCAAATAGCAAAAGAAAAGAGCCTTATTGACAAAGTTCCTTACTATTCTACAGTTGCAAGATACATGGAAAGCGAGGAAATGACACCTGTTCTAAATCAACTGATAGAAAAGAGCAGTCTGCCATTGAAAAGCGTAGAAACAGATTTTGCAATCGATAGCTCTGGATTCAGCACATCAAGATTTGACAGATGGTTTTCTATGAAATACGGAAGGGACAAAAACTTCAAGGCATGGATTAAGGCTCATATGGTTTGTGGTGTCAAAACTAATATAATAACAAGCGTAAAGATAACCGAGAGCAACAAACATGACACATTGCAATTCAAGGAGTTAATAAGCAGGACTGCGGAGAACTTTGACTTGAAAGAAGTTTCGGCAGACAAAGGATACATATCAGTAAATAATCTTAAACTTGTGGAAGAACTTGGTGGAAAGGCATATATTCCGTTCAAGAGCAACACAGTAATGAGTGCGAGACAACCTCAGATATGGAAGAGAATGTATCACTTCTTCATGTTCAATCGTGAAGAATTTATGGAGCACTATCATAAGAGGTCAAACGCAGAGAGTGTATTTCACATGATTAAAAGCAAGTTCGGAGATTCAGTAAGAAGCAAGACTAAAACAGCACAAATTAACGAAGTATTGCTAAAAATATTATGCCATAATATTTGCGTGGTAATTGAGGAAATGAACGAACTTGGAATTAAACCTAACTTTTAGTAATCTTAAATTAGCTAATAATCTTTGATGTTTAGTTATTTCGTTGCCTAAGCGTAGAATCAAACTCTCTCTATATTCATCTATATAAGGAAGAAACTCTCTGTTTCCAATCTTTACTGGCTTTATCAATCTTTCTTTTTGCAAACTCATGCTGTGAACACGGGATTCCAAAATCTCTATTAAATCTTCAATCATATGTAATAGAATGTTCTGTTCGATTTAAATATGAACTACTTTTTAGGCAAAAACTTAAATTGCACAAAAAGTAATTAATTTTAAAGACTAATTAGGCAAAGCAGTTCTGGGGCATCAACCTAAATAATTGGATTACAATAGGAATTTCAGCACTTAATTTGGTATTGCTTGCCGTGAATATTTATCTCCTAACAAAACCTGCGTAAGATTTTTGTTGCAAAAGTGATTAACTTGTTGCAAAAGTAAGACCTAAATCCGACTTACGCAACAAAGCTATGAAAACAATAACGTTTAAATAGTCTTGGGAAGATATAATTTTTTACTTAGATGATATTATGTTCGCCTCAAAGTAACATGGGCAATAGCTGATTAGGCGACTAGATGATGCTCCTTCTGACAACAATATAGTTGTCATTCAAGCCATACTATCAAGTGCGGTTTTGATTAATGTTCATACGTCATGTATGGATTGCCAAATGAGTTAATACGTTTGTTGAGCCAAAAGCTATGAAAATCCCACGGGGAAAATGATGGCAATGGAATTAGGATGCACATTGCAAAGATGCTTTGCGATGTAAGGGTTGAAGACGATGAAGAATTTGAACACCTCTTGATGTGGAAACACAGATGAGAACAAGACGGTAAGTCGAGTCTTTTAGGTCTTTATGATCAATGAAACCAGCAGAAGTGGAAGTTAGGGTCTGAGCAGGGAAGCCAATAGGTGGATAGCTCAGCTTTCGAGAACGATGAAGGGCGCAGCAAACTGCGATAAGTCTTGGGTAGGCGTAAGCAGCCTTTGAACCAAGAATCCCCTAATGTGAATTCATACCAGCTTCGGTTGGTGTTTCGAAAGAATCGATAACCCGCTGAATTGAAGCATCTTAGTAAGCGGAGGAAAAGAAAACGAATGTTTATTCCGTCAGTAACGGCGAGTGAAGACGGAAGAGAGCAAACCGAATTGCTGCAGAAATGCAGTTAAGATGTGGAGCCTGGCACAACTTAGCTAGTTGACTTGAAGTCTGCTGGAAAGCAGTTCCATAGATGGTGATAGACCAGTAAAGGAAGACTAGAAAGTTGATTCAGGAAAAGACTACTGTTCCTCGAATTTGGAGCAGGAAGATGGCTGTCATCAATGGCCAACTCTAAATATCTCGAAAGTCTGATAGTGAATAAGTAAGGTGACTGAAAGCTGAAAAGTATTCTTAACCGAAGATGAAAAGACCTTGAAACCTATTGGTTATGGTCATCCATGGTCTGAAAGGTTCTCTTGCGAAGGAAAATTGCGCAAGCAGTGTGTACGAGCAGGAGATTACAGGATCATGGAGTCCGTGTAGAAACACGGGGCAGGGAGTTTGTTTTTGTGGCAAGGATAATTTGTTAAACAAAGTATCCGCAGCGAAAGCGAAGGTGCGTAACGCAAGTGTGGCACGAGGTCTGAAAGGGCCTGAAGTCACAAGGACAAGACCCGAAACCGCTTGATCTAACCCCAGTTAAGATGAAGCGTAGCGAAAGCTGCGTGGAGGTCTGAACCGATGTTGGATAAACCACTCGGATGAATTGGGGTTAGGGGTGAAAAGCCAAACGAAGGCGGTGATAGCTGGTTCCTTTCGAAATATGTGACTAGCATAGCCTCATCAGAGATAGTTGGCAGGGTAAAGCACTGATTGGGGGACCAAGGAAAGAAATTTCCAGTTTTCCTGTCAAACTAATAATCTGTCAACGTCGTAGAAGATGGGAGTAAGGGCACCCGGGTAAGCCAGGTGTCCGCAAAGGGAACAACCTAGCCTGAGGTTAAGGTCCCTAATCTTAACTAATTCACAAAGCTTGTACAAGTCCCAAAACAGGAGGGGCGTAGGCTCAGAAGTTGCCATCGCATAATCAACGTGTAACAACGGACCTCTCGAGGACTTGCGCGGTGAAAATGGACTGGAGTAAGTTAAGAACCGATACCTCAGATTGTGAAAACAATGTGATAGGAAGGCGTTCTGTTTGGGTAGAAGCATCTTCGTAAGAAGATGTCGACCATACAGAATCGAAAATCCTGCTGGTAGTAGCATCGAAGAGAGGTTAGAAACCTCTCCGCCTTAAGGACAAGGATTTCACGACAACGTTTCTCGGTCGTGAGTTAGTCAATCCTAACCGTACTCTTAACTGCTGTACGGGAAGGCAAATCTGTTAATATTCAGATACCATAGGCATACGTGTGGCAACACAAGTCTGATTGCAGACACTTTAGAGATATGGCTACGCAAGTTAAGTAGCTAAAACTGAGGAGTTCCATCATGGAGAGAATCAGTTGAATCTATGAATAGCTCTGCTGTATAGTGGAGTTAGCCAAATTCCTAGAGTCCATGAAAATGTAATCAGAAAGGATTGTCTATGATTGTACTGAGAACCAATACTGGTATCCTTGCTGAAAAGGCAATGGCGTTTCGGATAATCCTAGTTTAGGGAAATCGGCAAAATGGACCCGTATCTTTGGTACAAGGGTTGCCTATGCAGAAGTGCATAGGTCGCAGTGACATGGAAGAGGCGACTGTTTAACAAAAACATAGCTGACTGCTAAAGAGAAATCTTTTGTATAGTCAGTGAGGCCTGCCCAGTGCGAGTGTGTGAAAATCGGTTTCAACCGATCCAAGCCCTCGTTAACGGCGGCGGTAACTCTGACCGTTGAGCATTATAAAAAAGGCGGTCATTAAATCTGACTGTATGCTGGAAACCCTGAAAGTTTCAAGTCCTGAGAAAGGGAAAATCTTGAAAAATAAATGTAGGGCAATCAGCAGGAAACCGTTTCGATTAAGATGGTGATAAAATGAAGAGCACTTTCATAAAAAGATCTTATTTGATTGGAGTAGCAGACTCAGAAGGTTGTTTCAGTATATCTACAAAAAAACAAAATGATGCGAGATTTGGCGTTGTTTTAGATCCGTTATTCCAAGTGACGCAACATGAAAAAAACAGAATAATACTAGAAATGTTTTTGGATGAATTAAAATGTGGAAGGATAATATCAAAGCCAGGTCAAGAAGACGTCTTAATTTATATTGTAGATAACAGAAGACAACTCAAAGAAAAAATAATTCCTTTCTTTGAAAAAAATAAACTCATCGCAAAACAAAAAGATTTTGAAATATTCAAGGAAGTTGTAGAAGCATTAGAAAGAAAGGAACACCAAGACAAAGAGAAGTTCAAAAGACTTGTAGAAAAAGTTTTTAAAATGAATTTTAACGGAAAACAAAGACATTATGAACTTTCTGAACTTTTAAAACAAATAGATGAAACGGGATCCTCAGAGACTATACGTCAGACACCATGAAAATGGTGAAGATATAGTCCGACTCTTACAGTAATGTAAGTAAAGTTGCTTAAGGTAGCGTAGTCCCTTGTCGATTAAATGTCGACCCGCATGAATGGCTTAACGACTTCTTCGCTGTCCTAAACTAGAGTCCGGCGAACCTGCTATTGTGGTGAAAAGGCCACAGACCCTCAGGGGGAATCGAAGTAAGTATCTTGGATTTACCACTCGAAAGAATAAAGAAAAAATATGAACATAAGATTAATTTATATGGTAAGAAAAATCTTGAGAAGCGGATTAAAACAATAGGATTTTCAAATCCTGCTTATTTTAGAGTGTTGGATAAGAACGATATTTTTTCGACCCTTAAGAGAAGACCCCGTGGAGCTCTGCGGTAGCCTGTCGTTGTTGTAATATTGTGTTTGCATAGCGTAGGCAGTAGCTGCCAAGTTGCTGATTTAGGTCAGCAAATAGGCGACAATGTAACACTGCCCTTTTACAATCTTATGACTAACCTCGACTCGGGGGACACCGATTGGTGGACCGCTCGGCTGGGGCGGTACGTCCTTGACAGGAGATCAAGGGCGCCCAAAGTGATCCTCATTCCCGTCAGAAATGGGAAGTAGAGTGCAAGCGCAAAAGGATCATTTATTGGATTCAACATGGTGATGAATCCAACCGTGAAAGCGTGGGCTAGCGATACGCCGAGCGTTATTGATGGATGTCGGTGACTTCAGAAAAGCTACCCCGGGGATATGGTAGCGCAGAGTTTTGGTCTTCTAAGAAATTCTAGATATCTTAAGAGACGTAAGTCTCTAAAATAGTTATAGGAATTTATGTCTTATCATTACTGACGTAAATAAATAATTTTGTCTTAGAAGATTGCTAGATTAATGAGAGAAGTGCAGTTAGTCTAGTACTTTGCGCTGCCACCTCAAAACAGAGTCGTGGCGGGCGAGAGCTCCTATCGACCCCGCGTGTTGCTACCTCGCTGTCGGCTTCCCCTCTCCTGGCCGTGCAGTAGCGGCCAAGGGTACAGGTGTTCACTGGTTAAAAGGGGACATTAGCTGGGAGAGAGTGCAGGGGACAACACAAAGGGGTTAATAATAGATAAATACAATTAAAGTGCTGATTTGATAATGGGCGATTTAGCTTTGTTGGCTGGGATCGTTGGTAGCGACGGCCATATAGCTAAAGATGAGCCGCAAATAATCATCACGAATAAAAACCTAGATTTCATTGAAAGAACAGTAGTACCGCTAATAATAAAATTTACAAACAAAATTCCTTACATAAAATTTATCAATTCAGGTTTTGGGACAGGAAAATATTTTGTAAGAGTCTGGTCGCCAAATTTATGGAAAGAATTACAAGATAAATACAATATACCAAGTGGTGCTAAGTCAAAAACAATCAAGCCTCCGAACAATCTATCCAGGACAGATAAAATTGATTTTTTAAGAGGCTGGATAGCTGGAGACGGAAGTGTTACAAACGAAAGAGGCAGGCCAAAGATAGAGATTTGGTCTAAAAGCAATGAAATGCTAGGATGGTTCAAGAATGTCTTAGAGAAGAATGGAATTGAGAGTAGATTATTTTATGCAAGAAAGAAAGACGAATACATCTTAAGAATCGGAAAAAAAGATTCAGTTAAACTGTTTTTAAATACAATCTCAATTCCTCATCCTTCAAAACAGGAAAAATTATTAACCCTTTGTTCCTTGGCTTTCCAGCAATTCAGTACGTCGTGATCTGACGCGGGTCTCTAAAAATACGATTTGAATAAATGAAGAAAGGTCGATTAAACGAATAACAAATGACTTTATCGAAGTCACCTCTGATATTCAAAGCAATCTTCTCCTGATTTAGAAATGATTAGCTTTAGCGACAGTGCTAGCGATGAAATCATTCTACCGTATGTTAATTGGCAATGAATGAACCGTCCCAATGCGTTTATACGCGAATGGAGTAGCTAATGAGCCAAAATTTCAATTCCTACGTCAGACGACAAAGACAGTACGGTTTATATCTACTGAGGGTGTTGTTACCTGACCTGAAGGATGGGTGAGTACGAAAGGAACGCTCATTCGTGACCTCTGGTTTACCGGTTATCAATTGGTACTGCCGGGCAGCTACGTCATAACAGTTAACATCTGAAAGCATCTAAGATGGAAACTGTCGGGAAAAATAGGTAATTGGCGCGGATAGACGATCCGCTTAATGGGAGTGGAGTGTACGCACAAAGCTTCGGCGATGTGTTCAGCTCGCACTTTCCAATGCCTTCTAGCTCAGGCCTCTTAAAACACTTCTGCTGGTTTTATTCTCTTTTATTTTGTCGCTTAGCGATAGCTATTTAAATTTTTGCATCTATAACTATTTTAGAGTGGTAAAATGAGTTATGAATCAATAAGGCATCTATTAAATATTGATGTAGATGAACTTGGAAAAAGACTTTATCAAATTCCACTAAATGAAAGAGGAAAGATTGCAGAATCAGTAGCTTATGAATATAGTGCCATAAGTGGTGGTATACTCACAAAATCTAAAAATAAATCTGAGAGTTCGGATTCAAAATCGAGAATTTGTGGGGAACTTATTGCCGCATTTGAAGGCCTGAAAGAAACTTTTGAGATATCATATCCACAAACTGATTTATGTTTAGATGTTGCTCTTAAAAGTTACAAAGTCACTCATGATATAAATGGAATGAAGAGGATAGGAAGAATCTTGAAAAGTAATATTATAGGTTTGCAAGATTTCGTAGACAAAGCTACTGAAGATAAAAGAAAGGATGAAGTTATATATGGAGCGTCTGCAAGATTAACCTCTACAGGAAGTTTTAAGTGATAAAAATGGCAGTAGAAGCAACCAAAGTTGCAAAAGAAGAATATGCAAGAGCTATTGATGGAGTTAATAAAAAATTTGAAAATTCAACTGTTGTTGGATATGAGAAATCAGACGGAAAAATTATTTATCGAGTTTTTCCAGACGTACAAACCTTAAAGACAATGATGGAAATAGGGAAGGCAGAGTTTTCTTATGTTGGACAAATCAAACTTCAACAAACAGAGGAAGGCTTGGTTCCTACATTAGAAGATGTAGATTTGTCAAAAGTAAAACGTTTGCGTCTTCCTGAAAGTTTAGTTAAGAAAGCAAGGGAACGGGGAGAAAAAAGAAGAAAGGAAAGGAAAGAAAACGCACAAAAACTAAGGAGCTATTCAAGCCAGATACCTGATGAAATAAAGAGTATGATTAGAGGAATAGACGATGAAACAAGTTATGCTATCATGGCATGCCTTTCAAAGGAAGGGGAACAATCTTATGCTCAATTAAAAGAAAAATTAGGTCTTGATGACAGAACTTTGAGAAATAGCATTGTTAAAATGGAAGAAAGTGCATTAGTTGACGAAAAGGGACCAATCTATTTCATAAAAGATAAAACAACAGAGCGGACTATAGATGTAACAGCTCCTCCTCAAGAGTCAACTTTTGAAGTTACAAGTCTCGGAAAAAGCTTAATGAGAAATCTTTCCAAAATTTATGAATTACCACCAAAAGGAGAATGAAAAGTTAGTGATAAAATATGTTTGGCAAAAAAAATAGAGATGTTGACGGCTTTCCATGGGCAGACAGAAGTTATCCTGCTGCAGCTGCATGGTTCAAAAGAACTTATCAATCAGGTGCATTGGATAAACTTTATGCAGGAAAGAAATAGTTTTTTAAGCTCTGCTAATTAATTCTTTTTGTGGGCTGGGCAGACAGCTGTCCCTTTAAGGGGAGGAAACTCCATCCACCATTAATTTGCCGTTCGAGAGAACAGAGCTGAAAAGTTCGGGATTCGATTGGGCTTTAGATGTTCAAAAGAGTCGTGGCAAGGTGCAAGATCAAACAGTCCTAATGGACGGGTAGATCGCATAGACGAATGCTGTCAAACAGAGATGAACGTGTTTACGAGATTTGTTCACAGAAGATGGGTTATGCCCAGCACACATTTCACTTTGTTCTATGTGTAGACATTATTTGATTAATTAATGGTTGACTTAGGTGTTATATAAATCTTGCTATTTGAATGTTATTAAAGCTTAAAAGTATAAAACTTTTAAAAAGAGTTAGTTTTATATGAAATGGTCTATGACTATCTTATTTTTAGCAATTATTTTAATATTTTTAGTCAAGCCAACTTATGGTGATAGAACAGTAACTGGTCAAGGAATAATAGAAGTGCCTTGTAGGATTGACTATTTAATTAACATAGAATTATCTGGTGATTATTCTTCATTCCCAGATTTTATAGAAGATGATATTTTATTTCTAAGAAATGTTACGATAACTAATTTAGGAGACTGTATTTCACCAGAAGTTGATTTTACAATTTGGACTGAATCTGAATCTGGGATAGAAAAAAATTTTGGATTTAACATTCGGAATAAAGGTCTACCTCCTAATACATCTATAACAAATCTTAATGGGAGTTATGGTATTAGACTTGATGAGCTCGGAAGATGGAAAGTTCTCTCTAAAATAGAAATTTTAAATGCTGGTAGTGGAAGTTATGGCTCATCTTTGAAAATTAATGATACTTGGCTCAATGCTTTTACTGTTCATAGTAGACTTGAATTTCAATCTTTAGATTTAGCAGAACGGGCTGCTCAAGCAGCTATTGCGGCTGTATGGCTATCTATAATAGCAGTATCCATTATCATAATAGATTTTTTCTGGAGGCTTGGTTTAGAATATCGCCATAAAAGAGAAGAAGAGGGAAATATTGAAATTTTAAAAGAAATTAAAGAAATTTTAAAAAATATTGAAAATTTATTAAAAACAAGGAAGAAGAGAAAAATCAGAAAAAATTCTAAAAGAAGGTAACCCTTAAATCTTTTCATTCAATCACTTTGAACAGTTTAGAGAAATATTAAATTCTATCTCAGAATTGGGGTTCAAATTTGCTATATTTAGCTTGATGAAACCCCTATAATTTTCATTCAATATATAGACCCCTTCATATTCAAATGATAAAATGCATATGTCTACCTCACAATGGCCAACAATAGGAATTGGAAAGGAAGAACTATGATTAGTGAAGAATCCGTTTATTTCTTGAATCTTGCACTCTGAGAAACTGTATTTGTACGAGAAAAGACCCACATCCTTAAAATCTAACCCTTTAGATAGGTTGTTTGCAACTTTAAAGCTTAGATAGACAGAGTTATTATCTACCTTAGGATCCAAGTACTCAAATTTGTAATAACTTTCATTTATTTTAATAGACTCGTAGCCTTCCAAGTATATCTTTTCTAATCTTTTATTGTCCAAGAATGAGTATCTATCGAAGAACAGTAAAGCTTTATTCGCCGTTTCATCTATTGTCATATTCTTTATGCCAAAAATCTTAGTTGTCTGATCATCTGGAAAAGTATTGTTTCTAATAAAGAAATTTGTACCATTAAAGGAAATGTTAAGATAAGGAATTGAGAAATTAAGTACCATATCCCCATAGTCTAATGGTATCCAACCGAAAAATCCGCTGTTTTCAATCTTTAAAGGTATTCTTATGGCTTTATAATTTTCCCAAAATTGTTGATTCCATGTTACAGGTGCAAGGTCTTTGCCGTCAATTAAGTAGCCACTTTCTATTATATTATAATAAGAAATATGTGGCAACAAAAAGTTTAAAATTATTGTAAAGGAAGCGATACCTACTATAGCAAGCAAATAGTAAATTGATCTTGTAGGGAAGATCTTCAAGACATTCCTTGCCTGTTTTTCCTTAAAGAAAAAACTAATTAAAAAGATACCCACAAAACTAAATGAAATCGTAATAAAACCGAATGCAGTTGATAATCCAGAAATAAAATTAAAAGAAGAGTAAAAGGTTGAAATAGAAGTTGCAAATAAAGTAAAACTAATTAAAAATGAAAAAAAAGTAAAAATCTTTAAAGTGCCACTAATAATCTTCTCCTTTTTATATTTATTTTTGATAAACTCCTGCAAATAAACAAGAAACATTGCTCCTAAAATAAAACTTATGGCATTATCAATTTGCGACATTAATTCAGGTTGAAAGATAACCCAAGATAATGGAAACAACAGAAATGTTAAATAGGACTTCATTATAAAATAAATAGAAAATCCTATAAAGAAAGAAAAAATGGTTTTTCCAATCTCTCCTATTTTATCCCATTCTTTCTTGTTATAATAAAAAAGAGAGTATAATATAACGAAACCTAAAGGAAATGAAATAAATAAGGTAACTATTGGTATATTAAAAATTTGTGAAATTGTGCTTATAATGTCAGGCGATATTTCTCCTACCATTTAATCACCTAAACGATTTGCTCATCATCCATATTAATAGAGCTGCTTTTAAACTTTAAAAATAATCCTTAAATCTATTGAAAATTGATTATTTGATAATGACTACAGATTTACCAAAATTCAAAAAACTAAAATTGTTAGATGAATTATTAGTTATAAGTAGTAGTGGATTTGGAAGAAATCCAAAAGTTATTTACAAATCTCTTAGAGAAGATGAACATATTACAGTTATGGTAAAAGATGGTATTCTTGATATTCATAAGAAAAACGAGAAAACAGGAAAATATGTACCAATGATACAAAAGCCTTTGACTCAGTTGGAAGCAGAGCTATCGCATGCACTCTTAAATCATATCAAAGAAATAAATCCATCAGATAATAAATATGTAAATTACCTCGTTCTTATTATCGATGAAGAAAAAAGAGACGGTTTTTTAGAAAAAGCTTACAAAATCAAAGGTAAGAAAGCAGAATTATCAAAAATAGATGTAGAAAAAATACCATTAGAAAAATTTTCTATTATAATCCCTATGTCAAAAGTTATTAAGCAGAAATTTACGAAGGCTTTTGTATTGGACAAGAATGGAGATATTATAGGATGTCTCAATTTCGCAAAAGACAAATATTACTTTTCAAATTTTGAAAATATTAAGGAAGAGTTAGACAAGATTTTTGGATTTGAAGAAAATAATCCTTAAATACTGATTTTTAGAAAGACTTAAAAATCTATGTTAACTAATCTTAAATATGATAAAGATAGCTTTATTGGCATTAGCTTTAATTTTAATAGTTCTTATTGCAGGGTGCACCAGTAGCACAAATTATGAACAGCCTGCTACAGGTAAAGCGATTCAATCCGAAACACCTCAACCTGTCGAACAACCTAAACCTGCTGGCCAACCAGCCGTTAAAACATTTAAAGTAGGAGACTCTGCAACTAACGGTAAGTTATCAATTACATTGAATAATGTAAGATATGCCCAAACAATTGACGAAAAGAATAATGAATACTTGGTAGCAAAAGCTTCTGAAGGCAAGAAATTTGTAATAATTGACGTAACATTAGAAAACTTGGAAAAAGATAAAACACATCCAATTAGCTCAATTATGATGTTTAAACTTGCAGACAAAGAAGGATATGGTTATAATTTAGACTTTGCAGCTTTCACAGCATTAGATAAGGCGTGCAAATGCGATGGCGATTTACTACCTGGAATGAAAATGAGAGGAGAACTCCCATTTGAAGTTCCCGAAAATGCACAAGGGTTACAATTATTTTTCTTATACGGCATAGGAGAAACTACAGCAGTCTTTGATTTACAATAATATTGATAATACTTAAATCTTAATTTTTCTATATGATTAATATGAATGATGACACTGCAATAAAAATAAAAAGGATAATATTAGGTGTTATTATTTTTAGCATTCTTTTGTTGGTAGGCGGTATTGCTTTTAATCAATTCCTAATAGGAAAGATTATGACTCTCTTTGGAGTGGTCTTATTTCCTGTTTCAATGTCTATTTATGCTCTTAGAAAGGGAACTACTGAAGAAAGGGAAAGATGGGCTAAAGAAAGAGGAAAAAGAAAAGAAAATGAAGAACAAAGAAAGGAAAAAGAAAAATACTTGAAACAAATTGAAGAGGAAGAAGAAGCAAAAGAGAGAGGAAGAATACGAGCAAGGGAAGAAGATTAATATGAAACTCTTAATAGCTATATTGATTTTAGCAACAGTTTTGATAGCTGGATGCACGCAACAGAATACAGGAATAGTCTGTAATTCACCTTACATAAGACACGAAGTGGGTTGTTGTTTAGACCAAAATGAAAATAAAATTTGTGATACTGATGAAATTGATTTATGCGAATATGTAGTTTGTAATGATTATTGTTCAGAGGATACTCTTTATTATAATGGCACTTGTATTAAGGGACAATGCAATTACTCTTCTCAAGTTTGTCAATATGGCTGTGATAATTTTGGTATCTTCTACGAATGTAGAAAAATACCAGAAATACCACCATCTTGTATTGGTGGGGCATTGTTTATTCGTGGAACACCAGAATGTACTGGTACCCAATTACAAATCACTCTTGAAGTATACTATGTTAATTTAAGTGATTTTAAAGCTGATAGTAGAGATTCAACTGGAGCTATAATAGATACGGCTAAAGTAAGAACAGATGGTCCAGATTCTCTTGCAGAAGGAGAAATAGGAACTGTTAATTTCACTATGACGACATGTAGTGGCATAGATGAAATCAGAGTTACAACAAATTGTTTCAATGTCGGAACAGATTGGACACAAATAGCATAGTTACCCTTTTTATTTTAAATTCTCTTTGATTTAGAAAAACTTGAAATCCTTAAATCCTGATTTTTACATATGATTAGTATGGGAATAAGTGAATGTTCTATTTGCAAGAAAACATGTTGGTTTGAAGAACATAAACATAATGGGAAAACATATTGTGAAAAATGCTGGAAAGCATTAATGGCAAAAGATAAAAAACTAATAAAAGAGGGTAAACCAAAAAAAGCGATAAATTACATAATAGCAATTATTGTAGTTATCATATTCCTATTTTTGATATTTTGGATTTTATATAGGATATCAGGTCATATGGGACCAGCAATTAGAGCAGGACAGTTAGCAGAAGAAGAATGTATTAAGTTGGGTTGTAAATTTATACTCGGTAATTGCGTTTGTTGAAAATGATACTATGAAATGGCTTATAGCTATACTAATTTTAGCAGTGATTTTGATAGCAGGTTGCACTGAACAACTTGTAAATCAAAGAAGCGAAGAAACTCAACAACCTTCAATATTACCAGTTTCTACGCTTACAAATGAAGATATATGCAAAAACTACATACAAGAACGATTGAGAATAAAGGAAAGGGTTTCCCAAATACCAATAAGTTATAGAATATTAGAAACTAAATCTTTTAATTCTGTTAATGATACTTTACACTACCTTGAAGATCAATGGCTAATTAGATATTCAGGTTTTAGCGGTTCAAACACATTAGATTTAAGCTATTTATGCAATTCTAATAAAGTTATTCTATCCATAGTAGAGATGGAAATTAACACAGCTAAACTTAAAACACCTTTGTTCTGTGATGAAAATGGAAAAATACAGAATTGTTCATTATATTGGCTTACTGATACTGTAAGTGGTTCTTGCAACCCTAACTATTCTGAAAGAACTTACGTATATGAAAGACCTTGTCCATAACTTACGTTAGAAGTTTATATCCAAACTTTCTATACTTTTATTATGAAAGAGCATCACTATACAAGATGTTTTAAATGCGGCAATAAAACAAGATTATTTAGATGTAAATACTGTGGAAATTATTTTTGTGGTGCATGCTCTGACCCTAAAATGCCTTTAACGGCAGAAATGGTTTTTAATGAAAAAGACCCAGTTCTGGCTCAATTATATGAAAAGGAATGGAGAAAAGGAGGACATGCTTGCGTTCCTTATGGAGAATGGAAAATAAACAAAATGAAGGAAGATGAGACAGAACTAAATGAAAGGGTTTTAAGAGCTTTTGATGAAATCCAAAAAAATTTCCCATTGCACCCTTCTAAAACATCTATCAAGCTTCCTATAAAATTACCAAAAATGCCAATAAAAGAAGAACATCATAGAAGGATACCATTAAAATCAATCATTGCTATAATAATTTTGATAATTATCGGATTATACACTTACTTTAATTTTGATAGGGTTTCAGAAATGATGAAAAATGTATTTCTTCTTTTTGGACCGACCACTAACTGCAAATCTGATTTTGTAAAAGCATACGAATCAACGGCATCTTTCGGAAAGGACCCATCTACATATTGTCAGAAAACTTGTATTGAAAATTATAATTCAACTGAATATAAAGTGGTTGAACCGAATGAAACAAGCAAATTGACTATTTGTTATTGTAACATAAAAAACTGTAGTGTTTCTAAAGCTGTTAAACCAAATATTTTTTCCACTGTAATTTTAAAATGTAATGATGGAACGCCTTATAATCAATGTTCTTCAAATAAACCTTTTTATTGTTTCAATGGAACTCTAATAAAAAATATAAGCAGTTGTGGTTGTCCGATAGATGAAGTAGCACAAAACGATTCTTGCATATCAAAGTTTATAATCAACCCCAAAGAGCAAAACTTGAATTATATTCTCAAAGGAACTTCTTCAAGCGTTAAATTTACAGTTTATGGTGGGCTAAATGATTATCTGGCAGCACTACCGAGATATTACTATTGCGAACCTTCTTGTCCATCAGATAGAGAATTGGAATTAAGATTTCTTGACCAAAACAAGCAAAAAGGATATCTAACTGACTTGGTAAATAAAATTAAATCGCTGACAAATAACAAAGATGACCAAGCCAGAATAGCTATAAGTTTAGTTCAAAAGATTCCTTATGACTGGGAAGGGTTCAAAACTAATAATTTGAAAGATAGATACCCTTATGAAGTAATTTATGATAAAATGGGCGTTTGTGCAGAGAAAGCTCATTTATTAGCATTTATTTTAAGAGAATTAGGTTTTGGTGTAGTCTTATTCAAATATGAAAGTGAAAGTCATATGGCAGTTGGATTAAAATGCCCTTCACAGTATAGTTATAAAAATAATGGCTATTGCTTCGTTGAAGCAGCTGCACCTTCTATAATTACGGATGAAGAAAGTGATTATGTTGGTGTCGGTAAGCTTTATTCCACACCTGAAACTATAGCAATAAGTGATGGTGTCTCATTTGAGAGCGTTTCAGAAGAATATAATGATGCTAAAGAATGGAGAATGTTATATAGATTATCAGACTCAATGGGAGGATTTCTTGACGCTTACAATTATTACAGATGGACGTCTTTGGTAAACAAATATGGTATTGAACTTTCAGGAAAAAGTGTCGTAATTTCTTAATTTTTATTTTTTATTTCCCTTATTAAACTGTTCAGACATTTATCGCAGATGCTTCTTTTAAGGATTTCTTGCCCTTACCTGTTATTGAATAGAATCTCCATAATCTTGCTTCTGGATTTATGCATTTGACAAGACCTCTTTTGTTCAGCCATAATATTCTCGTGCTTACATTGTCCCTTGCTACATTTATCTCTTTGGCAATCTGCTTGGGAGACTTGGGATTTAAGTTTTCTTAATTCATTTAATATAATATGGGTAAGTTATTGTCAGGATTTAAACTTATCATAAGCCTAATTTTAATAAGTTACTTGGTGTCTTCTATAAGTTTACTAACTGTTGCTGGAAATAATATCCGTTTTTTATATTTAGAGGCGGGTTGGTTCCTCTTCTATTTTCTATTTATTATATTGTTGTGGGTAAAGAGTATCAGAATAGGTATTAGATTATTATTTTTAACTATTCTATATCTTAATTTGATACTTTTCGGAACTGAGTTCATAAGTTTAATATTTTTTGTTTTTATAACCGGCGGGTTTCTAATCTATAGAGATATTGAAATTAAAAAAATGAAATATAAGGAAAAATCAGAAGAAATAAAAATGCCAATTAAGGAAGATTATAAAAAAAGAATTGAGAAAGAGTTGAGCGAGCCATTTGAGGCTAAAGAAACTGGAAAGAAACTAAAATTGATGGGCATAAAAAGAAAGTCCGAAGAAGAGCAAAAGAGCCCAGAGGAGTATAATAAAAAAGATATTATTAATTTTTTCAATTTTTTAGATGAAAATTATGGCAATGAAATACCTAAAGACCCTAAGCCAGAGGTATATCTGGATGACGCAAACTTTAGTCTGTTCTACGGGTTTATTTCTAATGCCAAAAAAAGCTTGGATATAATAACAAATGTTTTTGAAGAAAAGACATTATTGAAGCTTCTTTACCCCCTAAAGGAAAAGGAGATAACAGTAAGGATAATTACAAGAAGAATTAAAGGTCAAGGATTTCTGGAAGAATTTAAAAAATCAAGCAAATTGAATATAAAATTTAAGAGAAGGAATCAAGTTCATGCAAAAGTAATGATACGTGATGAGGAAAAAATGATAACTGGGTCTTCAAATATCGATTCCTCTTCAGTGAGCGAAAATAGAGGATTTTTTGAAGCAAACATAATATCAGAAGACAAAAAATCTGTGAATCTTGCACAAAAAGTTTTTGATTCTATATGGAATGATAAAGACGACATAAGAGATTCAGATATCAAAGATTCATATTTTGTTTATTCAAAGGACAGCGAATTATGCTTACCTTTGTGTCTGAAAAAATATTTCAATAATGAAAAAAAAGAAGTTTTGATTTTGATGGGTTCAGGACTTATAGACAAAGAAATAATAGACAGAATCATGGAATGGACAAATGCAAAGGTTAAGATTGTAACAGGAAAAAAATGGTTAGTTGATAGAATGACCATTGCCAAACGAGAAACGCTCGATTTTCTTCAAGAAAAATCAAAACATAAAGATGGAAGGATAATTGTTGAACCAAAAGAGGAAACTATACATGCTAAGGTCTATATATTCAAAGGCCAAAGGATAGCTGTGATTTCATCCCAAAATATTACAATAGATTCATGGCAATCTTTGGTTGAATCTGGATATTTAATTTCAGATAGAAAAACAGTTGGAAGTATATTAAAAAAAATAGATGAACTTGAAAACAGCGAATTCCAAAATCTTGATAATATAATAGAAATTGAACCTCCAAAGTCATCATGGCAGGGAACTCTGGCTGAGAAGAGAAAGAAAATACCGTGGGAATTGGCTGAAAGCAATCCAAAATGGAGGATAGAAAAAAGACCAAGTTACGGAAAATATTATAAAATTCTTAAGAAGGAGATTAAGAAAAAACAAGATATTGAATATAAACCAAAAGGAATTGTAATAGAAGGATATAAAAAGACTCCAGATGAACAGCGTGAAAAAAAATACCTTTTAGAGGATGCATCTCATCCAATGCGCAGGATCTTATCCAGAGCTTATAAAGAACGCGACGAGGCCAAAGCTCGTGGTTATTTTAAAAGAGCGAAAGAGATTGAAAGATATATTGAAAAGATAAAGGAATTCCTCAGTAAAAAAGATAAAGGATCTTATTTAGAGTATCTTGAGGGAAAAAATGAGAATATGAAAAAACGTGAAAAGGAAATTGATAAATTAAAGAGTTTGGGTCTCGTTACAGACGAACAAATCAAAGAATTTTATAAAGTAAAAAACAAAACAATAAAAGAGATAAAAAAAGTGAATAAAAATTAAAAATGAAAACTTAATTAATCTTTCTTTTTTTCTATGCTTATTATTACATCTATAATATTTGGAGTTATAAATTGGTTTGCTAAAAATAACCCTTAAATCTTGATTTTACTCATATTTAGATAGATGAAACCTTATAAGAACGAACCACAAAAATTTAGCTTTAGAATAATATTAGCAGCAATTATAATAGTCTTCTGGTCATTAATTGTTTCTTATCTTTTTTATATAATAGAGTTTGAACTTCTAATAATTTTTTCTGTGATAAAAATATTATTAGTCGCAACAATTATGTATTATTCTTTCAAATACCTTAAAATTTATAGCGAGAAATACAGCATCGCAATAGGAGTGATATGTGCTGTTATCCTATTTTTGTTTCCATATATTTTAGGTTTTATTGAAGTATCCGCTTCAGTTAATATTTCTTTTGCTGAATATGTTGATGCTCTATCTCGCGTAGGAGAATATACATTTTATGTTTATCCACCAGCAATACCAGTAGGACCAAGCACAGGCAATCCAATTGTCTTCTACATATTTGAAATAATAAAAGTAGGTATCTTATTGGGAGGATTTTATATAGCAGCAATTTTTCTTGGTACAAGACCGTTCTCAACAAAATGGAATAAGTTTTACTCAAGCAAGATAAAACTGAATTATAACAAACTTAAAAATGATTCTATGGTTCAATCATTAAATTATAAGGGAGATTTGTTTTCCTTCGTATTGCATATTTTAGATGAACCGATACGTTTCCGAAGGGTCAAGAATGCAATGCAGGGAACAATTGAATTACTCGCTGTAGACGAAGAACCTGAAATGATTCTAAATTCTGATGCAACTCACTTTATATTAAACAAAGAAGAATCAAAGATGCTATATAAAAAATTACAAGATATCACAAAGAATTTACCAAAAAGTCAAACGAAAAAAGAAATTTTAAAAGCTATTTTAATTATTTTAATTTTATTTACAGCAGTTATCAGTTTTTTCTTTTATTTATCTGAGCCAACACCAGATATTTACAAATTTATGATATCATTTTATACAATTGTTATAATTTTGTTTGCCTTAATAATCTATTTCTTAATGAAAGAAAAATCTAAATTTTAAAAATAGATTTATGTTTCTTTCAAATTAGATTTCTTTTATATTCTTTAAGACTTTCCTTCCTTTGTCTGTAACAGTATAAAGTCGTCCTTTTCTTGCTTTAGGATTTAAACATACCACAAGATCTCTTTTTCTCAATTCGATTAGCTGTGTACTAACATTAGAACGAGCTATATCCGTAGCTTTGCTAATCTCCAATGGAGTTACTGGACCTTTTGTCGATTCTAAAAACTCTATTATTTTCCTGCTTAATTTATTGGCCTTTAGGAATCCTATATCATCCCAATACATATTATATTAATAAGCATAGAAATAGAATGCAATTGCCATATGATACGCATAAAATAAGCATATGTTTATATTTCTAACTTTCAAAGATTTTTCTATGAAGGAATTATCTTTGTTGGTATTATCTTTAATAATCATTATATTTATTGCTGGATGTACCCAACAACCTACTGGACAGGCCGTAGTTGAACAGATATCTGGAAATCAAGCACAACCTTCACAAGTATCAGCATATCCGTGTGCAAATGTAATCTGCAGCGATCACTGTTCCGGAAACACACGTTTAATTAATGGCTATTGTGTGGGAGGTAAGTGCATGTACTATTCTGATTATTGTGAAAACGGCTGCACTGATGGCCATTGCAATCCATTGACTACAGCTCCAACCTATACCACAACACCTAATGTAAATAGAGTTGGTAGTACTGTTGAAATATCTGGATTAAAAATTACTCTTAACAACGTAAGAACAGACTATCACATTGGAACCTACTACACTTACTTAAACCAGTACCAAAACGAGGCGAAAGATGGATATAAGTATTTTATAGTGTCTATAACTGTCGAAAACACTGGAAGCGAATCTAAATACGTCTTGGCATCAGATCTAACAATGATTGATTCAAACAAAAACCAATACGAGTATTCTTCCGCCACGTATTCTTTGCCTAATGCCTTTGAAAGCAAGAACTTGCTGAGCAATGCAAAGAACTCCGGGGAGGTAGCGTTTGAAGTACCAGAAAACGCACCGATATCTAAATTGTATTATGAGATTGATAATTATAATGAAATTTATGCTATATGGGACCTATCTGTAGTAAATATCACAACACAATCTACTAAGGAATGCGGGAATGCGGGTCAGTCGTGTTGTGACAACCAGTGCAGCAGAGAAAATATTTGTTCAGGCGGAGTTTGCATAGCTTGCGGTAAGGATAATCAGCCACCTTGTTCTGATGGATGTTATTATGGATATGAGCTTATTGGTGGAGCTTGTAAAAATGAATGTAGCTACGGCCAAATACGAGTTGGAGGAGTATGTCAAGATTGTGGTAAAGATAATCAAATACCTTGTAGCGACGGCTGTGACTATGGTTATGAATTAATTTCTGGTAAGTGTATAAGCGAATGCGGATATGGTCAAATAAGGATCAATGGAGTTTGTACTAATTGCGGTGGCACAAACGAAATATGCTGTCCAACTAATAAATGCGACTATAGCTTTAATGTTTGCAATAATGGAATCTGTATAGATTGTGGGGGGTTAAACGAACCTTGTTGTTCTGATAGCAAGTGTGATTATAGTAAGGTTTGTAAAAATAATGTTTGTGTTAATTGCGGTAGCGAAGCAGGTCAGCCATGCTGTTTAGGTGAAACGAAGTGTTTGTCCTTCCCTACAACGACTTGTATAAGTGATGTTTGCCAATATTGCGGAAGAACGGGAGAAATATGTTGCGAAGGCAACAAATGTAATTCTGGACAGATATGCAAAAATGGATTTTGCGAAGAATGCGGTAGTACCGGACAGCAATGCTGCGGACCTGAGAATTATTATATTTGTTTCATCGGTTCGTGCCAAAGTGGAATTTGCGTATATCCGTGATCTACAATATTTCCATTAATTAATTTTCCATCGGTTTTTCTAATATCTTCTTATCCTTTAATCTTAATTTGGCTCCAGTAGATTTTGTTTCTGACGTCTCCGTCTGTATTTTGGAAAGCTCCATTTCAAGCGATTCTGCAATCTTGATAGTTCTTCTGCCCAGTAACTGTAGGGGCATGATGCCGAGCTTGGACATCAACTTATTCAAATGATTTTGGAATCTGATGATATATTCGTAGATGGGGTTGATCTTGGATTCGAAATCAATACTTTCTCTGACGATTAAATTGCTGCACATCTCAAATCTGTGCAGTCTGTTCATCCTTACGAGGGTCATGGCGATTTCACCCATTATAACCTCCGCTGCAAAGTTAGGTTCCAGTTGAATTTTTTTGAGGTCTTCTTTTAACTGCTCTACGATTACGTGATAATACATCTTTTCCTGTAGACATTGTCTACTTTCTTGTCGAGCTTCGCAAATATCCTTGCAGTTATCGCATGATCTGAAGCCTAACTCAAATATTGCATGGCTGATTGCGTTCTTCGTAAGAGGTCCATCCTTTTCTTCCAACTTTGTTTTTAATTTCTTTAGTTCATCCTTATTCATTTGAACCACATCTACCCTCTCTCATTTTTCAAAATTTATTATAAAATGTACAGATTTTGTAATATTCAGAGACTGGCATAATAGCATCTCTCCTTCAGTTTTGTATATGTCCTAACCAAATCTTTTAACTCTTGCACGTCAACCAAATTATCAATCTTCATGCCAAGTTCCTGATGCTTTAAAAGTAGAATTTTCAGATCCCTAATCATAGTGCTGCTTGATTTCTTTAGTCTGTACCTAAACACTCTTTGATAGTTTTTGGACAGATCATCAAAGTTTTGAATATTTCTGAACTGTTTGTTGGTTAACATACCTTTCATCCGGTTAAAGCCCTTCTCTCAAAGTTTGATATCTATGATAAGAACACAGTCTGGACATAATCTCTTTTGGTGCTTCAGACACCACTTTGTTTAATTCATCTATATTTTTGACCAAAGGCTTTCTCGTATCGCTGTCCTCGATTCTTGTCCAATAAAAATCTTGCATCTGTTTATCTAATATTTCTTCTTTTTGGCGTTTTTCTTCCTCTTCTTTCAGTCGTACTTCTTTTGCTTTTCTCAACCTTTCGACTTTTTCACTTTCATTACTATGCCTATTAGGCTGCTTTTTATGATCAAAGTTGTCCAATTTATTTATTATAGCTGAATCGTTTATTAGACCTTTCAATAAACCCTTTATTTGCGGTATGAATTCTTCAAATCTATCAGAGAATCCCTTACTTCTTCTATAAAACCTCATACTCCTTCCTGGAGCGTTTGTTCCTTCCAAGAATCTGCTAATTATATATTGAACATCCGTATCATTTACGTTATCTATTTCCTCTATCAAACCAGTTTCTAACAGTTTTTTGATTTCGTAACTCACACTTCCAGGGCTTACGATAAAGTGCCTGCCAAACTCTTCTGGATAAGCAGTCTCGTATTTTAATAGAACATAGAAAATGGCCTTTCCAAGGTTATTGCACTGCGATATCTTACTTGACAGTTCCCAAGCGTCAACAAAACCATCATTATAACTACTTAATTTTTCTGAAGGAGTCTCAATTTTTACTATCTCTAAAGTGTTAGAAGTACTACTACTATTTAATTTAATAAGTAGTTGTTTGTTATTAGTATCTATATTATTTTCTACGAACTCCTTAATCTTATTTAAGATGTCAGACGGTAGCTGCTTTGTTTCCATTAGAATCTCCTTTACGCTTTTTTGACTTTTCAATCTCTGCCAGTACAGTTGCCCATTTGGGAAGAGACAGCTTTTCTTCATTCATGCTTTTCGTCCTCAAAGAACTTCTGTAATGCTAATTCTATCGCACCGGAAAATGTTCGGTGACTATCTTTTGCAAATTTCCGTGATTTTATTACTAACTCTTCATTAATGCTTACGCAAATTGGCTTTGCTTTTCTCATAAAATTATATAGTTTTTATATCCTCTTACCAAATATGTAGTATTTTGACGACGGAGAAAAACATGAAAAATAAAAAGGGATGGAAAGGGAAAAGAGTAGATACTTTGACATTTAAAGAGTTTGAATGGCTGAAATGCTTTAACAATAGATGCAGATTTCTTCCCAAGGACAAGAGGACTGATAAAGGAGACAGAACATGTAAACAAAACGTAATAATTAAAATCGAGAATCTATCCAAAAATATAGACTTATTTTTGGAAGAAGTTTTAGAATTGACAAAAGCATCAGAAAGGCGAGAATTAACAAAACCCAAAGATAGAAAAGAAATGCTAAAATGTAGAAAGGATATACTTGACAAAATACATAATGGCGTAATTAAATTCTTAGGTCCACTTGAGTATTACTCTGAAATATTGAAAGCATTGGAGCAGACGTGCGAGGAATTTAGAAAGAAATATAAATCAGAACTTCTTATGGGTGATAATGTCAAAGCAGTATCCAAAAAACTATCAGAAAGGTTTGGCATTATCGGAGTAAGTGTCCATCCGGGGCTTGACTGGGGCGAAAAACCGAATATCATCAATGAACTTAAGTTGCTTAACCAGCAATATTCTCTCAAAGAAGGGTTCGTAATGAACTTTGATTCTATCAAAAAATTAGAAGAAGTACAGAACGAAAAAATAAAATCTATTGTAAGAAATATCATGTCTGAAGACGAATACTGGTTAAAGAGAAAGAAATGTTTTGACAAAGAATTTCTGAAAAATAGTGAGAACAAAACTACAAAAAAGATTTTAGAAGAACTAAAGAAAATTAAAGAAATTAATAAAAAAAGAGGGTTTGATAAAAGTTCAAAAGAATTCAGGGCGAAACAATTTAGCAAAATCGGTAAAAATATACATTTAACCGAACTGTACAAACGGGGATTAATTAGCGATCGAGGACTAAGCAAAGCAGAAGTCATCAAACTCTATAAGAGGATGGTTCAAGATTGCCCAAGAAAAGAAAGTTTCAGTGATGTCGAAGGCAGTTGCGAATGCATCGAAAAAGTCGAGGTAGTCGAATCGCCTAAAAGTTTTAGTGGTTTAGATTTACAGTTAACAACATACGGCGAAGAGGTATTGAACAAAGCTTAAGAATTAATCACCTTCTCCGCTCGTTCCCTGAAAATACTGGCAAATACAGGATCCTCAAGCATTTTGTCGAGTATGTTGTTGGATTTCTTCATCTTCAAGTCGTTTTCTATTGTTTCGACCATAGTTTTTTCATCCAACGCAAAACCGCATCTAAGGCAAAACTTATTCGTAGGAGGATTTACAGTTTCGCAACGCATACAGTTCTTTGGTACAAGACTATTTTTGCTTTCTTTCTCGTCATCGATATTTATTCCATTAATTTTTAACAACGCCTTGTCGACATCGCGACCGGAAAGATGTATATATACTGAAGCCATGCTGGAAGACTGAGTCCATCCAAAATGCTGTTTTAACTGAGCATCCGACAAGTGATTGGCTAAAAAAGTAGCACGACTATGCCTAAAGTTGTGCGGATTAACGGCCTTCTTCACACCGCATCTTTCCTTTAATTGCCTGAGCAGCATTTTTGCTCTGATGTAAGAAAGTGCTTTGTTTCCTTTTCTCTTGCTTAGCCACAGATAAGCATCGACATCATCCTTGTTAGGGTGTTCGTTCATCCATTGTGTAATATAAGGAACTGAGGATATGATTCTAACCGTTCGCATTCCTGTCTTACCGTCAACTGTCAACTGAGCGCCGTAATCGTCAAATCTTACATGTTTGATCCTTATACCGAGAAGTTCACTTATCCTGCATCCGCTCTCTGCGAGAACCGCTACAAAGGCTTTATCTCTAAAATTATCAGTAGCATTTATTAGAGCTTTGATGTCTTCTTCGGTAAGCATATCCTCTGGGAGCTTGTGTCCCTTTCTCCTGGTATTTCTAATCCAACTAACTTCTGGTGGGTATGTTTTCGGCTCGCAACCGCGTAGCCAATTGTAGAACTTTTTCAGGGTGACCCTCATTTCGGCCCTTGTAGAATCGGCATAATTGCTTTTCTCGAGTTCAGCCACTGCGATTTTGATGTCGCTGACATTAGCTTCCTTGAAGCTATTCTTCAAAATAGTAGCAAAATAACGAAAAACATAAATGCATCTTACTATTCTTGCCAATGTAAGCCCCTGCGCCAAGCATTCATTTTTATATTCAATTATTATTCGTTTGTTTTCATCTGTGACCTTATGATCGTTTTCAAGGCATTTTAGCGCGCTTTCTAACTTGGCCTGGCAGTTGTACGCGTCATACTTCATTATAATATTCTCCTCATTTTCTTGATATCGGCTCATCTGTAGTTTTTTAACTACGGTGATTTAGCGTACACAAAGAACATAGTAACTTGCATGTGCCCAGCACACGCTACTTATAAATGCTTTTTACTACCAAGAGTGGTAACTGATTTTGAAATTCTACATTTTTTAAATCTTTATTAGCAGTTCGGATAAAAGACACTTCTCACGGTTATTATCCTAACTTGCCTAGCAATAGTGGTGACGATGAGTGAGCTTGAGAGAACTAGATTTGTTAGGAGAGCTTTAAATTTACCAGATAATGTTAGCATTAGCTTCTCTCATTCAGAATCATATTCTGAATTCAAGAATGTGACAGAGCATGAACGTTACCAAGACCAGAAATTGAAAGAGCATGACCAATGGTGGAAATGGTGGATTAGAAATACACCAGACGGAGAAAAACACGCATTATCTAATTGCGAATGGGCAAAGAAAATAGCTGCAAAATATGGTTATACCACCATGGCAGAAGTCGATGCTTTCTATGATAGATTCTCAAAGCTCAGACAAAGTCAAAGAAAGAACTGCAAAGTCGCACAGATGTCTGATGATGAATTCATCAGATACCTCAAGGAGCATTGATTTTCATGGAAGATTATTACAAGTTTGCTAGATTGGCACATAATCACAATGCACAAAGGGAGATAGATAAAGCATTAGGTTTTTGGCCTGAACCTATAAAAACTGAATTCGATTTTAAGATGGAGGAACATGAAAGAGCAAGGCAAATAAGAGAGAGAAGAGAAACTCAAGAGCAAATACAAAGAGATATAGAAAGGTATGCAGAAGAATTGAAAATTTTAAATCCATCAAAATCAGAACCAATGATATCATCAATTCCTGACATCATTATTGTCAATGGAGTGAAGTATAGGAGGGAGAGATAGTGGGACGACGTAGGAAGAATGGGAATTGATTAGTCATTATAAAACCAAGTCGCACACCATCTTTCATCAATCCATTGTGCTGTTTCTTATTAGGAGAATTATAAATATTCTAATTTCTAAATTGTAGTATGAAAAAAGATGATTCATTGTGGAAGAAGGGTTGTTTTGCTGAGAAAGTGGGTTCAAGCGAAATGAAAGAGAAAATGAAAACCTTTCACATGAAGCACGATGAGGAAATGAATTTTAATTGCAAAAAGTGCAATAAGAAAATCTCTGCCCATAATAACGACTGGCATGATGGCATGTGCGATAGTTGCTTTAACAAAAATTATTTTCCAGAAGAATGAGTATTACCGAAAGGTATATAAACTAAAATGGACACGTGTTAATTAATATGGACATGTATAAATTAAAATGGACAAGGTTGCAGGCTGAGATATTTAGGTTCCTCTGCGTCAAGGCGGGGCAGACTCTGAGTTTGAGGGAACTATCCAAGGCGTTAAAAGTTTCTCCGACAGCAGTCTCCAATGCCTTGGCTGAGCTGGAAAAAGAAGGGCTTCTAAAAGTAAAAAAATCAAAAACGATAAATCTCCTGTCAATAGAGTTTAACAGGGATAATCAAAAGGCAATTGAGATGAAAAGGGTTGAAAACCTGAAGATGATTTACGAGTCCGGTCTCTCTGACTTTCTGTTTAACGAATTTCCAGGATGCGCAATTATTATTTTTGGCAGTTATTCAAGAGGCGAGGATGTTTGGAATGCAGAAGAAAATCGCTCAGACATCGACATTGCGATAATCGGGACAGGGGGAAGAAAAGTAGACTTGGCAAAATTTGATAAAATGCTGGAGAGAACGGTTTCTATTAATTTTTATAAATCCTGGGAAGGCGTGCACAAGCATCTAAAGAACAATATACTTAACGGCATATTATTACGCGGAGGAATCGAACTATGAACTTGCCAAAAGAATTTGAGGAATATGTCAAGAATGGAGTGATCAGAAAATGCTCGATAGACAAATCAAGGGCGGAGTTTTTAATAAATGAATCTCAAAACTCATTGGACGGGCTATACGAGCGAATAGAAATAATCGGCATAAACGACAAAAATGCAAATTCAATAATAAAAGATTGCTACGACATCTTAATGGAGACGATAAGGGCAAAGCTACTCCTGGCAGGCTATGGCTCAGCCGGGCAATTTGCGCACGAAGCAGAAGTTTCTTATCTCAAAAGATTGGGTTTTTCTGACATTGAGGTATCATTTCTTAATGACCTGAGATATTTTAGAAATTCTGTGACCTATTATGGAAAAATATTGGACAAGGAATACGCAAAAAAGGTGCTGGATTTTACAAACAGCATATATCCTAAATTAAAAAAGATGATCGAATGAATAAAACTGCTTGCTTAAAGAATTCGGTAAAAAGCAAGATATAAATTCTATTTTATATTATATTCAATTATATCTACACACAGCAAAAACTGGTCTATTTGTGCCAAATACCCGCATCTTATAACTATAAAGTTGCGTTGAACGTCTTTTCATATTAAACTAAAGTTAAACCAAAAATGTTAGATAAATTCCCGCTATTAGAAGTGCGAACAAAGCTATGAAAAGCCAGTCAGGAGTTTCTTGAACTCTTCCTCTCAAAACGCGACTCAGGCCAATAGAGACTGGAAATATTATTGTTAAAGAAATTATGAAGGCTTTCAATGTTACGAGCTGGTTAAGAGTAATTTTCTCAAAGAAGAAGTATGAAGTAGTATAATCAGCTTCTCTTGAATTGGGTTTCTGTATTTCAGATAGAAAAGCTATTAGGATAACTATAAAAATTACAGTAAAGAAACCACTAAGCGTTCTATTAGTGTTCAAGCCTCTAGTCATAATTGAGCTTAAGAAAATTAAAAATAAATACTTGAAATTTCATTAAAAACAACAATTAAGAAAACTTATATATAATAGAAATTTACATGATTCTATTATGTGCAAAGAATACAAGCTAACAATTTACTCTATACTAACAGGAATGCTCATTACCCTTATCACAGCCTTGTTTCCCAACGTCTTCTTCTTGGGAGTCAGCTACTTCGGTTATTTCTTACCATGGCTTCAAAGAATAGCCTATCCAGGAGCTCCAACAGAGATAATGTGGATTAATTTTTTTGTTAACATAGTTATTTGGTCTGTTTTCATGTACCTGACTTTCATCGGCATTGAGGAGAAGCCCAAGAAGCGAGCCAGGAAGAGAAAGGCTTAAATAATTTTCAGAGTATTGATTACTATGGCTCAAAAAGACAAGTTTGGAAAAACGCCGGCGGGAACGGCAGGCTTGATGAGATATGAGGAAGACACAGAGAGCAAGCTAAAGTTAGATCCGAAAATAGTTGTTTTCGCATGCGTTGCAATAGCAATCTTGGAAATATTGATGCTGCGCCTGCTTCCGATATAATTTATAAGCTGCTTCTCTTAATTATTATTTAATGCCTGCCATAGAATACATAGAAAAAGCATGGGAATCATACAAGAAGAATTTCTGGCAATTCACAATAGCTTTGATATTGCAGACGTTCATAGTCTCGATACCCTTTCTAATAGGCGTCCTGCCATGGATAGTAATTTTATTTTCAACAGGAATAAAGGCCGGTATTGTCAGCCTTTTGTTGTCAAATCTGGGCGTCCTATCGTTCTCTGTCGTGATGTTCTTGGTCGGCATATCAGTATCAACAGTCTTGGGTGGAGGATTCACAAGAATGGCTTACGAATCCCTGAGGGGAAAAACAAGTTATGAAACCATGTTTAAGACCGCAAAGGAAAAGTTCTGGACGATTCTTGGGGTCAATTCAATTGTTCTTTTAACTATTTCAATAATAGTAGCTGTCATGCTTGTTCCGATAATGGCGTTGGGCAACCTCTCCACTTTGTTCCAGGCCTCCTTTTTATACATATTTGTCATTTTTTCAATAGTTACTCTAGGCACAATGATTCTAGCCATAGTCGGCATCTTATTTATGTTTGTCAACCAGGCAATTGTCATTGACAACCTCAAAGCCTTGGAGGCAATCAAGAAAAGTTTTGAGACAGCGGAGAAGAACTTCCTCAGCGTCTTTTTCTTGTTCCTGATATTCTTCCTGATTAACAGCGGGCTAGAAAATGTTCTTTCTATAGCAGGTTCGCTCATAGTCTTTTTTGTGACAGCGCCCCTAGCTCTTATTTCTTATACAGCCCTTTACTTAGAGAGAAGAAAAAAGCATTGACATATATAAGCCGGCTTTAGCAATATAACCTTGTGATAATATGGCTAAAATTCAAATTAAAAAATTAGATGTTTTGTCAGTGGCTAAGATCGGCGGTGTATTGGGAATTATAATAGGACTCGTCGCTGGATTGTTCATTGCCCTGTTTGCTGGGATATTTGGTGCAGTGGGTGGCATGACTGGTCTGCCAGGCGCTGGCATTGCCGCAGGTGCTGGATTGTCAGCAATAATAATTGTACCCATATTTTACGGTATATTCATGTTTATATGGGGAGCGATTATTGCATTCCTTTACAACATCATTGCAAGCAAAATAGGCGGAATAGCTTTCGAGAGCTAATCCCTTTAATTTTTCTTTATATTTTTTACAACCTCTAGTGGTTAGAATTCTATATGCTTCTCTTTTTATCATAATTCAAGTGGGTGATAAAATGGTTGTATACAAACTAAAAGATTCTGGATATTCTCCAAGGTCATACACAGAACCATCTGTCTCTTACTTCGATAGTCTCTTGGAAGCTAGTGAGAAGACGATGGTGGCAATGGTAACATCAGCCACAGCTGTGGCTCTCGCGCTAGTTTCAGCGCTCTGCACATCTTCAAGGGGCTCGGAAAATACTTTAAGTGATTGAAATGTTTGATTTTCAACAAATGATTTCAGATCTTAAGGAGGAAAAACTTTTGCCGTCTGTTCCTCAGAGGTCCAATCAGGTAGGGCTGCTAGAGGCAACAGGCAAGCTGTTAGAACATCTCCAAAGCAAGAGCGTTTATCCCAAAGAACTGGAGAGCCCGCTGGGATGCCAATTGGAATTGACGCACAGATGCAACCTGAGATGCAAGCAGTGTTACAATCAGTCTGGCTGCTCCAAGCCAGACATCTCTTTTAACAAATGGATGGACGTTGCGAAACAGCTTGTCGACATGAACATTTTCGAGTGCGTGATCTCTGGCGGAGAACCGCTTCTTTTGAAGGACAAGTTATACAAGATAATGGACGTACTAGACGATAACGGAGTGAGATTCATATTCGTGACGAATGGATTGCTCATGGACGAGAGAAAAGTCAAAAGGCTGAGCAAGTATGACTACTATTGGATTCAGGTGAGCATTGACGGTTCCAGGCCAGAGATACATGATAAAATAAGAGGAGTGAAAGGGAGCTGGAAAAAAGCTGTAAGCGCCGCAAAAATGATAAGCCAGGCAGGACTGCCTCTGGTGGTGTCGCACGTCATTCAAAAGGACAACATAGATTATATTGACGAGATGTTGAGGACATCCCATTTGCTAGGTGCCAAGAGAATGATAACAGGCAAGTTCACATTTTCTGGAAGAGCGATATTAAACAGAAAGGCAATAGACGTCGACTATAACAGAATAAAAGATGCTTATCAACTTCTGAAGACAAGGCGCGACCAATACGAGGGAAGGATGGACATAGTGACATCAACCGATCCTACCTTCTACCTTAGATACAGAATCCTTGAGCCTTCCAGCGTCTTGCTCGTCAGGCCGAACGGCGATGTCAAGGTAGACTGCATACTTCCTTTCAAGATAGGCAATGTGTTGGATGAAAAAATTTCTAGCATGTGGGACAGGATTGGGAGGTCGGCTTGGAAAAACAACGAGGTCATAGAATACATCAAATCGATAAAGGAGGAGAGGGACATGATCAGCAAGCATCCCAGACCGTATGTTGACGAAGACGTTTTGATAAGGTGATGAAAATGGAAAAGTATGTCATGGACGTTTTGAAAGAGCTGAAGCCTAAAAAAATTAATGTCAAGAAATTCAGGAATGAAAAAGATTTTCTGTTTTTAAGAGACGCGGCAAAGAAAATTCTGGTTCTTAACCGCACGGCAAGGGAAATCTATAATGCCTGCAACGGTGCGAAAGTGGGTGAAATCATAAGAATTATTAGCTCGAGATATCCAAGTATTGATATAGAAAAAATATCGATTGACATCCTGATATGCCTGAGGGATTTGGAGAGAAGAGGTTTGCTCGCTTTGAGATGATTATTATCAAAGAGATTCCACTAACATTCAAGTGCAAAGAGAAACAGATAGTCGGGATTCTTCATCTGCCGCAAAGGAAAAACCCACCTATAATAATAATGTGCCATGGTTGGGGCTCGAACAAACTCGGGACATGGCAAGGTCTTTTTGTCAAGTCCGCAAGAGAAATCTGCAAGAGCGGTTTTGCTGTTTTAAGATTTGATTTCAGGGGTTCTGGAGATTCTGAAGGCGAGTTCGAAGAACAGACAATCGAGACCATGCTTGAAGATTTGGATTGTATTTTGAACAGCCTTGATAAAAAATGTGTTAATATTGATAAGATTGGTTTGATTGGGCATAGTCTTGGCGGTAAGGCGGCTATTCTGGAGGCCGCCAAAGACAAAAGAATAAAATGCCTGGCTCTCTGGTCTACTCCGGCCTCTCAAAAAGATGCATTCCCAACAGCTTTTGTTGAAGAAATAAGAGACAGAAAAAAATTATTGCTCGGCGATTCTGGTTGTTGGATTAATGCCAGGCAGATGGAGAGCTATCTGAAGTATGATGGATTGAAAATCATAAGGAAAGTCAATATGCCTGTGCTTATTGCGAATGGCAGCGAAGATTTGTCAGTGTTTCCTTCCCAGAGCAAGAAGTTGTATAAAAACGCCAACAGGCCCAAAAAATTGTTTGTTGTGAAAGGAGCGGACCATGCCTTTCTTAATGATGATTGCAAGAAAGAGCTTTTCAGGATAACAATAAATTGGTTTGATAAATGGCTACCACGCTAAGTGGTAAATAATTTTTATGCCCGTGACAATCCATTAATATTTTATGCTTTTCAGAAAATGCGTCCATGAAAGAATAGACGACATTGCAGCCAAGGTTCGAGTGAATCCAGATGAATTTTTAGAGATTCCAGATATGAATTGCAAAATGGCTTCTGATAGTCTGTATGTTGATGGTAGGCCTTTGAGTTTGGATTTTGCAGAGGCTCAGTTGCTGACAAGGAAGCTAAGCAAAGATTACGGCGCTAACATAAGGTTGCCGACCCTAAAGGAGGATTACACTGCATTTCAAAAATTAAACAACAGGAAAAAAACACGTTCTTATGAATGGAAGGCAGAGTATTTGGACGGAAGTTTTCTCATGGTAAACCCAGAAGTCAGGGTCGTAAAGCACCCTAGGAAATACGATTTTCAAGGTGCATTTACAATCGTTGAAACTCCCAGATATTCTGGTTTTAAAGACAATGGAAACTTGTGTTGGCTTGGAATATCCAAGGATCAATACGACAGGTCTGCCTTTACAAGCAGCTTTAATGAGAAGTATTCGGTGGGAGCGATACCTCCTTTGTCTAAGGACTGCTTAAATGTTAGGCTATTGATAGATGAAAACAAGAAAAAAGATTAGAAAAAGCAATATAAAAATTGCTAAAAAATAAAACAATTAGCCTATTGTTCCACTAAGAGTACCTGTTGAAGTGAATGCTTGTGCAGGTGTACCGTATTCATACGTTATTGTAACTGATGCACTATAAGGTTTACCAGGTGCTTCCATAGTCACACCGCTTAAAGTACAACGAAGAACTCCTTGTGATCCTGAACTTATATTAGATGATGATAATGGATCTGCTTCACAATATCCTGTACCGCTACCACCGGCTGTAGGAGCTACCGAAATGTTTGCTGGGTTTATAGTTCCACCAACTTGATTTTGTACATTCATTGTTATAACTCCACCTGTTGTAAGACTCCACGGGTTCAGAACTTGTACTTGTCCGAATCCTCTTGCTGTCGGTCCCAAGAATCCTTGTGGTTGGAATATACCATAGTAAGCTAGTACTCCTGCTACAATCAAAATTATCAATATGGCCCATCCATATGTCATTAGGTACTCAACTGCTGTTTGTCCTTTCATTTTAAATACCTCCTATTTAATTAATTTTATTTCGTCGACCCGATACTTAAAGGTTTCTATTGTTTTGCACATGAAATTGCTCTTGTTTCTCATATGGTAAAAAATCCTTTGAAGAGCATCTTTACAACTGTGAGAGCTATCATCAATATTGCTATAGATGCTATGAGCATCATTGGTATTAATCTCAAGCCACTCTTCTCCTTGCCTGTCTGAATAAGACCTATTGTCAAAGAGCCAAAGAACGATGAAACTGACAAGGCCGCCACCGAGAACCAGAACAAGTCGTCCGTAGATATCTGGGGACCTTTTGCTTTCTGGAACATGCTTCCCATTCCCATTGTCGAGCCTGTCATTGCAGTGCCTGTACCTGCTGATCCCCAAAGTGTGGACATGGTGTCGACAAAGAAAATACTTATTGAAAATAAAAATGGAGCTGCAATGACAGCGGCAAATAATATGAATATTGAATAGGTCATCACGGACGCTTTTATTTCTTTCTTGAGCATCTGGGTGGTTCTTACATTGTTGGCGACTTCCTCCAGCAGGTGAGCCAGTTCGCCTCCGGACTCTATTCCCTCAAGCAATAATTTTATTGTTCTGTCCAATATGCTCGATTTAACAGTCTTTGTCATTTCATTGAATGCTACTTTTAATGGTTTTCCTCCCATAGTCCTTGCTCCTACCATCTTGATTTCCTCTTCAAGAACTCCGAACTCAGGCCTTGCAGAAAGCCATATGGCCCTGTCAATGGTCATGCCTGCCCTGACGTTTGCCGATATCAATTGCAGAGCGTCTGGCAAAACCTTTTCAATCTGGTTGGCTCTTGAATCGGCGATGAGCATGAAGAACAAATAAGTAAATATTATAACGCCGCCGCCGATTCCCAGGCCCATCAATAGCGACATTGCTCCGAAACCGAACAGCAGAAAAACAACAGTAGAATTTAAGAACAACACAATTGACAAGAAATAAGATAAACCGACTATTCTATTGGTAGAAGCTTCCTTGATGCCAGCATACATTATCTGGGGTTTGAAAAACTCCCTGTATTTTTTTGGCGTTAAATAATAAAGATCTTTTTTCATTTATCTCACCATTAAGGGCCTTTTGGTTTTAATCACTCCCATGAAAAAGTATTGGAATATTGACAGGCCGATTATTATTACAGGAAATATCAATTTTGGAATCTCGAGACCCGCGAACGATGACAAAATGATTAAGAAGGTTATCCCCAGGGTTGGCATTATTATTGCAATCATCATGTAGATTAATGTGTAAGGGCTCAACTCCTGGCCGTACTTTCTTATTGCTATTATCTGTTCTTGCGTTAGGTTGTGGACAATGGCCTCGAGAGCATTGCCTATATCGCTTCCGGCCTTGATTGAATTGGTAAGCTGCCACAGAGTTCTTCTAAAATAAAGGGAAGGATTTCTCCTAGATGATTCTTCCAAGGCTGCTATCTCAGACTTTCCAGTATTTATTTCTTTTACCACTTTTTTAAATTCTTCGCTTATTTCTCCATAATCCGTGCTTACGCTTACCATCGAATTGAAAAGCGGGACCCCTGACTTTATTTCTATGAGCATGTGTTGCAGCGCGTTTAGCAGGTCTGATTCTAAAACTCTCATCCTTCTATTTGCCACTAAATTCGGATACTGTATCAGATAAAAGAAGATAAAAGTGGAAAAGACAGTGCCGACCATCAACGGGAGGAAAAAATCTATTTTGCCGGCAATCAAGCCTATCCAAAAAATCAAGGGCGTCATAAGAACAAAATAAAAAACGCTTGTCAACACTATCAAGGATGCATATTCCCTTGGCCTCAATTCAATCTTGGCTTGATAGAGGCTCATCTTTAATGACGGGAAAGCCTTGCAAACCATGTCCCCGAATTTTGAGAAATGATCTGTCGCCTCTTTTGCTGCTTTTTTGATGGGGAATGGAACAAAGGGAATTATCATTTTAAACAGCTTTTTTGATTTCTTTCATTAAACTCGGGTCAAGAATCTCTTCAGCCTTGCCTTTTTTATTGACTATGCTCAACACATTTTCCTTGTCATGATAATAATCAGCCACAACCTTTCCTACAGTGTTCACAGTGTTTATCCTGTTGTCCAGCATCCACTGCAGGACGCATTCCTTTTCTTTCAGGTCTCTTTCCATATCCTCGTCTGTCATTCCAGTGTGCATTCTTATCTCGTCTATCAGCCTTATGCTGTCCCTGACTTTTATTATCTTGTCAATCTGCGGCTTCCATCTATACAATGTTTCCAGCCTTGCTCCTGTTTCACCTCTTGCGCCGCCTGGCAATAATTCCGCCACTTGCAGGGTTCTTCTTATTCCCAATCTCCTGTGCCTGAACTGGACGACGACTAAGTGCAGGGATTCTAGCAGAGCTTCCGGCAGATTTATTGGCGGATTGGTTAGCCTTCTTATCACCTGCTCAGCCCTATCGGCGTGCAGGGTCGCGTAGACGCTGTGCCCTGTGTGCATTGCCTCGAATAAAACTTCTGCCTCTTCCTGTCTTCTTATCTCTCCCACTACTACTCTATCGGGCCTCATTCTTAACGAGTTTACCAATAAATCAAGCATAGTTATCTCTCCCTTTCCTTCTGGGTTCGGTTCTCTTGTTGTTAAAGGAACCCAGTGCAAGAAATCTGGCAAACGTAATTCCCTGGTGTCCTCGATCGAAATAATTCTATGATTTACTGGTATGAAGGGCATAAGGCCGTTTAGGACCGAGGTATTATGAACAATGATGCCACCGTTAGAACCCGCAACAAAGTTACGTGTCTGATCAACTGTTAAATCATAAACCCATTTTTCTTTAGGTTTAACTTTTTTAATCTCGATTATTTCGTCCCATAGAACATCTGAATTTGCTAATTTTGTCAATATTTCTAGCTCACCGCCGTCCGTAAGTTTATTGAAGGCATTTACAACTTTTCTTAATGATTCTTGTTTAGGTCTTCTTTCTCCAAGCCTGTATCTACCAATAGCTCTTCTTGACAATCCAGAAAATACTGCGATGTCTTTGTCAGTTAAATTATTTTCTTCTTTAAGCTTTGTGATAGTTTCTGATATATTTGGTATTAGGTCGAAATTGCTGTGAGAAATATTTTTAGTGGCCAATATTAATTTTTTAGATTTTTCGTCAGAAAAATTGATTTGTTTAAATAAGGTTAAATCATTTTTTCCAGCTATAAATACCCTATAGTAAATCCTATTCTTATAGAGTTTTTCTTTACATCTTGAAACTATGCCAAATCTTTGTAAGAAGAGCACAACTTGTTCTGCCAAATTTCTACTTGCCGTTGAAAATTCTATCTCACCTTTGTTAACATTCACATGTGCTTCGCATGTAAAAATCGCTCTTAAGAAACTACTTAAAATATCATTTGGTAATTGCTCTATGCTATTCATTGATACAATTCTAGCTTTTTTACCTTCTGGTATTTTAAATGCCCTTTTTAAAATTTCTTTAACCACAGAAGAATGCACAACTATTTTTTCTACTCTGTTCTTTGGTTTTTTTTCTTTGCTTTCTATGCCGAATGCTTTTTTAATCAAGTATCTAAATCTTTCTCTCAGTATAGGGTCTGAATTATTAAATTGCACACTTTCGCTATCTTTGGTTACGTGGCCGTCCCCGGCTACGTAACCTACTATTTCTAAAAGATATTTATCTATTTTAGGCACATCAACATATTTAGAACTTGTTTTAGGTTTCACTTTGCTGATTTTGCTCTTGATTCCTTCCCAATTCAAATCCGTTTCCTCGCATAATCTTCTTAACAAAGAAATTTTAATATTATTCTGCAAATTGAAAATGTCTCCTAAGTTTTTATATCCAGTTTCTATTTTCTTAGAAGCTGTTTTTATAGTTCCATATTTTCTTAGAAGCTTATCTTTAATTTCTTTTAAAATATCTCCAAACTCTTTTGAATTAACATAAAAATCTTCAATATGATTTATTATATCTATGTTGTTTTCAGCAGTTATTTCAGTTTTTCTTGGTGTGGCGATCTGAATACCTTTTGAGATTTGATCAGCTCTTATCTCCTCTATAGAACCATTTTTAATTATAAAGAAAGGATGTTCTGGTGTAACTTCTACCATCTTTCCTGTTTTCGTTTTTACTCTTATCATGCGCTTTGGTGATTTTCTTTTCCATACGCATGTTACTTTTGCAGGTTCAATTTTTAAGCCTCTATTTAGCGTTAAGATTTCTAAACCGTTAGTAAAAGCATAGTAACCGTCTTCGCATTCTATGGAACCATCTTTTTTAATAACTTCTTCAACAATGTCTTTTGAATTTTTTAATCTACCGTCAGGCATCAATATTTTAGTATCGCCTGAGACGCATTTCCCTGAGGCAGTTCCTCCTGCGACCAGTATGTTCAACTCGTATTGCATGCATAGCCAGAGAAGTGACGCCACTTCCATCGAGATCGTCTTGTTTATGGGATCAATAAAATCTACCATTGTCAGCGGCTCTCTTCTGAATTTTCTTATGGTTATGGTGTTTCCTTTGGTTGATATTGGAAACAGCGTGGCATTGACCCTGTCTCCTGTCATCAAGTGAGCATCCATCAACGGGCTTAGATTGTTTATCTGCCTTCCGACCTTCCTTCCTATCAAACTAGAATAATTATATATCTGTTCTTCTGAAGGGATGATTATGTTTGTTTTTAACCAGCCCCACTTTTTGTGGAATACCCAAGCGCATTCTGCTGAGTTGTTTATGACCAGTTCTTCCAGATTATCATCATTCAAAACAACTTCCAACCTGCCCAATCCAAGCATTTCATGAACAAGATTGCCTGCCAGTATGTTTTTCTCTTCCTCTGGAATTTTTGGCATTTCTTTTGATATGGTTTCGAACGCGCTCTCCAAGAATCTTTTCTTAATGCCTTCCATGGCTTTTGGATCAAGAATCTCGCTCACTTCTATTTTTACAACTTCTATTAATTTTTCCTTTATCGATTCCAAAACAGCCTGCGTCCCAGGCTCTACTGATGAGAATTTAACTTCGTAAACAGGGGTGTATTCCTCAGGCCTTTTTATTATAATGACTTTGCCCGGCACTCTGTCGGCTTCTATCTCGTACGTGTCTATTATATTCGCCATATATTCACCAAAAGTCTCCATATGCAGATTTTTTCTTTACCTTGTTCTTCTTCTTTTCTGTCTTCTGCTTTATGTCAGAAACCTTCTTGTGCAGTTCCTCGTGCTTTTCTTTTATCTTTTCGTGCCTCTCCTCATGCTTTTGGAATAATCTTCTCAACGGGTTCAGGGAAGGAGGATTGGCGCTCTTGCCCTTAAACACGAGCTTCGTTAATTTGATTTCTGCGTCCAGGTTTTCTATGTCTTTTCTTATTTCCTGCCTAAGCGCCTCCAAGTCTTTTATCTGATTGCCATGCTCATCTATAAACTTAATCTTGTCATTTATTTTTTTGTCAATCTCTTCTATGTCGGCCTTTACGCCTTCGAAATTTTTCACCACGCCCTCTGTTTTTTGTTCTATTTCCTTTGTGTCGCTGACTATCTCTTGTTTTTTAGCTTCTAGAGAGTCTAGTATTTTAAGATTCGCCTCAACGCCTTCTATTCTTTTGTGAAGTTCTTTTTCTAGCTCAGAAACCTCCTTGTCGGTCATCTCTATTTTCTTTTCAGTTTCTGTTACTTTCTCCTCAAACTTTTCTGTCTTTTTCTCTATCTTCTCTTTTTCCTTTTCAAACTTTTTTTCCTTCTGATTTATCTTAGCGTCGGTAACCCTCTTAAGAATTATGAGAGGCTCCCCTATGGTCGGGTATCTCAGCTCTACAAAGTCTCTCTCTTCCAGAATTCTAACCCAATCCTCCACTTGAGTTTCGGTGGCTCCTAGAGTTTTTGCTACTTCTGCGATTGTTATCCTCTCCTTTTCCTTGACCAACTTTATGAGTTTGTCAATCGGAGTTTCTATGAGCATATCATTTATTTCTTCCATGCAATCCCATAATCAAATTAATTAGTTTATACCATATAAAACTAAGTCTTGGTTACATGTTAGCTTAAATATAATTCAAGCAAAATATTCTTTATGAGAAAGAGGTATTTACTGGTTTTAATGACAATCGCTTTGATAGCTGTTTTTTCTGTAATTTATTATTTAACACTATTAACGCCTCTTTCCAGCTACAATGAACCACAAAATCAAGAAAATGGGACATCAACCCCCTATAAACTTCCATTCAAATTTCCTTGGGAAGCAGCGCAGACAACCGCAAATAAAAGTTCAGGTGGTGGAAGTGGAGGTAGCGGGTCTGGTGGTAGCGGTTCCGGAGGTAGTGGATCTGGAGGTGAAGGGACAGAAGAAACATATTATGCTCCCAAAGCATCACTAAGTGCAGATTCCGTTCCAGGAGGTTTGAAAATTTTTGCAAGTTATTATGTTAATGGCGTGAGACATTCTGTAACATTAGACGCTCCATTTAATTTAGAAGCGGATTCCAACTCGCCTGTTTGTGTTCTTCCAGCATCTGTAATTTCTAATAGCACTTTAAGATGGACAGTAGACGGACAAGATTGTCAATTTTCTGTTTGTGAAGCATCTTCCTATAATAGAACAGAAACCGTATACAGTGACTATGGTTGTTTGATAAATATGGATACAAGTCATTCACTTACTTTGTATTATACACCAGCTTAAGTAAGCTTCTTTTATTTTAGTGCATTGTTATAGAAATTTGCAGAGTTGATTGTCAAGGCGCTTAGGTTGTCTGATTAAGAGTGCTGTTTAAACCATAGTCATTCTCGGTCAGAGTATACATCCTAAACCAGCTGTAAACAGCAGGATTATAACTTTGATAGCTATTATTAAGAAGATATCCATGTGTGTTTGTCCAGTACTGCCAATCTAAGACACTCAAAGTATTCGATTGATAGTTATTTATCAATTTCGGCAAATAGATGAATGATTCTAATCCATAGGGCTGATAAGATAGAGTAACCTTTCCTTCAAGTCTGTCCAAGAAACTTGCGCTCCTGTTAGAACTGTGATAGTAACCATTGATAATATCAAGAGTCAGATTGCTCAAATCTGTCGGATTGTTAATGTTACTGTATTTATTAAATGGGGATCTTCTTATGGGCACAGAAACGTTCCAGAAAGTCTTCGTTGCGTACAGTGGGTCTTCTATGCCCTCTATAGATACCGCAGCAGCTACAGACAAATTTTTTAATACATACATTCCTGCTGTGTCATCAGATATGTTAACGTAGATGGTTGCATTAAACAAGACGCTAAAGCTATCGCTCTGGGTTACGTTTATCGGCAATGCATTAATGAAATTTACTTTAAAGCCCTGTGTCGTTGCAATGTCGCTGATATTCTTTTCCCATATCGTAAGGTTTTTTTCATCGGCAAAGGGTTGAGTACCATTCAAAGTCCCGTTTTCTATCATTTCTCTTAGACTTGCTGGTGCATTATCCAAGCCTCTTCCATTTGTTATAACCATCGAGGTAGCGGCGATCAAAGCCCTCTTGCCATTTATCTGCAGAAATCTCATGAGGTCTTCACTAATGCTCTCTGAAAGATATTGCAGTTCTTCTGCTCTTATGCTCGTATCGATATTTTTAGGAATTGTTGTGTGCGAGTAAAAAACTATTAAAGCTAAAATAGGTATAATGAACAAAGTCATCATAACGGTATAAAGCTGTCCTTTCATGACCAAACCCTTATCCTTACTATTGCTGGACCCCACATGTATTGAACGCTGCTAATATTGCTAGTCACGTTCTGAATGTCACCAGACACAAGACCGCCAGTTATATTTATTAGTCTTTGTTTAGCATCTTCTACAGCACCTTCACAACTTTCATTTACATTTCCGTAGCCCACTGATCCGCTGACCCTTAGCTTGTAGATGACCCTATCGTCTGGCGAACCACCAGTTTTATTTAATTTGCATATCGCGGAATTATTAGGGCATAAGCCTGTTTCTATTCTCACAGAATTGTTTCCTGATGAAATCTTATCAACCGGTATGTGAATTATGAACGGATCTCCTAGAATCGTATAATCATTTCCCCAATACGTTAGGTTATACACTTCTTTCCAATTACCAGTAGCGCTTGAATTTATCCACAGCATATCAGTCCAGTAATCAGATGAATAAGAAGTCATCTCAGCGTCAACAACTTTTACTTTGTCAGATATGTTAAACCAACCTTCTTTGTATGGTTTGGTAATGTTATAATCTGTCAAGTCTCCGAGCCTCGGTGTCTCTCTAGTCAAAGATATTTCTCCGTATTGGTCTGGAATTATAACTGGAGAATATTGGAACTCTATACGAGAATCTGGATAAAGAATATTGTTGAAGTTCATATTGCTGCTTATGTTTGCTTTTTGAGTAGTATAACCTAAATTTACGAACATCTGTCCAAAACCTTGATATATCTGCGTCAGTTGATTTAAATCATTGCTTTGGGCATGTCTTACATCTCTGCAGTCAGCTTTAGTTCCGTCTGGAAGAGTCACATTGCCTACCCAACAAGACGAATTAAATAATTGATTCGAAACACATTGCCACCCTATCCCACCTGTTCTGTTATAAGCTCCATTAAATACATTAGTCCAGTTGCAACCTCCGTTCAGACAATTATTTTTGCGCGTACTTAGGCTCCAAGAATATGATGCATTATTATACTGAATGCAGTCTAAGTCAATTTTGCATGTGCTGCAGTTCCAGCAAGCTATTCTTTGGAGTGTGATGCTATCTGCGCTGGAACCGAAGCCAACTGAAAAGACAGTGTAATTATTACTTCTCGCTGCGCATGACATATTTATTGCTTCCAGTTTTGAAGGAAAATTGGGATCATAGCTATCTGAACAACTAGGAGAGGTTCCATAAATGCCACAATCAACACCCAACAAACATGTATTTGCAAAGCCATCGCTCATTACTAACAAACCTTGAAACCTTAGAGGATTTTTGGCAGCATCTAGCATTTGAGTTGCACTTGATACGCCACAAGAAGTGCATGTGCAACCACCTGTTTGGTAATTGCTAATATTGCCTTTCAAAGCGGCTGAGTTGTTGCTTAGGGGATGCGTACCTGAAACTGAGGTACTATAGCTAACCAGCCCAACTCTATCCCCAGGGGTATCCAAAACCGTGTCAACAAAAACATTATTTACAGTTTTAGCTGCATCAAGTCTCTGACAATTAGGACCAGAGCTAGAAAAACTCCATCCATTCAAATCTCCACTTTCAAAATCATCAGAGAAAAACACTGTTCCAGATGTGTCATTAACCACTATGGAATCAACATATCCCGTATCATTACCACTGGTTCCACTGTTATCTTTAGTATAGCACCATTTAATTTCATGGTTTGTAGATGAGATGGCATGGTTGTATGACTGCCAAGCAGTGCTTCCACCGCCATTTAAACTTGTTTGTTGCGAACCATCTATATAAAATCTTAATCTATCTCCACTTTGTGAACTAATTTTCCACCAGAAATATATTCCTCCTGCTGAAGATAATGTGACATTCCTGTACATGCACACAGTTTGAGAATTATTTATTTTCTGGTTTTGAGCGCCATAACTTCCTTGATAACTTAATGTAGATATTTGCCAAATAACATTCGGTGGACAGCTGACATCATCCGTGTCCATACTTCCAGAAACATCTGTAACCAGGACAGCATCTGCAGTCCCAACTCCTGGTTTCAATTGGAACCCTTCTATTCCAAATCTCAAAGGAACTGTCTTATTACTAACATTATTAATAAGATTTTGTGAACTGCTAAAATTTTTCCATATGTCACTGAAATTTAAAGATATGTTTACATTACCTGTCTCGTTGCTTCTAAAAACTGCAACATTCCCAATACTGAGGTAGACAGTAGCATTTGTTTCATTAAGGGTAAAGTTGTTGAAATAATGAAGATAGGACGTCATATTTATCAGTGTTCCAGGAATGTACATCGAATCATAGAGATTAAAGAATCCCGCAATTCCTGGGAACCAATAAACGTCTTTACCAACTTCTTCTTGAGGAGTCAATGTAGTCGTGTTATAAGTTACTCTGAAATAACCTCCTCCTATGAAAGATGCATTTCCAGTAAAGTTAATTTTTAGAGTGTTGTTACCCTGAGTGAAATTAGAGCAATAAGAAGGGTTATAGGTTGTATTGCATACGACCCACTTATCGGCCCTCATCAATCCTCCTCCAGCAGTACCATTGCTATAATTTCCTGCATATGTGTTATTTATGTAAAGAGTGAAATTACTGCCAACATCCATTTCCATGTATGCTTCTAGTATCTTATCAAAATGAGGTAAAGTTATGTTCACAGTTATATTTCCATCGCCGACATATCCTCCAAAATAGACGTAAGAAGAATCATCTATTCTCAAACTCTTTAGGTACGCCCTGGCAACGCATCCTGTCAAGTTTCCGCCCTTTTGATATCCTGAGGCTATTCTTCCGGAAGAAATCTCTGTTGTCGCATCTCCATAAGGCGGCCTTTCAGGCTCTTGAGACGAATTATACACATTGTCGTTATTTATCAGAGCTTGATAACCTATGTTGGCAGGCAGAATATTTCCCAAAATATCTTTTGCTATGCTAGCCGCTGCCTCAGGTTTATTTTCAGACCATAACATGCCTATGACTTCTATTGCTCTGTCATTCCAGAAACTGTCGCTCAAACTTCCGCTTTGATTTAAATCATAAAGCAAAGTTTGGTTTGAAATGACTTCCCTAAGCGTTGATTTAGATAATATGTTCAATTCGTCTTCTGACAAGGAGTGCAGTTGTTGGGCTGTGAAAAAAGGCGACGAAGACTCTATTCTAAAGAATATCAAAAGGGAGATTATAGAAACCATCAACATCATTGCTATTATGGCATCCAGAGTCATGACTATGCCTTTTATTCCCATAATATAACCTCCAAAGTTACTTTTGTTGCGTTAGCTGCTTCATCTCCCCAGAGCTTGACAACTCCCAGTCTTTTGACAATTACCAATTGTTCAGCATTAAGCATGGGAATATTGGTAGTATCGTTTAAAGCATAGAAATATGATTGGTCGTCTGGCTTCTGTAAAACGTTTCCGCTTGCATTTATCAGAGTTATGTTAATGTTATAAACTCCGGTGCCAAGCTTTGTTCTAATGTCTTGATAAGGAATGTTTTTTAACTCTTCAAATTTCGTCAGATTAAACTTTCCAGAGTCGTAAAGACCTATAACCTCTACCGTGTTGTTATCCCAGTATTTTGGATAACCGCTTGTTGTGGCTAGCAGGCTTGCTATGCTGATAGCTTTGGAATACATATGATTTCTTATATTGGTTTCTGAAACGTCTGTTTGAAGATTTTGGTAGTAAGCAGCAATTATTATAAATGCTGAGAGAAATACGAAAAAGCTTATCAAAAAATCCGTAGAGAATAGTTCAGCTCGCACTTATATTCACTTCCCCGTTTACGTTTTTTATTCTATTATATCCAGCACTTACATTTCCAACTACGTTTTCTGTTTCTATATTTCCTATAATGTTTCTTCCCTGGTCCCACTCTATCTTAACCATTCTCAAGTTTGTATTGTACGTAATGTTATATGTTTCTCCGTTCGGTAGGCTCTCAGGAATGAAAAATTCTCTATGATAGCCGTCTATTCTAGAGGCTGTGTTAATTTCATTTACAACAGTATCTAGTATATTGTTTGCGCTAGCGTACACAGTTGATTCGTTTATATCATTGTTTTTCATCCCTATTATTCCAACAAAGAAAACAAAGAACAACAAAAGTATTCCGAAAAAAACTATGAACTCGGTCGACACCTCAGCCTTCTGTGACATTGACATAAGATCCTCCAGCAGCATTTGTGGCCGCGCTTATTTTAATTCTCTTAGTTCCTGAGTCGATTGAAATACAGCCAGTGTTTACGCAAGAGTTGGGACAGCCCAGGCTTGAGCAGTAGCTTGAGCAGCAAAAAGTCGCCTTTGAGGTTGCGATTACGTCGCTGATGCCTGAGCCGGCCTGAACTTTCATGTCTATCATGTTGCTATTAAATGTGATGTTGTTAATGTTTTCTGGTATGTATATCGAGAGGGTTATCTGTGATGGTGCGCCCTGAGTGTAAACAATGTCAGCTGCCTCAGCAATTTTGTTCACGGCTATTACAACATTTGATGAAATGATGTCTCCGCTATTCTTCTCAGTCATGTCCTGAGCATAATAGGTCAATATAGCTAGTATGGTAAGTACTATGGAAAACATAATCAGATACTCAAAGGCGGCCTGTCCCCTCATAGGTAAGAATTGTTAAACCTTTAAGAAAAAGGTTACTTATAGTTAAAAAATAACGAATACATATGATTATTATGGAAAATCTGTGGTTAGGCCTAAAAGAAGAGATAGCAAAAGCCTTAGAAGTTGACATAAATGAGATAGAGGAACCTGAAAAATACGGAGACTTTGCCTATGCCTGCTTTTCTCTGGCTAAGAAATTAAAAAAAGATCCTAAAGAAATTGCTAACGAGATGGCCAAGAAACTGAAAATAAAGTTTGTTGACAGGATAGAAGCAGCAGGGCCTTATGTAAACTTCTATGTCAATTGGGGAGAATTCGGACAAGAATTATTCAAATCAGTAAATGAAAGATATGGTAAGCCGGAAAAAATAAAAAAGAAGAAAATAATGGTTGAGCACACCAGCACAAACCCAAACAAAGCTTTGCACGTCGGTCACATAAGAAATAGCTGTCTGGGAGATTCTCTGGCAAGAATACTGAGTTTCTACGGCCATAATGTCGAAGTTGCAAACTATATAGACGACACAGGAAATCAGATGGCTGAGCTTGTTATCGGTTTCAAAGTACTTGGCATGCCTATGGAAACGAAATTGAAGTTTGATCAGTACTGTGGTGACGAGGTTTATGTAAAGGTTAACAGGATGTACGAATCAAATCCAGAGCTCTTGGAAAAAAAGAAGTCTATTACAAAACAAATTGAAGAAGGCAATAATGAGATTGCAGAATTTTCAAACCAAATTGCAAGAAGAATTCTACTGGAGCAGTTGAAGACTTGCTGGAGAATGTCTATATATTACGACTTATTAAATAAGGAATCTGACATAATGCAGCTAAAGCTATGGGAAAAGGCATTTGAACTGTTAAAGAAAGGAAAATTCGTTTATCAGGCGGCGGATGAAGAGAAAAAAGGTTGTTGGTTGCTGAGATTGTCAGGCTTGCCAGAGTTCAAAGGGATGAAAGACGCGGACGCGACTATTGTCAGATCAGACGGAACTATTGTTTATGTTGGTAAGGATGTGGCTTATGCCATGTGGAAGCATGGCTTGCTGAAGACAGACTTCAATTATTCAAAATTTGTAGAGCAACCCAACGATAAGATTCTTTGGACAACGACTTCAAAAGAAGGAGAGGGAAAGCATCCAGAATTTAGAGGGGTTGATACCTCTATAAACGTTATAGACGTTAGGCAGTCCTTTTATCAAGATTCTGTCATTGCTGCATTAAAACTGATAGCAGGCAAAAAAATTGACTACATTCACTATGATTATGACGTGGTTTCTTTGAGTCCTAAAGCTGCTAAAAAATTGGGAATAGAAACTGAAGAAAAGTTCGTGCACATGACTGGAAGAAAAGGACTATTTATCAACGCCGATGTTGTTCTGGATGAGTTGTTTAAGAAATCTCTAGAAGAAACAAAAAACAGAAATCCGAATGCTTCTGATGATTGGCTGAAAGAAGTAGCAGAAAAAATAGCTGTAGGAGCGCTTAGATATGAGTTAGAAAAGATATCGCCAGAAAAAATAATCGTGTTTGATATGGATGACGCGCTAAGATTGGACGGCAACGCTGCTCCTTACCTTCAGTACACTTGCACAAGAGCTTCTTCCATATTGAGCAAGGCGGATAAATTAAAGAGTTTTGATGCAAAGCAATTAAAAGATTCTAAGGAAATAAATGTTTTGAAGTTATTGTCAAAATTCCCATGCGTCATAGAAAGATCTGTAAAAGATTTAAGGCCGCATTACATGGCAAACTATCTATACGATTTGTCGGTTGCTTTTAATGAGTTTTACCAGTCTATACCAGTCTTAAAGGCTGAAGAACATTTAAAGAATGCGAGATTGAAACTCGTGGAAGCAGCAAGAATTGTTCTGGGAACCGGCATGGAATTGCTAGGCATTCCCATTTTAGAGAAAATGTGATTTAAATCTTTAACTCTTTTAATTATAATTATGTCAGAAATAAAAAATGAAATTGATTTGGAGCCTATGAAAAATTACACAGAACATGTGGATAAAAATCCTTATTTATATGATGCTAATGAATCGAAAAAGTATGTAGACATACCTAAAAAGACTAGACCTACTTTTGCTGAAAGAATCGAAGAACTTTTGGTACAAGCTGGAGCTGAAAGAACACTGAAAATACTTGAAGCTGAAGGAATCAAAATAACTCCTGGGCTAGAAGAGTGGAATAAGAGTATGGTTAGAAGCATATACAGAAGATTTGCAGAAGAAGGCTTAATATAAATTCTGAATCAAGAAAACTTTAACAGGGATTGAACCTTTTCTATGGAACTAAAGATGTTGTCAAGATTGACCCCTATTATCGGGACTTGGAAGTTCTTTTTTTGCATTTCCTTTTCAATCTCTTCCATCAGGATTCCCTTTCCAGGAACGTTCTTCCTTCCGTTTTGCACTTGGTGAACGCCGCAAGTGGAAGATAGCTCCACGCCTAAAATACCAACCACAAGATAGCTATTTTTAAGGTAGTTTTCTATCTGACCTATAAGATTAATTGATAATTTATGGCATTGACCCCTATAGCCATTTGTTTCGCAAGAAGATTTTGTTTTTATTTTCCTGTCCAATCCCCCATTAAATTCTATCTGGGGGCAGGGTATCTGAACTATTCCTATTCCTGACTCTGCAAATAGTTCCAACAAGTCTTTAAAAGAACCGGAAAACCTTTCTCTGCCTGATGCTCTTACATTTTGGTTCAAGAGACAGTGCGACACAAAAATGACTTTTTTGCTACGTTCCATACAGTAACATAATATGGTTTTTTTATCTTAAATACTCACCCATTATTAGTAGTAAAAGTATAAGCACATTCGACAAATACCGATTTATGTTTTAAATTTTAAATAAATTCAGAAAATAGGTTCTAATAAACAAATACACCAAAAAAATGAGTTTTTTTCAACATTTTTGATATTTTATTTTCAGGGGGGTTTTTAAAGTTTTGCGTCTCACTATTTACTATATAAAAGGAGTGAAATCAATGTTCAAAAAACCGCCGGAAAGGAAACTAGGAGAACCAGGAAAATACATAGAAGAGATCGGATTAAATAGTGTCAAAGTTCTGACTGATTATATAAAATCAATTCGACCTATTAATCCTTCTGTCGAGTATTTTGAAACACAAAACAGGCGTGAGTTCCAAAGCTTTCTAGACAAATCCTTTCAGAGCGTAATAGGATCAGAAACCAAAGAGATTATCGAGATTACAGGCGATTCTGATTTTATTCGAGACGAGAAAAGACAAGAGCTTTATAAAATGATCACAGACAATGGCGTCAATATGAGAATGATGATGGACATAGAGCCTTGGACCGTACAGAACGCGGAGGTTTTAAATTCTGTTGGCGTAGAACTGAGGCACATGACAACTCCTGAGCACTACCATTTCGGTGGATGGGGAAGAAAAATGATGTTCACTCTTTATAGAGTGCCTGCCAGCGAAAAATCGGAAAAAACTGTTTCCAAAGAACAGAGAGAAGAGGATGTTAATTATGATTTTCTTGCAACGAATCAGCCTGACTTTGTTAAGTTTGTTAACAAACGCTGGGAAGATCTGTGGAAAAATTCTGTTAGCTATGACTATCAAACAGCCATGTTAAGTAAAAACAAAGAAGGTCAGAACGTTACATCTCAACTTCTAGGTTCTTAACTATTTTATTTTGCTCCACCAGAATTTGAAATTTTCCTTTAATGCTGTTGCCAACACAGAATTTTCTATTGTAATCAACTCATATTTCCTGTACTCGTCTGATTTTGGCAAACCATCTTCTGCTATATTTACTCCTTTTTCTGAAGTTTTGATCGCCAATGAAATTTTTTCACTGTCTATTATGTAACCTCTTAACGTTCCTTCATAGCCGGTTTTGATCTTCAAGCCTAATTTTTTAGCCTTATTAATGTTTTTCAAAAACTCTTTAGAATTCTTTAATTCTTTTGCTAGGATGTTTATTTCGATATTTCTTTTCAAGGCATTTTTTATAGGGTCTATTGCTTCTGGAAACCAAGATATGTCGCCAGCAAAACATAAAACCTCTTTTTTAGCAGAGTCTAGCTGCTCATTTAGGGACTTTATCACATTTCTTCTTTTTTCTGTTGACCATACGGTGATTGATTCTTCTTTTAGTGTTTCAAATGGTTCTATCTCGATAAGAACATCTTTAATTTTCTCCATGCTGTCTTCTAGAGACTTTATACTTTCTTCGAAACTGTCCCTTTTCATTTTAATCAGGTTGTTCAAGGATTTTTTAGGAGAAACTGGTTTAAACTTCTTAGGTCTCGTTTTACTTATTAATACAAAGCCTTTTTTCTTCAACTCAGATAGAGTGTCATAAACTCTCGGTAACGGTATGTTGCCAATTTCCGATATTTGTTCTGCTGTTGCTATTTTTAGCTTCAACAAAGTTACGAACGCTCTGACCTCGTATTCTGTCAGGCCGAATTCCCTTAACAAGTTTTCAATTCTTTCCATCTATCACACCAAATTAACTATTTTCCGGTTAAAAAAGTTATATAATAGTTACTAAAATACTAAAATATTTAAAGCTTTCTTTTAAAAACCAGAAACAATAATTGATAATATATCTGAGTGATTTAATGTCATTTAAATTTTTAGAAGGCATTGCAACAGCAGATGTTGCCATAGAGGCAACTGGTAAGAACATAGAGGAAGCATTTGCTGAAGCAGCTGTAGCTATGTTCGAGGTTCAGACTGACACAAAGAGGATAAAGCCAACTATATCAAAGGAGATTAAAATAAAATCAGAGGATAAAAAATCTTTGTTGTTCGACTGGCTCTCTAAGTTGATTTACTTGAGGGATGTTGAAAGGATGTTCTTTAGCGAGTTTGATGTTAAGATAAAGGAGGTAGACGGAAAGTTTAAGTTGGTTGCAAAGGCTTATGGGGAAAAAATAGATTTTGAAAAACATCAATCAAAGATAGAGGTTAAAGGTGTATCCTATACTCAAATGGAGATAGAAGAAAAACCTAATAAATGCAGGATTAGAGTTGTCCTAGACGTATAAATAAAATATTGGTTCAGGGGGCCTGCTTGATTTGCGGTTCACATCCGGCTATAAAGTAATTGTAAAAGTGAAATTATCTAATTTTTATATTTCTCTACAATCTTAATAGCCTCTTTAACATCTGCTATACGTTTAAGAGGAGCTTGACCAACATGACCTGTCCAAGTTTTAATAATCATATCAAGTCTTTTGGTTGATACATCATGAATTGTTTTAATTTTTGATTTTATAGGCACAGCAATAATTTTATCGTCTTTATCTTCTCTCATTATTGCTCCAACAATTCTTGCTTTAATACAACCTTGTTTAAGAGGTTTGTTTGTAAGAACTATTACATCTAATGGTGAGTTGTCAGACGCAGTTGTATTTTCAATAAAACCATAATTTTCCGGTGCAGGACATATTAATTTTTTCTCTATTTTGAAGACACCATTTTCATAATTATATTTATATTTGCTATGCTTTGGTATCTCGATGATAATATCAACTATAGCCATAAATTTATTTCTTGTTTAACTCCTATAAATTCTTGATTTATTTTAGTCAGATTTGAACCGTAAGTGATGCAAGAGGCTGGATTTGAACTCGCTCAACTATTTCATGAAAAACAATGAAACTGCGCATTCTGAACTTCGCATTTTTAGAACGAACTAACCTTTGCAGACTCCGAGAGGCTTGAAACGACAGACAATCTTGCTTATTCCAGCTCTCTCGCAGGTTTCTACAACTTCCGTGACGTTCTTGTAAGCAAAATCAGCCTCTTCTGACAATGTTTCCAAACCAGCACTCCTAACAACAATGCCTCTGCTTTCTAATTCTTTTTTAACATCAATTCCCTTCTTCGTCCTTATGGCCTCAGTTCTAGACATGACTCTTCCAGCTCCATGAGCAGTCGAGTAAAAAGTTTCTTTGCTGGTTTCCGTTCCGACCAGCAAATAGGAAAAAGTTCCCATAGAACCGCCGATTATGACAGGTTGTCCTATCTTCTTGTATATCTCTGGCAAAGCAGGATGATTAGGCGGAAAACCTCTTGTCGCGCCTTTTCTATGAACCCACAATTTCACTTTTTTGCCATCAACTTCATGCTCCTCTATCTTGACTATGTTATGGCTTACATCATAGACAAGTTCCAGGCCTAATTCTTCCGCAGATTTGTTAAAAACTTTTTGAAAACATTCCCTGATCCAATGCAAGATCATCTGCCTGTTGACCAGAGCGTAGTTGACAGAAGCGCATGTTGCTCCAAAATAATCCTGCGCCTCATTGCTTTGGGCAGGCGCGCAAGCCAATTCTCTGTCCGGAACCCTAATATTATACTTTCTCATTGCCTGTTCCATTACCCTCAGATAATCTGTTGCAACCTGGTGGCCAAGCCCGCGGCTGCCGCAATGAATCATGGCTGTCACTTGCCCTTCTCTTTCAATGCCCATGGCTTTTGCTATTTCTGGCAAGAATATCTTGTCAACTCTCTGAACCTCCAGATAATGGTTTCCAGAGCCTAGTGTTCCTATCTGAGGAATGCCTCTTTTTTTTGCTTCTTTGGAAACTTTGCTTGCGTCAGCTTCTTTCATTTTCCCATTATCTTCCATTCTTTCCAAGTCTTGCTTCCATCCATAGCCGTTTTTGACAGCCCATTCTGCCCCCGTGAACAGGATTTCATCCAACTGATTATAATTAAGCCTTGTTTTCCCCTCAGAGCCGACCCCGCTTGGTACGTTTCTAAAGATAGCTTCAATCAGCTCCTTCATCTTTGGTTTCAGTTCATTCTCATTCAAGTTAGTTCTTAACAGTCTAACGCCGCAAGAAATATCATAACCGACCCCGCCTGGAGAAATTATGCCGTTCTCAAAGTCAAACGCTCCTACACCGCCTATGCAAAAGCCATAGCCCTCATGGGCGTCAGGCAATACGATAGAATGCCTAACAATGCCTTTTAACTGTGCTGTGTTTGAGGCTTGAGTCAGCGTTCTATCCGCTTTGATTTTCTCAAGCATTTGCTTTGTGGCATAAATCCTAACAGGAACTAGCATTCCATCTGATTTCGGGACTTCCCAGACAAAGTCATTTATTCTGTTTATTACGTTCATGCTATCACTTACTTCTTCGTCCATTTCTTAATACCGTGCTGAATTATAAAAAGCTTTAATATTTATGTTTTATAAACTCTACAATATATTAAATATTAAGGTGATTTGTTTGCCCATAAGTACGGCACCATATACAAGAGCGTATGCTCACACTAAAGGGAGGGGAAAAGAAGGCCTGGTTAGATGCGAATTTTGCGGAAGATCCCTTCCTAGATGGAAGGCCTTTACCAAATTTAAACGGCCGTTTGGGCTCGACCCTTCATTGAGAAGGGAAATCAAGAGCTATAATGTTCACATGATTAGCAGGAAGATATATGTTTGTCCTAGCTGCGCCAGGTTCAGGAGAATCATACAGCCTGGAAAGACCGTTAGGAAGAAACATCTTAATATTTAAAAACTTTAAAGTTCTAAATACTAAGTGATTTTATGAAGATAATAGAAGTAAAGCCAGTGGGAATGCCTGAAGCAAAGAAGATTATGGCTAACCGCGAGAAGAAAAAGGAACTGAGCTATGAGCAGAAGCTGGCCTTGGAGCACCTGAACAAGTTTGCAAAGCTGAGTCCTGCTGACGCTGAAAAGTTATTGGAAGAACTATCCCTGGTTCTTAGGATGTCTAACGAGACCATGATAAAAATACTTGACCTGGCACCAAAGACGCCAGACGAGCTAAGAATGATATTTGCTAGAGAAAAGTTTAGCCTAAAGGAAGACGAGGTTAAAAAAATTTTGGATATTGTAGCGAAGTATTCTAAGTAGTGATATAATATGTTTCTAAAAGATGAAAATGTTATAGTATTGGATTTCCTCCCTAGAGGCCACTCGATTGGCAGGCAGGAGCCGATAGCCCAGGTTATAGGCATTAAATACTTCTCTCTTTTGGAGGTTGTGGTCAAGCCAGAAGTTGTTTTAAAGAACAGTGACGTGGTTTACATTGGAGAATCAAAAAGAGACCAGATAGACCACATCAAGAGAAGGATAAACACTAATGATCTTACTTCATTTTCCAAGTCCGAGTTGCCTTTTATTGTTGAAAAACTCGTCAAGGAAAATGAGGCTAAGTTTGTTAATTTCTTTAATACAGCCCAGCCTATATCCACGAGATTGCATCAGCTAGAGCTATTGCCTGGTGTTGGCAAGAAACACATGTGGGATATAATCGAGGAGAGGAAAAAAGGCCCGTTCACGAGCTTCGAGGACATCAAGAAAAGGATAAAACTGATGCCAGATCCCATGAGCTCTATAATTAAGAGAATAATGGAAGAGCTGGAAAACGATGATATCAGGTTTAGATTATTCGTTGCCGGTCCTGTAAAGAGATTCTAAGAATGAAGACTTTATGGAAGAAGTTTTTATGAAGGCTAATAAATAAAATATAAAACAATTATTATCATGGACAAAATCAGAGAAATGCAATCGCTTCTAGCAAAAATTCCTAAAGGAAAGGTTACTACCTACGGCATAATTGCTAGAAAACTTAAGATACATCCTAGAGCTGCTGGCAGACTTGTTGGCAGCAATCCCGACGGCGTTAGATATCCATGCTATAGGGTTGTTTATTCAAATGGTGGAATAGGCGGTTACACATCTCCAGGTGGCGTAATAGATAAGATAAGGAAGCTGAAGAGAGACGGCATAGAAATCAAGAACAACAGAATTGATTTGAAGAAATACCTGTTTGACTTCAAACGATAGGTTTAAATACTTTTACTACTGAACGATAGTTTTAAATGCCTTTCTATACATACTATTATTACGGATAAGTGATTATTGTGTTAAACATGTTTCCAAAAGGTGATTTTGTGTTTAGAAGGCTAAAACCTCAAAGACCGACTGTAATAAGGGTTAGAGATACTGTTAAAACTTGCTATTATTTTAAAGGCACTAAGACTTGTTTGGGACCCTTATGCTTTTGGATAAGGGTTGGTAACTGTCCTATCTTCAATAGAATGAAAAACAGTAAAGTACAATTCACCGCAAAATAAAATAATTGTTAGTGTTTTAAATGCCTGAAGTCCTTGACTATTGGCTAGGAGACCTAAGTTCTAAATTTAATGAAAATAAGGGATTATTAAAACAATTGGACTTTGAAAAAGAATATAGGTTAGATAACGAAATAAGGAATTTTATAAAAGAACATCCTAGTGCTCCAGGTCATGATTTTTCTCATCATAGCAGAGTTAGAACTTTTACAACTATAATAGGAACTGTTAATAATATAGGAACAGAAAATATTCAAATTTGTAGATATGGAGCAGTGCTTCATGATCATTTAAAAGAGGCTGGAAGAGGTGGAAAAGGAGATCATAATTGGTCTGAACTAAGGAAACTCACAAAAAAATTAATGGAGAGCGCTAAGATTGATGGCAGATATTTACCAAAAGTAATTGGTACTATAGAAGAGCATGAAATAGACAATCCTTCAAAGAGAAATGAAATTGGTAACATTTTATATGAAGGAGATACTGTTGACATAACATTTTTGCCTCGTTGTTTCGATGTTGCGCAAAAAATTGAAGAAAAAAGAAAAGGAACTTATGATAGAGTAGATAAGTTTTTAATTGATTATCTATCATATCAAGTAAATCCTTCTACCCCAATCACTTCTGCTGGAAGACGAATGTTTGACAAAGGAAAAACTTGGTCTATATCGACTTTGCAAAAGTTGAAAGAAAGGTTAGGGGATAATGACTCATCTCAATATTTTAATTTTCTTGGCACAAAATGGGAATGCAATCAAACTATAGCACCAGAAAATCTTAGAGAAATTTTGGCAAGTTATAATAAAAACTTACCAAATTACACAATTAATTTACAGAAATTATTATAATCAGCATCAGTTTTTACCCCTGTCAAACAAAAATGAGTTCTAGACGCCTTAAAACCATTATTCTTAAGTTTCTTGATAAGAACTTCTGTCTTAGGGATTTCTATCTTTATTTTCCTAGCCAATGAATGCAGATCATAATAGAAAGCAGGCATATCAGCTTCTTCTACTAATAACCTTAACAATTTTTCCTCCTCCTTTCTGAGCTTAAAATCTCTTTTTTTAACCTCATTCAGAACATTCTTACAGAACTTTTTATCATTTATATTTCCCAAGTATATCAAACCGCAATTCCTGAAGATGTGATTTTTACCGCCAGATTGGTGGTATGTTTCTATATTTCCCAATCTCCTCTCGCCGCATTTAGCGCAATAGTTAGCATAGCCGAAATCTTCTAGCAATTCTGTTATCTTTCCTGCGTGCTCTATCTTTCCAAATACTTTATAATAATGCTTGGTGGAAATCGATAGCATAGGCACAAACGCTCTGTCGTACCTAGCTAAATTGAGCATTATAAAAGAGATCAAAATCCTGACTCCTAATTCGTTATAGAATTCTGTTTCAATTGACTTTATTCCATATTTCCTCAAGGTAGTTTCAGGATAGGTCCCTGACAAAGCTGCTTGGTCTGTTGCTGTTACGCATAAAAAGCCTTTGTGATAAATCGATTTAGCAACAGAGTCTATGAATATGTTAGGAGAACCGAACGGGTCTATATCAATCACATCGAAAATGCTCTTTCTGAGAAGAAGGTTTGCATCCTCCCAATTTGCCCTGCACTTTTTTAGCTTGTTCTCTTTTATATTTTTCTTAATCAGTTTCACAGCCAACGGGTTCTTATCGTTCAGAACAACCTCTTTTACCCCTTTAATCTCTTTAGCGTATCTTAGGCCTCTTATCCCGGTTCCTGCCAACGCATCGCATATGGTTATCTTTCTTTTGAATCCTTTTTGAAATTCTTGGATTGTTGCTATTGATATGTCTCTGTTTAACTCACCTTCCGTATTGTAAAAGACTGAGGCGTCATAGATTCTTCCTTCTGGAACAAAAAACTTTACTTTTCCTTCCTGGATTTTCTTTAGTTTCATACAAAGAATTACGTGTTCATATAATAAAAATCGGTTACAATTATTTTTTGTCGATGTTGAAAATAAGATTTATAAACTTTGTTTTTTAATTAACTACTTACACTCAGTTAATAATTAAGGTTGTTAGTATGGCTAATGATAAAATAGATTTTTTAGAAGTTCTAAAAGATAGAAAACCTAGGATTTATGAAAAGATATGCGAATATTTACCAGATAAGTTTCCTGAAGAACACTATAAAATGGTTAGAGAATATCCAGAGAGACAAGGTAAATATCTAAGGCCAGTTCTGCTTTTGCTGTCAAACGAGATGTTCGGTGGAAAAGAGGACGATGCTTTATTAACAGCCGCTGGTATGCAAACTTCTGAAGACTGGATATTGAATCATGATGATATAGAAGATAAATCTGAAGAGAGAAGAGGAAAACCTGCTTTACACAAGATATACGGAGTAGAACTTGCAATGAATGCAGGTGACGCACTTCATATAATAATGTGGAAAATGTTTTTTGATAATATTGATGTTCTCGGTTTGGAAAGAGCAAAGAAGATTTTTAACCTAATGAGTGATATACTTCTCTACACATGCGAAGGACAGTATTTGGATATAGGCTGGGTATACTATAACAAGATTGACATAACAGAAGAAGATTACTATAAAATGATTGATTCCAAGGCTGGAGCTTATACAATATATGGACCAATGCAATTAGGTGCTGCAGCTGCAGGTGCAACAGACAAACAGATCGAATCTATAAAAGAATGGGGAATACCTTTTGGAAGGGCTTTTATGATACATGATGATGTTCTGAACCTGATAGCAGATAAGGAAAAGTACGGGAAGGAAATTGGTGGAGACATTTTAGAAGGAAAAAGAACTCTCATGCTTATTCATTTGCTCAAGAACTGCACTAAAGATGAAAAGAAAAAAGTTATAGATGTATATCTGAAAAAAAGAGAAGATAAAACTGAAGAAGAGAAGAACTACGTCTTGAACCTGATGAAAAAATATGGCAGTATAGATTATGCTCACAAAAAGTCGTTGGAATACGCAAGCGAGGCAAAAAGGTTATTCGATAAGAACACAGCCGTGTTAAAGGATTCTCTTGCAAAAAGGGCGCTAAAGGCTGGTATAGATTTTGTTGTTGCAAGAGATCGATAAGTGATAGTAAGATATAAAAAGATTCTAAGACCACCTAATAGTAGTGAATTTTATGACAAACAGGTCATGTTACATTGCAGGCTTTTTAAAAGATAACATTAAAAAAGGTCCTAAAAGAGTTTTGGACATTAGTTGCGGAGACGGTGATTTATTAAACATACTTACACAGGCCTATCGCAGCAAAGAAGTTTACGGTTTGGATATTAATTCAGGAGGATTAGCTAAGGGAATTCTTAGAGGAAATTTTGATAAAGCAATCCCTATACGTGGAGATGCTTATCATTTGACAGAAAAAAATCCTAAATTCGATATAGTTTATTTAGGCAAAGACGACTCTGTAAAATTTAGGGAATTAAATGAGCCATTAAGAAATTTTGACTTGGTAACCTCAGTTAACCCCGCTAATATGCTTTCACATGAAGAGGCTCTTAAAATTAGAAATGAAGGTCTAGTCAAGACTAGGAGATTTATACCGCCTAAAGTTATATCGATTCCAGCAAAGCAAAAGGGACACGTCTTATATGAGACAGAAATAGCACATCAAGGCTCATGGTTTTCTGGAGGTCGCACTCCTAATGAAATTACTGAGGATTATGTTAATGACAATTTAGAAAGAATATTAAAAGAGGGCGAAGAGGGAGGCTTGAAACACGTTTCACATCAACTTATAGAAAGCGATGGCCTACAGAGATCTGTTGATTTAGCTGTTTTGTTTAAGAAACTTTAAAAATATTATTAGTATAGGTTTAATTATGGAAGATTTAATTTTAGTCAAGCTTGGTGGAAGTTTAATTACTGATAAGACTAAGCCATTTACTGCTAGGGAAGATATAATCAACAGATTAGCAAAAGAAATACATGAAGCTAGAAAAGAGGCAAAAGTAAAATTAATCATAGGACATGGTGGAGGTTCGTTTCCTCATGAGCCAGCAAAGGAATACAGAACAGACTTGGGGTTTGTAAGCAAGGACAGTTACAAGGGTGTAGCAAAGGTTCAAAATGCAGCATCAGATTTAAACAGGATTATAGTAAACTCCTTGCTGGAAGCTGGAGAAAATGCAATTTCTATTCAACCTTTCGCAACCTTCGTTGCAGAAGAAGGCATAATAAAATATTGGTATACTCAATCTTTAGAATACATGTTGAAGTTTGACATGCTTCCTGTTGTATATGGGGATGTAGCAATGGATGTTAGAAAGGGCTGCACCATAATTTCCACAGAAGAAATCTTAAATCATTTGGCAAGGCAATTTAATTCTAAAAGAATTATTCTTGTTGGAATAACTGACGGGGTTTTTGACAAAGATCCTAACAAGTTTAAGGATGCAAAAAAGATACCGGAAATAAATTCTGGAAATTATAAGGAAATTAGAGGATATCTTGGAGGAAGCGCGGGTATTGATGTTACTGGCGGAATGGCTCACAAAGTAGATAAAATGTTTGAACTAATAAAATTCGGTGTTGAAATCGAGATAATAAATGGAGAAAGAGAAGGTTTTCTTAAAAGAGCTTTGCTGGGAGAAAAAGGGTTAGGAACTATAATAAGATCTTGATTTATGGGAAACTTGCAAAGCCAGGCATTAGATTGTTTGGTAAGTTTTCATAAGGACTTGTATAATTTTTAGGCAACGCATCTTCCAATGTGTTCATCATATGAATCATGGAGCCCGTTGATTGCTGATAATAATACATCATTGAGGTTGTTAGGTTTAAGACTAGAAAAAATGATAGCACAGCCAAACCCAATTCTATCAAGGCCAGCATTATTTTTATCATGATAATATATTGGTAAAGCTGGCTTATAAATGTTACTATTCAATAGTGGTTACTATTTAAGAAGACGTCCACCCAATTCATGATTTCTAAGAATTTTTACAGCTTCGATTGACCATGGCGTAAACGTCTCAGGCTTTTTCTCTACTTCTGACAGGAGTTGCTCCAGGCTAACCATTCTAAAACCGTAGGCAGTCTCGGCATTCGCTTTCAATTCGCCATCATATTTCCCAACAATCAGGGCGCAATACTCATTCTCGCAATTCTTCCCATCCTCTTTGAAATAATTGAAAGCTCCTATCTTTTCTAACCTTACGCTCTCTATTCCCCACTCGTTTCTTAGGCAGCGAGATGCAGCTTCTATATAGCTATCATCTTTTCCATCAACATGAAGAGGATGACTGGCGCCAGCCAGGTCCCATCGCTTATCGAATAACTTATGTTTGCGGTGCTGCAAAAGAATTTTTTTATCTTTGTCGTAAAGAAGTATGACGAAGGCTCTATGCCTTCTGCCCTTTCCTGTGTGGCACTCGCTTCTAGGAGCATAGCCCAGTATTTTATCCTTATCGTCGACCACAATTAGAGTTTGTTCCATAAATTTAATACTAAGCAGCAATTTAAATCCTTTTATCATTTAATATGAAATATCGTACAGCGAAAATCGTTTTAAATGTTTTTCTTTGTCATTGTTTACTATGATAAAAACGTCTGCTCCAGGCAACCTGTTCTTGGGAGGCGAGCATAGAATTGTTTACGGAGGTTCCGCGATAATAACCTCTGTTGATATGAGGACCTATTGCTCTTTAGAAGAAAGAAAAGATGATAGAATAGTAGTATTTTCTAAAGGCTATGAGAAAATTGATGAAAAGATAGAAGACACTGCTTCAAGACAATTTAATATTGATGATTTTAAAAAAGATGAAATGAACCTGACAAGATCCTTGATGAAGAGATATATGGATAGTTTTGGAAGATTTCGTTCTGGTTTTGAAATGCAAGTAGAAACTGAAATTCCTAAAACCTGTAAAGGCCTTAGCAGATCTACTTCTTTTTTGTGTTCGGCATATAAAGCTCTAAGCTTATTTTCTAACTTTCCTGTACCAGAAGAAAAATATTTTTTTCGCATTCTTCCTCTTCAAAGAGAGGCTCATGGTGGTGCTGCTTCAGGCGTAGAAATAATATCAAGTGTTTTTGGAGGATTTCACAAGGTCAGAAGTGATGGAAGTAGAGAAAGTTTAGGAAAACCAGAATTTAATGTTGTCATAGGTGACACTGGAGTTGAATCAAAAACTTATGAAACAGTTCCTTATGTAAGAAGCGGTTGGGAAAAAAGCAGAGAATCTTACGAAAGAACTTTCAAAAGAATAGATGATATAATTGAAGAAGAGATAAGCGCAATTAGAAATAAAGACATCGTGAAACTGGGAGGATTGATGAATGAGAATCATGAAATTCTTGCGAGAGGCTTGGGGGTTTCTCATCCTAAGCTTAACGAGTTAGTTGATGCTTGCAGAAAAGCCGGGGCCTATGGTGCTAAGCTGACTGGTGGTGGCAAAGGAGGGGCAATGTTTGCTTTGGTAGATGAAAAAAATCAGAATAAGGTTGCCAAAGCAATAGTGGATGCTGGCGGAAAATCTTATATAACAAAGATTGGTGTCGAGGGATTGCGATTAAAATAAGTATTTAAATCTTAATTCTGTTTACGTCAATCATCTTATTTTTAAAATTGTCGTAGTTAGGTTTATATTCTATCGACATAATAATTTTGTTTCATGAAAAAACTTGTTGGCATTGATGATTTAACAACTTATGTTCCTAAAACATACCTTGAACTTGTTCCAGAATATGAGGCCAGAAAAGGTAATTATGTTGATAGCGAATTCTCAAAACTAAGAGGAATTCCTCCTTCAAGAATTGCAAAAGGTATAGGCGTCTACCAATTTGGTTGGCCTGATGGTCATGAAGATTCTGTTACAATGGGTGCAATGGCTTTTAAAAAATTAATAGAAAAAAATGATCTTAGACTTTCAGACATAGGTAGAGTTTTTGTTGGAACAGAAAGTGCTGTTGACCACTCTAAACCTAATGCAATGTTTATAGTCGGAGCTGTTGAAAGAGCTTTGGGTAAGGAAGGAGAGACAAAAAGTTATACTCCTCTTGATTTAAAATTTGCTTGTGCTGGTGCAACAGCTGGTTTAGAACTTATGAGTGAGTGGATAGAAACTGGTAAAAACAATGGAAAGGCTGGAGTTGTTATTGCAACTGATGTTTCTCATTATTTATTAGGAACTAAGGAAAAAGAATCAATAGAAGAAATCACTCAAGGAGCTGGTGCCGTCGCAATGTTAGTTAAAGAAAATCCAAGGTTATTAGCATTGGAAAACAGTATGACAACAGAAATTACTTCAACTGTTTGTAAAGATGAAAAAGATTTTTTCAGGCCATTAAACAGGCATTCAGCTGTTGTAGACGGTCAGTTATCTGTTGATTGTTACTTGAATGCTTGCAAAGCTGCACTAACAGATTATAGGGAAAAAGCAGTTACTCAGGGATTTGTTAAGGATGAAGAATTGTTAACAGATAAATTTGATAGGATATTAGTTCATTTACCATTTCATAAGATGGGTGAATATGCAGGCGTTTCTTTATTTAGGCATGAATGGAGAAATACTCCAAGATTTAGGGAAATAGAAAGAGAAATTGGTCCAGAACCTTCTATTGAAGATGTCAAAGCTGACAAAGAGTTTGCAAGAAAATTTAGAGAAACCAAATTGTTTAAAGAAGTTTTTTCTGAAAAAATGGAAAAAGGTTTAGCAGCGTCAGAAAGAACAGGCAATTTGTATACAGGTTCTCTTTATGCAGCTTTTAGTAGTATGCTAGAACTAGAATCTCAACAAGGCACTGATATTGGTGGGATGAGATTTGCTTTCGGCTCTTATGGAAGTGGTTTAATGTTTAAAGCATTTACGGGAATTGTGCAGCCCGGATTTAAGGAAGTCATTGGTAAACTTGATTTATTAAAAACATTAGATGAAAAAGGAACAGATAAAAGAATATCATTGTCAGTTGCAGAATATGAAAGACTGCATGAAAAGAATTCAGGCATGGCTGAAAGTGTTTTGCCACCTAAGAATGAGTTTGTTCTCGCAAGCATCGGTACTTCTAAAGTAGATGAAGGTTACAGATACTACAAATTTGTTGATTAGGTTTAAAAATGATTAAAACATCTGAACAACCAGGCTTTTATAAATTACCAATGGAAAAAAGAATAGAAAGGGTTAGAAAGATTTGTAATCTTGATGGCTCTGATTTGAAATTACTAGGTAGGCTGGGCTCTCTAGAAGATTTTGGAACCGGAGAAAATGTCATAGGATGTTACGAGAAACCCCTAAGAATTGCAACTAATTTTTTGATAAATAGAGCAGACTACATTATTCCGATGGTCACAGAAGAACCGTCAGTTGTTGCCGCTGCTTCCAATGGAGCAAAACTGGCAAGATATCATGGAGGTTTCATGGCTTATCCTGTGAACGAACCTCGCATGATAGCTCAGGTTCAACTCACAGAAATCAAGGACTTGGAAAGATCAATGGAAAGAATAATTGAAAACAAGGATTATATTTTGGGTGTTACAAACAGGAAATACAGAAAAAAACACGAGCACTGCAAAGCAGTCGACCTAGAAGTAAGAGAGGTAAAAACTCCCAGAGGCAAAATGATAATAAATCATCTGATTATTGATGCCGAGAATTCTATGGGAGCCAATGCGTCAAACGGGATGGCAGAAATAGCCGCTCCATATCTAGAGAAAATAGCGAAAGCTAAGGCGTCCCTGAGAATAGTGTCAAACTTAGCAGACAAGAGCTTGTTCAGAGCAGAGGCAAAGATTCCTAAAGCGGTTTTGAAAAAGGATGGATGGTCTGGAGAAGAGGTTGCTGAAGGAATACTGGATGCGGACGCTCTGGCTTGTAACGATATCTACAGTGCAGCCACTCGCAACAAAGGAATTCTTAATGGTGCTTGCGCTGTCGCAGAGGCCACAGGTAACGATTACAGAGCACTAGAGGCCGGGGCACACGCTTACGCTTGCATAACAGGTTGTTGCAAGCCGCTCAGTAGATGGTTCGAGGAAGGAGAATATCTTATAGGAAAATTGGAAATGCCGATAACTGTTGGCACAGTCGGAGGTTCGACAGCCTATCCTAAATCGAAGCTCTCGCTGAAAATTCTAGGTGTTGAGTCCTCAATAGAACTTAGAGAGGTGACAGCTTCTGTAGGCTTGGCAGACAATCTGGCAGCTCTGAGGGAATTGGTGACAGAAGGCATACAAAAGGGTCATATGGAGATTCATAGAGAAACTTACAAGAACTAAACACAATTTAAATATTTCCCTCAATAACTATTCTCTGATACTTATGATTAGACAGCCCATAGTTGTGACAGTAGGTCATTCAGACCATGGAAAGACAACTTTATTAGACCGCATTAGAGGCACCGCTGTTACTAAGATGGAGCCTGGTTTGCTCACACAGCACGTAGGGGCAAGCTATATCCCGATAGAGACAATAAAGGACACTTGCGGAGAACTATTGGATAAATTTAAAATAGAAATCAAAATACCGGGTTTATTATTCATTGACACTCCAGGCCATGCTGCTTTCGTATCAATAAGGAGAAGAGGCTCATCTATAGCCGACTTGGCAATTCTAGTTGTCGATATAACCGAAGGTGTGCAAGAGCAGACAGACGAGTCAATAAGAATCCTAAAAGAGTTCAAGACACCATTCTTGGTTGCCGCTACAAAAATAGACAGAATAGAGGGCTGGGCCCAAAGCAATGAAAAATGCTTTTTGGACAGTTTTAACAAGCAACCTGATTGGGTTAAGCAAAATTTTGATGAAAAGTTCTATAAGATCGTGGGTCAATTGTCCGAGAGAGGTTTCGAGTCTGAGAGGTTTGACAGGATAACAGATTTTAAGAAAACAGTTGCGATTGTTCCTTGTTCCGGTATAACAGGGGAAGGCATTCCTGATTTGTTGGTTATTCTTGCTGGTTTGGCTCAGGCGTTCCTTAAGGAACAACTGGAAGTCTCAAAGGGGATTGGCAAAGGTTCTATACTAGAGGTAAAGGAAGTGAGAGGTTTGGGGACAACTTTGGACGTCATCCTTTATGACGGAGAGATAAAGAAGGGAGACTGGATGATAATCGGTGGTAAAGAGCCGATTGTCACTAAAATAAAGGCGTTGTTAAAGCCGAGGCCGTTAAAGGAGATGAGAGTCGAAAAACAATTCGAGAACATTGATTATGTTTCTGCTGCCTGTGGAATAAAAATATCAGCTCCTGGCTTGGATAATGTTGTTTCAGGAAGCCCTGTGGCGTTTGTTTCTGACGAGAGGAAAATAGAGGAAGTTAAGAAAGAATTGCAAGCCGGCATAGAGGAGATAGAGTTTGACACAGAGGGAGAGGGCGTGATTCTCAAGGCTGACAACTTGGGAAGTCTCGAGGCGTTGATAGGAATATTCAGGGACAAGGTTCCTATTAAGAAGGCTGAGACAGGAAAGGTTCTGAGAAAGGACGTCATTGAGATAGAGAATGTTAATGATAGGTTAAAGAAATTGATAATCGCTTTCAATGTTGGTGTTGACGAGCCGGCTTCAAAAGAGGCCAAGGACAAGTCGATAAAGATTCTGCAGAACAACGTGATTTACCAGCTTATCGAGCACTATGAAATATTTGTTGAAGAGGAGAAGGAAAAAATCAAACTAGAGAAACTAGAAACAATAACCTTGCCCGCCAAAATTAAGCTTCTTGCGGGCCATACGTTTCACGCTTCTCATCCCGCCATTGTTGGAGTAGAAGTCTTGGCAGGCACGATAAGGAGCGGTTATAAGCTAAAGAAGGATGGAAAGGAAATCGGCGAGATAAAGGCCATGCAATCAGAAGGATCAGCTGTTGAGAAGGCAGTCGCAGGCGACAAAGTCGCTGTTTCTATTGAAGGGCCGACTGTTGGTAGGCAGATAGACGAGGGCGATGAATTAACAACTGTTATCAACGAAAACACTTTGAAAGTTCTTGAAGAACTAGGAATGAAAGGCGAAATCGAACTAGCCAAAGAAATATTAAAATAAGATATATAGGATAATCTTATTGCTGAATATAAAGTATATAGATTTAAATTTCTATTATAATAATTATTTTAATGCCAAGGGAAAGAAGATTAGAAGGATTTATTCTTAGTGATGTACCCGAGTTGGAAATTGCAAGAGGTTTAGCAAAGCAAGCAAGAAAAGAGCGTAGATACGTTCATTTAACAGGAAAAACTTATTTGACTCATGAAGAGGAAAAAAAGTTACTCTATCATTTTAGAATGTTGGAAGAACTAATGGCAAGTGGGGTACTTGAGTATCCTCATCCAAAATACCCGTAAAAATAATCCAGCCATATACTTAATGCTGAATAAAAGGATTATAGGATAAGCATTTCAATTTCTAAGAAAAAAGAAGAGTTTAAATCTTTTAGTTTCGTATTAAAATACGATACAAATGGAAACTTCTAAACCTCAGGTAGAGCTGACATATTTGATGGAAAGCATCAAAGGGCAGCATGAGGATTATCAAAAAATAGTCGGGGAAATGGAAAATGTTGCTGCTAAAATTGTTGAATATGAGACGAAACCTAAAATAGTTTATAGCTTCAGCGGCGATGCGTCTGCTTTTCATGCCAGGAACCTGATGACAGAGGTTTTAGAAAAGTCAAGTACACTTCCATTAGAAGCTGCGACAGTTTATGATCTAATTGAAGGTAAAAGCAGTGCAGAGATTGATGTATACGACAGAAAAAGAATGACAGAGACTTTGGACAAACAAATAAAACTTTTAAAATTCATAGGCAACATTCAGACAGTTAATTTAAAAGAAAACGATTACGTGAGAGACTTGAAAGAGAAAGGTTATGTTTCAACTCATTATACTGGCGACGAGGTCCTAGTAAGATTTGACAGGACAGACACAAAGGAACTAGAGTTGCAGAAAAGAATTCTAGAAGAGCAAGCAGTATGTTTTGACAAACAATTCGAAAGAATTATTACATCTCTGGAAAAGGTTCCAAAATCCCAGATGTTCATAGACAATATAAGATATGCAGAGGACAGGAACGAGCAAGGGTGTGAAGTCATTTCTATTTTTAATGTTCCAAAACCTGTTGCCGATTGGTTGCCGGAAATATGGCAGGAAAAACAAAAAAAGACCTTGGGAAGAGACTGGGAAAGCAACAACCTTTCAAAAATAGAACTCTTAATCGCTAGGAGAGGATGGGAACCTGAGTACAGAAAATCGGAGAACTTCCCTAGAGACCAGACCAAAAGAAAGGACATAATTAAAAACCTTATCGAGGAAGGAAGAAAGGGAATTCTATATGGCATAACTGATTTATGCCATTATAATTGGAACCCGCACTATTCAATAAGCAGGATAGACTTTGAAGAAGAGAAAGCTAATATAGAAAAAGAACTAAAAGAACAGATAGACAAGCTCACAAAGAAACAAGAAAGTCTCAACGCACGAGCTTGAGCAAAGCTAATCTTTCTATAAAGATTTATATTTTTGCGAAAACTTCTTCTCATTATGACTTCACAGCATGACGAGTATCAGTATCTTTTTGATAAAGGCTTTATGGAAGTAACAAAAGAGGGCAAAGAAGGGGGAAATCATCAGGTTCGTCCCACCAAAAAGTTTTTTGACGCATTAGCTGAACAAGTTGTCCTGCTCTCTACGAAACTTTCTACAGAGGATCCGGATGTTTTTTTAGCTTATGCAACAAAAGAAGTCGTTCAGCAAAATGACAAGGACCTTCCCAATGACCCTGCTGTAAAATTCGGTTGTTATTTATACACATTTTTAAAAGATAGTAATGTCTATAAGGATTGTCTAGAAATCATACAAGAGCACCAGCAATTTACAAAGGTCGAGAAAATAACCAAGCCATGTACTTAATGCTGAATAAAAGGATTGTAGGATAATTCTTTTCAACTAGAAAAACTTATATCTAAATAACAATTTTTGCATAAATTAAGATTTATATTTCTTATTACCGATATTCTGATTATGGAAGAAAATGTGGAAGGCAATGGAGCATTGATTGAAGGTTTTGAACAAATAGTTATAGAAATACGAAGAGCATTGGAAAAAGGACGATATGAAGCATTAACTAAAAAAACTGCACATGATAAATATATCCTCAGAGGATAGTAAATCAATTTAAATATATCCTTTTCAAGAAGGAAAGTTATATGGGATAGTCTTAAAACACCTTAAAGCCCAGTGCTAGCAAGAGCACTATTAGCAAAGGTTGGTGCAATAGGTATATAGCTAACGAATTTCTGCCTAAAAAGTCCAAGGCTTTTATAATTAGATTGTTGGATAAATCTTTGATCTTAAAGCTTCTTTTCCCATTTTTATACAAAGTATTTCCAAAGAATATGCCTAGCAGTGTGATTCCGAACCAAGGCAAGATAGGGAAGTAATCAAACGTGCTAAAGTTTTTCGGTACAAAGCCTAGCCACAACAGCCAAGGAAAGTCGAAAGTGAAATTCTGAAGATAGAAGCCTAAAATTACAATTGAAAGACCTAAGAATAAATTCAGTTTTCTATATTTCAGAAAGAACTGTCCGATTATTATAGAGACTCCTATGAAGTGAAGAACTCCAAAAATTATGAAAACATTTGGAAAAAGTATGAATGTTATGACAGTTATCAAGATACCATAGCCGAATACTCTGACACCTCTTAAGAAGAATTTTTTAAAAATTTCTCTTGGCTTTCTATCTTTAATTCTGCTATAGCTTATCGTTAAAGACAGACCTGCCAGAAAAATAAAGACTGCCGCAGCCCATCCTTGGAACGATAAGCCTTCTTTGAACGTGTATATTCCTAGATAGAAAAGTGCGAAAGAGTAATTGAAAATAACCATCTTAATTATTGCAAGTCCTCGTGCAAGGTCTATTTCCCAAAGTCTCTCTTTAATCATAATATTTATTGTCAATATTTCAATAAATAAAAGGTGATTTGATGAAGTTTTGGGTTGGAATAATTCCTCCTAAAAAGATAAGCAAAGAGTTGTATAGAACGCAAAAAGAGATAGCAAAGAAGTACAAGACTTATCATGGTTTGGAAAACGAAATAGGACCTCATATTACAATAACATGTCAGGGAAATGTAAGTAGTAAACATCTTAGAAATATTGAAAAAGTTGTCAAGGAAATTTCTGAAAGAATAGAACCATTGGAAATTAGAATAGATGGTTTAGGTAGATTCTATAAGAAAAGAGTGATTTATGCTAAGGTAGTCAAATCCAAAAAATTAAATAAACTGCACAATCTGATGTCATCTAAGCTTAGAAATTTTGACAAGATAAGAATTCTTAGAATATATACACCGCACATAACTCTGGCTTACGAAGACATAAGCGAAAAAAACTTCAAAAAAGCATTTAAGGAATTTAATAAAAAAAGATTTTCTTTCAAGTTTAATATGAATAGAGTATATATCGGCAAATCTAAATCCTATGAAAGAATAAAAGTTTACAAAAGTTTTAAGGTTTAAATATCTTGCCCTTTGATTATATTTATCAAACAACCCGGATATGTGCCTGATAAGCAAAAACTGGGGGTGAAAAATTATGGCATTCAAAATAGTAGTCTCAGAACCAAAAGTTAGGAGAGCTTGGCAAGTAGAAAAGGATGTACCTTCTTTGATTGGAAAGAAAATCGGAGACAAGATCGATGGTTCTCTAATCGGTTTAGCGGGTTTTACTCTGCAAATAACTGGCGGAAGCGATAAGGACGGATTCCCCATGAGATCAGACTTGGATGGCGTTGTCAGGAAAAAAGCCTTGCTGACAAAGAGTGTCGGTTTCAGAGGAATCAAGAAGATAAGAAAGGTCAAGTACAAAGTAAGGGGAATGAGAAAGAGAAAATACATCAGGGGCAACACGATATCTGACAGCATCATTCAGATTAATTTCAAGATATTGGAAGGGGAGGGAGATGTTCCAAAGATACTGGGAATCCCGCCAAAGGAAAAGAAAGAGGAACCGAAGCCAGAAGCAGCCAAAGAAGAACCAAAGAAAGAGGGTGAGTGAGTTCAAAGATATAGACCCAAGGCTGATACCTGAAGTAAACATCGTTTTGTTACTTCTATCAAATAACAACAAAATGGAAAGACATTTAAAGCTTAGTTTCCAATAAGAAAGTATGAAAAATTTGCCAAAGTTTGAAGGAAGACCATTATTCGAACTTCCAAAATCACTACCAACAGTAAATTTCTTGGGAGGAGACTTTGGAAAGGCTGTTCTGCAGGAATACAAAGAAATAGCAGAAACAAAGTATAAAGGTGCTGATGTTTTAGATGTTTTGTCATATCATAATAATCTTATAGAGGGTTCGACTCCATTCGCAGTTGTTTTGGTTAACCAGATAATCGAACAGGAAGGATTAATAACTGCAACACCTGCAGATTCGGAAAGGGCAATAAGACTAAACAAAGTAAATCAGGAATTAGGTCTAAATTTGAGAGGCACTTATGAGGACATTGGTTTAGTTTTAAGAAGTGAAAGCGAACCTAATGAATACTTGGCTAAGGATGTAGCAAAACAAATCAAGGCAAGAGATGTTAAGCTTCCTGTCATGATTCCTTTAAACGGACTAGAGCTTGTAAATGACTCTCAATCTCCACATGATTTGTCATTCAAACTAGGCGAGAATGCACAAGTTTTTTACGCTCCTATTTTAAACAAATCAGGAAACTTTACATCTGAAGATATAGATGAACAAAGTGGCTTGCCAAGAAAAACAGGCGATAATGGAGACAGAACCTTATATACAAGAAACTCTGGTCTTTCCGGGTTGTGCTTGGACAGGCACTTGGACTTGGATTCCGACAGTGGCGACTTGGCGGACTCGTATTCCGATGGTCGGGTAGCCGTGGTAGGCTACAGTGCGGTTAATCCTGAAAAATACGTCGCAGAAATCAACAAATCAAGCACTGAAAGAAAAGCAAAATTACAGAGATTAATTGATGAAGCAGAAGCAAAGAAATCAAAAATAGATGATGAAACAGTAGCACAATTAAGAAAACAATAAGAATAAAAAATTTCTTTTCTATTAAAATTTATGTCCTAGCCATTATACGATAAAAGATGAGTATACTCGGCTGGCTACATGCCTGTTAATAGCGCTTGAGTAAAGCTGTAAAATTCAACTGCAACATTAAGTAGGCATTGCTGAAATATGAAGCGGTGGTGATTTACTTTCAATTAACAGGCTACATATAACTTTCCAGGTTGTACTTGAACAGGAACTTGGACTTGAATTCCAACAATGACAACTTGGCGAACTCGAAACCTAAATGGCGAGCTTTCCGATGGTCGAATAGCTCAGCATGGCTAGGGCATTCTATTATGAAAACTTACAAAAATCTTTATTCAGATATTTACTCTTTGGACAATTTGTTGAAGGCATTAAAGAAGGCAAGAAAAGGCAAAACTAAAAAGGTCTATGTCATTGAGTTCGAGAAGAATCTTTTAGATAATTTATTGAAATTACAAGAAGAATTGAAATCTTTGACCTATAAACCTAGACCATTAAAAACCTTTATTTTGAGAGACCCGAAAGCCCGTAGAATTAGCAAATCGGATTTTAGGGATAGGGTTGTTCACCACGCTTTATGCAACATAATCGAGCCAATATTCGATAAAGTATTCATCTATGATTCTTATGCAAATAGGAAAGAGAAAGGAAATTTGAAGGCTATTGAAAGATTTTACAAATTTATGAGAAAGGTTTCTAGGAATGGAGAAATAAACGGTTGGTTCAATGACAATCAAATTAAAGGATACTGCCTTAAAGCAGATGTAAAACACTATTTTCAAGAAATAAATCATAAAGTCTTAATAAAAATACTTAGAGAAAAGATACAAGATGAAAATGCCATATGGTTAATTAGACAAATCTTAGCAAATCATTTTGTCAGAGACAAAGGCATGCCTCTGGGAAATCTAACCTCACAATTCTTCGCCAACGTTTACTTGAATGAATTGGATTATTTTGTCAAGCATAAGCTAAAAGCAAAGTATTATTTAAGATATGTAGATGATTTTGTAATGTTGCTCTCTTCAAAATCTCAACTGAACTTGTGGAAAGAGCAGATTGATGAATTCTTAGGCAATGAGTTAAAGCTTGAATTACATCCAGAAAAATCAAGAATAATTCCTCTTTCAAGAGGAGTAGATTTTGTAGGATTTAGAAATTTTTATTACTTCAAGCTACTAAGAAAAAGAAACAAAAGAAAGATACTGTCAAAGATAGAGAGGTACAAGTGTGGAGAAATTTCACATGACAAAATTCTTGAAAGCTTTCAAGGATGGCAAGCTTATGCAAAATGGGCAAACACATATAAACTTCGAAACAGATTATTAAAATTAATTGATAAAAATTAGGAGAGAAAAATGGACTATAAGATAAGATATGTTAAACTATCAGATTTGGCTGATTCCAGATTTAAATTTTATTTAGACGATACTTTCAGAAGCCTCATATTCTTACAATTAAGAGAAAAATATGAAACGTGGAATAAGGTATGCCGAGAACTAAAGATATGCTTACGGGCACTTTTCGGTCTAAGAAGAGGTTATAACTATGAGAACGGAAAGAAAGTTTTGAGGTTCCTTAAAATGGATACCGTAGTGAGAATATGCCAACTGCTTGGCATAGAAATAGATTCTATTCAACATGAAGTCAAAATGATAGAGATAGGCAATAGGATAGAGAATATCGCATTTCCTGTTAAAATAGAACCCGAAGAAGATGTGAACTGCTTGAAACATAATATATTCGATTTCGTCTACTCATCAGAGTATGAGAAAGAGATAACCTTTGCTAAGAATCCTTTCAGAAAAGAAAGTTCGTATACAACATTAAGTTTTGACCAATTAGGAAAAAATATTCTAAACAAAATAAAATTAATGAGACTTAGAGGGCTCAGACCTGAGATTATTCAAGAAAATAATATGCTAAAAATTTCTTATAGGGTTCCAGGTACAAACAAAAGAACAACTATTATTTTGCCAAAGAAAATAGTCTTCGATGAGAAATTTTCAAAGGGGTTTGGTAAATGGATGGGAGATAGAGCAGGTGGGCCTCACAAGGTTGGAGTTTCTAACAAGGAGATATCGTTTATAGAAGATTTTAAAACTTTCCTATCTAATACTCTTTTACAACCTACTAAAAAAATAGAGGTTATACTATCGGTTAAACCAGGATTTGTGCCGCCTGAAGAACTGAGACAATATGCAGACAAAGTTGAAACATGCAAAACTCAATATGGTAATTTTGGATTTTCTGTGACGGTTTCTAACAAGCTATTAAGAAATTTAATTTTTGATAGATTAGAAAAATATTGGTTTGAAATTTTGTACAACTCAAAGAAAAAGGTAAGATTGGCATTTTATTCGGGTTTATTTGAAGCAGAAGGCTCTAGGGACGGAGACTCAATTTCTTGGGCGTTCGGTTTAAGCCTTAAAAATGGCGTAAATAACGAAGCTATGATGTCATTGTTGGAGAAAGCAACCAAGCTAAAGTTTCTATTACATTATGATGGTTTCGATTCTATTCTGTCTAGAAAAATTTCCATGAAATCTGGAACTCTAAAATACGATGTAAAGGTGTTTAGAAATTCAAAACAAAGAGAGCTTGAACTTAACTTATTTAAAGATATAATCAAATATGTAAGTCATCCTGTAAAGCTTTCAAAATCGAAAAACTTGATATATTCAATAGAAAATGGAGGTAAACAAAAAATGGTACAAATTGACAACAGGTTGATTCCTGAAGTGAACATTGGTACGCTCGGACATTGAGTAAGTATTAATTATTTACCCGACCGAAAACGTCGATCATGGCAAATCCACATTAGTTCAGGCTATTTCTGGAAAATGGCCTTCAGTGCATTCCGAGGAACTGAAAAGAGGTATCACGATAAAGCTTGGTTATGCTGATGCAACCGTATACAAGTGCTGTAAATGTAATACGCTTTGCGCAACAGAAAAATGTCCCAAATGCTTTGAAGTATGCGAGCCGCAGAGGACAATTTCTTTTGTGGACGCGCCAGGTCACGAGACGCTGATGGCGACCGTTCTTGCGGGAACGAGCCTGATGGACGGTATTCTTTTTGTAATAGCTGCCAATGAGAAATGCCCGCAGCCACAAACCCGGGAACATTTGATGGTATTGAACATAGTCGGAATAAAAAACATAATAATTGTTCAGACAAAGGTAGATGTTGTCAGCAGGGAGCAAGCCTTGGAAAACTACAAACAGATAAAGGAATTCGTTAAAGGAACAGTTGCAGAGAACGCTCCTATAATTCCTGTTTCTTCGCAGAACAAGGTAAACATAGACTCTGTTCTAGAGGCTATTCAGAACAACATACCAACTCCCCAAAGAGATTTTTCCAAGCCGCCTAAGATGTTAATTGCAAGATCCTTTGACATTAACAAACCTGGAACAGAGGTAGATGATTTGAAAGGAGGAGTCATAGGCGGTTCTCTGATACAGGGCGAATTAAAAATAAATGACGAGGTCGAGATAAAGCCAGGCTACCTGTTGAAGAGCAACTGGGTTTCTCTGAAGACAAAGGTTGTTGGCTTGCAAAAGGCAGGCAAGAATTTGGAAAAGGCCGGCCCAGGCGGCCTGTTGGGCGTGATGACAGAATTGGACACGAATCTTACGAAGGCTGATTATTTGGCTGGCTCCATCGCTGGAGTAAACCTTCCTCCTGTCCTCGAGACGTTGAATCTAAAGTTTAATCTGTTCAAGATATCCGAGGAGAAAGTGGAACTGATAAAGAAAGGAGAGCAGATAATGCTGAACGTAGGCACGGCTAGGACATTAGGAATTGTCAAGAACATAAAGAAGGATTTTGTTGAGATTGAATTGAAACTGCCGGTTTGCGCTGATAAAAACGACAGGGTGGTTTTATCAAGGAAGATAGCGGAGAGATGGAGACTGATAGGTTATTCTGAGATCGTTTGATTGATTTTCTATACCTTATATGAAAATAATCGCAACAACATCTATAAGATATTATATAAGCCGAGGATTCTAAATTAGAAGTATGAATTGGAAAGAGTTTTTTAGACCTCAAACATCTAAGATAATATTTTTTATAGCACTGCTTTTAATCTTCGGTGTCCCTGATTTTGTAAGGCAGTGTGCAGCATATGATTTTGGAAGAGGACAATTTCCTTGCGGTAATACAAGACTTGCATTAAATAATCCTATTTTTTATGGAGGTATGCTAGATGTGGTAGATAATTATTCTTACAATCCTATCTTAATTGGGGCGTATCTAATAGCCCTTTACTCTTTTCTCTCGCTGGTGCATTTTTTCACAGATAAGAAACGAGTAAACATGAAAAGAGTTATTTTTGTGACCATTTTGATAGCATTATACATTATTCTTATGCTTTGGATTTCGATTAGACCAGAAATTCTTAGTTTTTAAGTCCGTATTTGCGACAAGTTTATAGGAAAGAAGAATTTGTTATTGATGTTTTCACTAGTTATATGAAAATAAGTCGATAACAACAATAAGAATATTTTTGCTAGAACCTATAAAATCAGGCTGTTTTTGGCTGGAATTTGACGGAAAGAGGACATTTTTTACATAGGTTTTTATGTTGGGATTTCTAAATTAGATTATGAAAAAGATTCCGAGAAAATGGATTCGGATTATAATGGTTGCGGTTATCTTAATAATTATTTTTATTTACTTATTCCTTTCAGGGAGACCATGCTTTCCTGATAATTGTTTTTTAGTTTTTTGTGGACTTAAAACTGTACCTGAGGCTACAGCTTACTGTGATAATAATTTATGTGTTTGTTCAAGATGCTCTGGAGCGATGTGCCCATAAAGATGATAATAATGACTCTCAAGCAATCCCTGAAGCCAGACAGGAGAAAGATTGTGGTATTTGCAGTTTTATCAATTATTTCTTCAACATATCCTATGACTTTTGGTGTTGGTGAATTATATTTTCCATATAGAGGATTGCCATTACCTGTTTACGCATGCATTGAAGGGTTCTCTGACGTAAACTTAAAAACCCCACCAATGAGACCCTGTGAAATTTTTTATCAGTTTTTAATAATTAATTTAATAATTTCTTATCTTCTCTCCTGTCTCATAGTCTGGATTTATGATAAGTTCAGAAAGAAGTAGAAGAATCTAATATAGTTGTTGTTATAGATAAATGAAATAACCATGGGAAACATATATTTACCAGCGAATGCAGATTATTCTTATTGATTTCATGAAATGCCAGAGATGCAACCAAAATGAAGGAGAATATCTTTGCTCAGTCTGCAATAGGGTCGTTTGTTCAAACTGCAAGGTCATTGATGGTGGCAAAGTTTATTGCACTGACCATTCTCCTAGGGCAGGACTAGTGGCAAACGAGAACGCAAAACAGAGAACCGAGCCTAAAATCATTAAAACATTGAAAGAACTGATATATGCTGATGCAATTCTGCTAATAGGAATCATAATGATCTTTGTGATAGCCAATTTTTTCATACGTGGCACGTTATCTTCTCTTGCGGAACAGGTAATAGACATACTACCGCAGATATCCTTTTTGTTTTCCCTGTTAACCTTCTTTGAACTGTATGGTTTATACTCTATTATAGGGCTCTTTATAATCCTAATAGCGCTTATAATAATTTTTATTAAGAAACGACGACAGCATAAAAATATTTAAGCTTGTGCATGCAAATGATTCATATGAAAAAGCTTATTTTATCATTTCTACTGGCATTTCTTATTTTTAATTCCCTGGTGATGGCAGAGGATTTCTCTGTAGACGTTAAAATAAAGGAATATTATGTTGCTACTCAAACGGATTACATAACTTTGAAGATAAACAATCAGTTGCCTGATAGCTGGTTTTCTATAGGCCTCATAGGATCGGAAAAATGGGTTCAGGCTGAGACGTCATTGTTAAGAGTTCCAGGTTTTGGAAGCGGAGAAATGAGAATAGTGGTTCAGCCTCCAAAAGACGTTGTGCCGCTTCTCTATCCCTATCAGTACTTTCTCAAGATAAGAAGAGTTGGGACAGATTCTGTTTTGGAAAAAAGCTTGTTGCTGAAGGTCAAGCAAATAACCAACGCAATAATAAAAGATTTTAAGTTGAGCTGCACAGAGTGCGTTGACAGCATTGACATTTCAGGGACTGCCTATAACGTTGGCTCTGACTCGATAGACCTATCGATGATATTCAAAGTCGGGGGCCAAATAAAGACAGTTCCTCTCGGTTTTGTCAACATATACGGTAAAAAAGACTTCCAGACCACCATTTCTTTGAATGGCTGGAATCCCGGTGAATACGGCGTTGAGGCAAAGCTGATCGATGTTAATGGCAAGGAAATGTACGATGAGTCAGGCTCATTCAAGATACCCGTCATAGAGAACATAGTCTATGACAAGGATGCCTCCTCAACCATCTTTGGAAGTTTCATAACAGTGACTGCCACAAACAAAGGCAACTCTGTCGCTGACGCTGATCTGAAATCAGTTGCTCCCAAAGCATGGTATTCTGTTTATTCAGGCCCATCGCCAACAGGCATGGCCATTGGCGGCAGCTATTATTGGGCTGTTAGCTTGAATCCAAACGAGAGCAGGAAAATATCTTATTCAGAAGTCTATTGGCCAACTTACGCCATCATACTAATCGCGATCGCCATAATAATCCTAGCCTACTGGCAATCGTCGGCCTTTACCTTCACCAAGAATGTGATGAGCGGAAGAACACTAAAACCTGGCAAAGAGGTCTCGATTTCATTGAACTTGAAGAACAAGAACAGGGAGATTGACAAGGCGATTGTAAGGGATGTCGTTCCCTCTGGCTTCTCGGTTGTGAGCAAGTTCGAGACAGTCAAACCGATAATAAGAAAAATAGGCAGCGGAATAGAGCTCAACTGGAAAGTATCAAAACTAAAACCGAACGAGGAGAGAGTGTTCCACTACACCATAAAGCCGAACGACACAATCAGTGGCAAGAAACTGCCCTCGGCAGTGGCCAAAACGCTCCAAGACAAGAAGATCTCGCAGAAGAATTCTAACAAGATATACCTAGAGCCTGAGAAAGAAGAGACCAAGACGATGACAGTGAAGGTAAGCAAATAAGAACTTAAAGTTTTCTTTCTATTATCTATATTTATGAGTAGAAAATCTGGAGATAAAAAAAGAAGTAAATTTGAAATAGTTTGTGATATAGTTATTTCAGCAAAAGAAGAAACAGAAAAATCTTCAGATAAAAGAGGCGGTTTTAAAACTTATATAATGTGGGCATCGCACTTAAGTGGAAATCAATATCTTTATTTTGATGCTGCTGTAGAGGCTGGATTATTAGAAAAGGTAGACGAAAAAAGATATAGACCAACGAGTGCTGGAATAGAATACGTAAAAATTTCTAAAAACCCACTTTTGAAAGCTGTGAATGAAACAATTGAAAAAATATCACAGTCTAGATCTCAATCTAAATAAAATTTATAAATACTGCAGGAACTAATATTCCAGATAGACTTAAAAAGATGAAAAATCTTTTATTAAAATATGGTTTAAATCCCCAGATAGCTCAATGGCAGAGCGATCGGCTGTAGCTTTTTGCGCTTGCATGAGGCATTTAGCAATCGCTCATACAGAGACCGATAGGTTGCGGGTTCAAATCCCACTCTGGGGACTGATTTTTTTAAATCCCTCAGTCAGGACTTTATTAAGGTTTAAATGCTTTGCTTTTGTATTAATTAAGGTGATTTAAATGATTAGTAAAAAACCAAAATATAACATAGATTTTGTGATAGATTTAAGAAGAGTGGATGGACCAGGAATATTTCCTTGCCCAGAATGCGGAGTAGAAATTGATCCAGATGATAGAAGCGAAAATACTTATGAAATCGTTGGAACCAGAACATACAGAAATCAGTTAGCATCAACGACTATTCAACACAATTGCGGGACTCGTATAAAACTTACAGGTTCTTCTGCAAAACCTTTAGAAAGACATCAAGAAATAACTGTTTAGTATTTTATTCTCTCGGGAAATCATTGAGAACGTTCCTTATCTCTAAAAAGTAGGTTATCAAGAACGGCAGAACGAACAGACCGATGACAGTGGTCATATCCTTGAAAAAGCTGCCAAAGCTCACTGACAGCACGTAGAGCATGAAAGCTGTGTCCATTCTTTTTTCATAACCAGTCTTCTTTCTGAAAGAGTTGAGGACAATGAAGAGTATGAATGAGAAGATGACAGTGGTCACCATGACCGAGATTATGTAGTAGGCTATCTGTAAGTTCATGGACAGCAGCGTGTTGTTTAACAGGATGTTATATAGCGGAAACAAGAATCCTATCAATAACAGCAACAGCCACTGCCAAAGCTTGAGTTTAGCCTTTTCTAGCATATATAATTATTCGGTTTATTTAAATAAATGTCGTCGTCAAAACTTTAAAATCGAACGCTGTGATAAACCTACGCACATAATGACTAAGCGGCTATTTATTGGTTGCTATAAGTTAAATGCACTTTTGGTTTGGCAATAGTTGTTTAACAGTTCCATTACAACAGAATAAAGTTTTTCCATTACCATATTGCCTTTCCCAATCTTCTACTAAACTTTTTTCATAGCCTTGAGCTTGACAACCGCACGGTGCATTATCTTTTATAGGACCGTCTGGGCAAATTGGAATACATATGTCTCGATTTTCTACTCCGTTTAAATTGCACACGCCAGACTTGCATGCAATATTTGACCTGCAGGGTTTTCCATTTTCGCATGGTTTGCATTCAAACTGTCCGCAATCAATATCACTCTCTCTTCCATTTTTTCTACCATCGCTGCAATTAGAGGAGATTGCCTGTTGAATGCAAGATTCATCTCCAGGCTGAGTTTCTGGAGAGGCAGCATTATAACCACAAACTACCCTCAATTTGCAGTTTTCGGCTTCATCACTATTTTCATAGTTTTTATTACAGATATCAAAAGCAGCCTCAGTTCCAACTTCGTATTTTATCACGGAAACTGTGATTTCAAAACATTGATTTTTATATCGACTTTGATTGTTGCATGCAGTCTCCCATTCAGTATAATTTAGAGGAGTTCTGCAATGCCCATTATCACAAAAAATATCCCATACTGCTGGTCCGTTTTCTGTTGCATATGGCATTGCTAAACAGTCAGAATGAGATTCACATCCTGTATGAGTTTCACTTGTATTAACATAAGTTTTAGTATAATTTCCAATTATATTTTGAGTCTGTTGAGAACATCCTGCTATTAAAATTACAGATAAAATAAGAATAGCTACAAGCCATTTCATACTTCTAATTTGCAAATCCTGACATAAAAACCTATAGTTTAGTTTTACTCAAGCGTCCAAAAGAAAACTTTAAATAGTTTTGAAAATTAAGTAATGAATGGTTGCCGACCAAAGAGAGGTGGTAAGACCCGTTCCCGTTCCGAAAGTAGGGAGAGATTATGAATAAAGAAATGTTCAAGTGGTCTACTAAACAGCAAATCGGATATATTAGAGGTTTTGTAGATGGAGAAGGAACAGTGATATTTGGTTGGAGTCATACAACAAAAAATGGTAAAAAATATAAGCAAAGAAATCGTGCAGTAAGAATTTCCAATACAAACAAAGAAATTTTACTGACAATAAAAAAGATGTTAGAAAATTTGGAAATACAATCACATATTTACATGGATACAAAAGCTGGAATTCGAAAATCAACAATGGATAGTTGGTTATTAGTTATTTTAGGAAAAGAAAATTTTAGAAAATTTCAGAGGCTTGTAGGCTTTACCGAAAAATGGAAGAAAATAAGACTCCAAGAAATAATCGCTTCCTACCGGTAACACGGTAGTGAATCGCCTCGTCGATTTCGGTTGTACTATAGAAAATATGGGAACCCGAAGAAGTTGGTGACCGCTCTTTTTCGTTTTATTTATATTATTTCTAGCACATCTTTTTTGTATGATAAAAGACAGATTCAAGCTGATACCGACTTCTCACCTGCTTCTTGTAAATGGAAGCAAAATTCTCCTCTCTAGACGTTTCAACACGAGTTGGGAGGATGGAAAATATAGTGTAGTCGCAGGTCACTTGGATGGGAACGAAACATTCAGAGAGGCAGTGATAAGGGAGGCAAAGGAGGAGGCGGGTATTGATATTGAATTAGAAGATTTGGAAATCGTACACGCGATGCATAGAAAATCAGCTGACGAGAGAATAGATTTCTTTTTGACAGCAAGGAAATGGAGAGGTGAACCCAGGATAATGGAGCCTAACAAGTGCGATGACATGAGATGGTTTGAGATAAACAAACTGCCCGAGAACACAATTCCTTACATAAGGCAGGCTATAGAATGCTTTGTTAACAAAGTTTTTTACAGCGAGCACGGATGGTAAGCCTATTTTATTTTTTCTAGAACCTTAGGCGTCAAATATCAACAGTTTTATCATGAAATAAATTATCAGAAAGCATTTAAATATTCTTTCAAATAAAAGATTAGATATGCCTTGGTAGTATAGTGGTTAGTATGTGAGCCTGTCGAGTTCACGACATGGGTTCGAATCCCATCCAAGGCGCTTGGGCTCGTAACTCAGGTTGGTAGAGTGTCTGGCTTTTATCTGTCGATAAAAGCATGTATAGTGCTTAAATGCACGATGACAGGAAGAAAAAACATCTTCAAACCAGAAAGTCGAGGGTTCGAATCCCTCCGGGCCCACTTTCTTTTGTAATGTTTATATAAATTTATCTTCTAAAAATAAGATTAATATAGTAAAGTCGGTTTAGCTCAGAGGTAGAGCGCTGGTCTCATAAAATCATTATGAGATTTGATTCAAAGATGATATGGAATCCAGAGGTCGCGAGTTCGATTCTCGCAACCGACACTCTAAAAATACGACTTCATTTTCTTGCCAGTTTTTAGTCTAAAATAATTGATGAGGTAATATTTGAAAGCCAATCTGTGAAAACCCTTCTTGAACCTTCTCGTGGAGATGGGCATGTAAAGATCCCTGTAGAATCTGACCTTGCCTGTTTTTCTTATCCTGTTTCCCAAGTCAAAATCTTCCAGTATATCGTATCTGAACGGATATTTTTTTAGAATGCTTTTTTTGAAAGCAACATTGGCAGCGCAGATGCACGGATACTTGAATACGGAGCTGGCCTTTAGAAATAAATCGCCCCACACCTTTAATCCTATTTTTACTCTTGTCTTGCCTTCGTAGGGCATTATTGGCCCGAAGACGCAGACATTGTTTTTCATGTGCTTTAGAATGTTCTTGACCCAGTCCTTTTGGGGCAGGCAGTCCGCGTCGCAATAGGCTACGATGTCTCCTTTGGCGTTCTTCCAGCCAACGTTTCTCGCGTCTGCAATACCTCTTTTATTATCCTCCACTATCTTGTCTGCGTATTTCCTTGCTATTGAGACTGTTCTGTCCGTGGAGTGGCCGTCCACCACTATTATCTCAGGTTCTACTGTCTGTTTTTTTAAACATCTCAGACAGTTCTCTATGTACCGTTGTTCGTTCTTTGCGCAGACTATTACTGAAACAATCATAAGAAAGATATTTAAAAACTAATAATATATAATTGAGTTATGCCTCGGTAACTCAGTCTGGTGGAGTGCCTCACTTGTAATGAGGATGTCGGGGGTTCAAATCCCTCCCGAGGCTAACCTTACCAATTATCAAAGCCCTTAGGTGTTTACTAAGAGGAGTCAAACCTAAGGTTAATTCATGGAAAAAGCTTTGGTTTCTTTCATGTATGAGAGCGGTTGTAGATGCCCTGATGAGTTATTACATATGAAAGTTGGCGATATGGAATTTAATGACTACGGGGCTAAAGTAAAACTTCGCAGCGGAAAAGTTGGTTCAAGAATCATATTAGTCATTTCATGCGTTCCTCATCTTAAGGCATGGATAGGCAATGAACATCCGAATCCTAAATCAAGCTCTTATTTATGGGTCAACGAAGGTTCAAGAAAATATGCTAAAGTTGAGTTATTCTTCTTTGAAGAAGCTGTGCAGAAAGTGGGTAAAAAAAGCAAAAATTGAAAAACGAATAACTTCTTACGGTTTTAGAAGGAGCAGATATACCCATTTGGCAACCAAGATAGCAACACCTGCTTTATACAATTATATGGGGCAAGTTCAAGGATTTAAAGTAATAGAAAGATTGATTATGAAAAAACTATTTTTACACGACAACGAAACTAATATAAACTAGTCTTCTAATAATTTGTAATATATGACATTACAAAAAGTAGACACTGGTATAAAGGAACTAAATGAAATGTTAGATGGAGGTTTACCGCAAAACAGAGTTATACTTCTTTCAGGATCGTCAGGAACAGGAAAAACTACACTTGGTATACAGTTTATTTATAACGGTATTAAAAATTTTAATGAACCTGGAGTTTTTATAACATTAGAGCAAAGTAAAGAAAAAATTAAAGAAGATATGAAATCTGTTGGAATAAATATAGAGGAATTAAGCAGTTTTAATTTAATTGGAGGCTCTATAGCTGAGGTAATGCATTTCAAGGACAAGACAAGAGCCAAAGTTAATGATTTTCTTGCTGAAATCGAAGAAATAATTAAACAAACTAAAGCAAAAAGGGTTGTACTTGATTCTTTAAACTTATTTTTAATGTTATTTAAAACAGACGAAGAAAGAAGAATAGCTCTACTATCATTATGTCAAATCTTAAGCAAGAATAGTTGTACAGCCTTATTAATTTGTGATACTAAAGAGAATACATTTGACCTAAGTTGGTATGGTTTTGAAGAATTTGTTGTTGATGGGATAATAACACTATATAGTATAAGACAAGGACAAGCCTTTCGCAAAGGAATAACTATAAGAAAAATGAGAGGAGTAAACCATAGTGAAAGCATACATACTTATAAAATAACTAATAAAGGCATTAAAATTTGTACAGAAGAATCTTGGCCAGATACTTAAGGATGTAAAGATTTTACGTTCCTAATAAATATTTTGCTTTTGCTTTAGGTATTAAACTTAAGGCTATACCTGAAAAAAAACCTATAAAATGGAAAAACTCACCTTTAAAGAGTGGCACAAAAGTACTGCGTAGAATGAAATTAAAAATAGAAAGAGAAAAAATAGAAATAACAACAATAGGCAATGTTATTTTTAAAGAAACTAGTTTTCTAGCTTTTATTAAACATAAAGCTAATACCCCATAAATTCCTGTAGAATTGCCTGCTACAATATCAAATGGAAAAACTAATAACAAAGGCAAAATAACTATAAACGTAGCTAAAGAATATATAAATAAAAAATTCTTAAAATTAATTTCTAATTCAATAGCAATGAGGGCAATGAATATAAAACCTACAGCATTTTCTAACAAATGAAAAATATTGATATGAAAGAATTGAAATGTAAAAAGTCTCCAAGGTTCTCTTAAAAATGAGTCAAGATTGAATGCATAAGGAGAAGAATTTGGTACAAATAAAAATACAAGAAAGTTAACTAGGCAAATTACTAGAACAAATAACAAAATTCGATCCATTTGTTGTCTGCTTCTCCATTAAATATATGAGACAATTTATTATTATTAAAATTATTATAAACCCTAAAAGATTTAAACCTAGCGGTAGAGTTATGGGTGATACATTTTCTGGATAAAAGACTAGAGGCACAATAGAAAGAAATATTATGGCAAAAATAATATAAATAATAGCAAGTGTAATTAATCTGTTCATGGAAACTCATTCAAACTTGTCTTTTATTTTCTCAAACCTGAGAGCATAACTTCTATTTTTTTCCCTTGTCCTTCTTATAATAAAATAAAAAAATAATATGAAAGTGGTAGTTGTTATTCCAATACCCAGTAGTATTAATTCATTCATAAAATCATTCTTAGAATTTGTTTTTTCTTAAATTTCCGTTTCTTAAGGATTATAAATATCATAATAGCTGAAACAACTATTACTATTATCCCTATTCCTAAACCTAAAGGTATTGTCCCTTTTGTAATTGATACGATACATGATTGAGATTCAGATGGTTTGTTAGTAGTTGTACCGCATTTGTTAGAATCTGTACATTTTCTTGTTCGCATACCATCAATACATTCAGACCAATATGTACAAGACCAGTTTTCTTCGCAAACAATAGCTGCTCCTGTGAGTGCTTCTGGTACACCTCCTTTAGTTCCAATTATAAAGACTGATAATCCTGGTGACTCTGCTTGATAAAGGACTTCAGAAGTGTCTTCACTTAAATATGTAGTTGGTAATTCGTTCCATATGTTGTTCGCCCATCTATACAAGCTTATGTTTGTAAAAGTTATGCCATTTTCTGTCAACCAAATTTTGTTGACAGCAAACTTGATAAAAACTTTGTTTATATCAGAATCAGTGATGTTTATTTTCTCTATGTTAATGTAGTGATAAACTTTTCCTTCAATGCTATGAGGAATTGTTGATGGCAAATCTGCTAGTTTAGTAATTATTATTTTTACGTTACTTACAGAGTTTAAAACAGTAATATCGATTAGTCTGAATGCAACACCCTCTGTTTTTGTTATTGAAATGCTTGATGTTTTTCCAGCGCCTAATGATGGAATTGTTATGTCTACATTACTTATTGTTAAAATAACTTTGGTTGTTGGTGTAGAAATTCCTCCCCTGCCTCCCCCGCCGCCTGTAGCCGTAGTAGTCGTAGCTACGCAACCATTTGTACATGCATAACCAGAAGAACAAGCAGAATTATCTGCACTACAGCTTTCTCCTGTATCACAATATCCATCTCCACAATAAGTTGAGGCTGCGCTACAATAGTTGTGGACGCAGAATCCGCCTGTACAACCACAAGCATAAGTACAACTAGCATCATTTGCACTTTTATTTATGCTTAAGTTTAATAAAGATTGTGGACCTGCATAAAATGTTTGTTGCCCTTCAGAAGCATTAACACCACATATTTTGAAAGTAATATTTTCTCCTGCGTTAGCTTGGACATCAATATAATAAAACCCGGTACAGTTTGATAATTCGCAATATGCTGCACCAACAGTCGTATTTCCAGCAATAATAGAAGTTGAATTTACATAAGCACTAACAATTGTTGCATTATTACTCGCTACTATAGTATTATTAATTTTAACATAACCATACCATGTTCCAACATTTCCACCACCACTTACAGCCATAGCTATTTGAACTAACATAGAAGAAAACAATAAGAAGTAAAAGATTTGTATTGGTTTCACTTTCATTATTTTCACTTTAGTACCACCAAATCAAAATTAGTTTATCTGCAATCTTTCATTAGTAACATTTATGTAAATCCAATATGGTCTGTATCCTGTTTGGTCATTGAATGTAGTTAGTGTACTACCTACACCAGGTGTGTATGACGTCCATGTGGTTGATGTCTCATTTGGATTATAATATATTATAGTGTAATTTCCTGCTACCGAAGCTAGTACATTAGTAACATTGTACGTTCCGGACGCATAAGCTAAAGTTGTGTTCTCAAGCATCTTCTTTGTCAGCCAGAAGGTGTTCCAGCCTAAGGCGAAATAATCACCCCATACTTTGTTAGTTCCTGCAGCTCCTATTGTGATGTTGAAGTTTCCTCCTGTATCCACTTTGAACGCAATTATGTTTGAATCCATGTTGTTTCCTAAAGTGTCTTGGCAACTCACATAGCGATATACCCAACCGTCGAGGACTTGGCCTATTGCAGTTGTATGATTAGTGGTTGATAAGTCAGCCATAGTATTTGCCATAGTTGTGTAGTTAACAGCACTCACATCCCACTTACATGTAGCCTGTTCGCTGGTTGTCACAGTTATATTCGGTGTTGAAGTAGTTACTGTGTCATTCACCTTTGGATAAATCCAAGTGAAGGACGGTGCAACATCGTCTGACGTGAAGTTAATCAAAACTGGTCCTGTAGCATCATTTCCTGCTGTATCTCTGCATCTCACAAAGTAAGTGTACATTATTCCTGCCTGGGTAACAGTGACAGTTGCGTTATGTATGTCATTAGCCGCATCAGTTTCTGTCATGTAATCGCCCATTGCATCATATCCAATATTGCTAGTAGCATATCTACAAGTACCATCTTCATTTAGCTTCACTCCTATTGTAACAGTCTTTGAATTCTTCGTAGCATTGTTAGCTGGACTTGCGTCTGAGATGGTAGGCACAATTGTATCTACAGTTAATACTACTATACCTGACCATGAACCTTCGTTGCCAGCACTATCCCTTGCAAGAACTCTAAAGTAATTCGTTGTCACAGGCAAAGCTGCCGTATAAGTATAACTGGTAGTTGTAACGGTGTTGTTTGTTGCCGTTGTGAAAGTAGCAATAGTTGAATTTTGGATGATATAACTAGCTACACCAGAGCTTGTGTCCACAGATGCGCTCCAAGTTATAGTTGGTAGCGTATTGTTAGTCTTTGAATTGTTGCTTGGAGATGTTATTATCGGTTCTGTTGGACCTGTATTATCAACAATTACATAAGCAGAGCTGTATTGCTTGTTGTTAGCAGTATCATTAACTACAATTACAATTGTATGAGTACCTTCTGTTGATTGAGTTATTGTTATCGCACCAGCGCGATAACTTCCACTTACAGTTATTAAGTTGGTGCCATCAGCTGTGATGCTGTCAACTGCAACATCATCAGATGCCGAGACGTTAACTAATACTCCAGCATTAGTTCTAACAAAACTAACATTTGTGGTTATACTGCTTATTGTTGGTGCTGTTGTGTCTGTAGTAACATTAACAGAAGCACTTGCAGTTATTGTTGTATTTACATTTGGAACAGCATCGTGAGCAACTACAGTATAGTTCCATGTTCCGTCAGAGGGAACAGTATCAGTGAATCGTGTTGTATTACCAGTCTCACCTAGATTTGTAGATGATGTTGTAACAGCTCCAGTACTTCTATAAACATAATATCCAGTTGCATCACTGCTAGTTGAAGCTGTCCAAGTAATATTAACTTGTTTAGTTGAAACAACTTGTACTGCAACTAAGCTTGTTGGTTGTAGAGGTGCTGTTGAATCTGATGTGGTAACAGTAACACTTACAGAGGTAACTATTGTTGTGTTTTCATTGTTAGACGAATCAATTGCGGTTACAGTAAAGTTCCAGTTACCGTCCTGTGCGACTGTTACAGATGTTTTGGTTACATTACCTACTTGGACTGAGTTGTCTGATGTTGTTACAGAACCGCTTAATTTATAATAAACATTATATCTTACAGTATCGCTTGAGGTTGAGGCTGACCAACTTATGTTAACTTGTCTTGTTCCAGAAACTTGTGTAACATTTACTGAAGACGGATTGTTTGGTGGTGTTGTATCTGAAGTAATGGTTGATGTCATTGTCATATTCTTTTGCGTTGTTACACCTGCTGTTACAGTTGCTGGAGTTGAATTCGAAGTATAATTACTTTTATCTACAGTTACGTTATAAGTTCCTGGTATTATACCAGTTATTAAATAATAACCACTTGCAGTTGTTGCCACTGGCGAGTATCCTGTTATAAAAACAGTTGCACCTTGTATTCCAGAGCCACCTGAACTATCTGCTATATAACCTTCTACTGATCCTTTTGTTCCAGTCACTGTCATTATCTGAGATGTTGAGTTTGTTGAATAGTTTGCAGTTGCAGTAGTGTTACATGTATAATTATAAACTCCAACAACATAGAATTGTGCTATCCCGTTTTGTGTTGAATTCACATCAGTTCCATTTCTGTATAAATTTGCTGATACTTCATTGTTTTGTGAAGTAGCAGAACAAGTAACAGTAGTTGCTTGTACGTCTGTTGGTGACCAGCTTGGGCTTGAAGATAACGTTAGCGATGGTGTTCCTTTAGATATTGTTAAAGCATTTGATGTTGAGTTTGATGAATAGTTTTCTCCTCCAGATGTATTATAAGTATAATTGTATGCTCCAACTCCTAATAAAACATTATCAGAAACAGTAGCGCCTGAACCAATTGAGCTAGTGTCATTTCTGTATAAACTACAAATTATTTGGGTTGATGGACAACCGCTTCCAGTAATGTTTGTAGATGTTGGATAAATTACTGTCCAACTTGTATTGTTCAAAAGGACTAATGGAGAATTTGCTTTGCTTGCATTCCACCAAAGAGTTACAACAGAACTGTCTGAATAATTTTCATTACCTAATATTTTAGTTGTGAAATTATTGTTGTATGCACCCCATTGGGTTATATTGAATGCTGTATTTGTTGCGTTGTTTATTAACGTACCATTCCTCCATAATTGAACATATAATCCTGTTACATTAGAAACAGCTGTGGCATTAATAGTTGAATTAGGATAGATTGATGTTTGTTCGCCTGTGCTTCCATTCAAGTACAAAGTAGCTAATGTTGGTCCTTTATTGACAAATACATAGAATGTCGATCCTGTTGCATTTTCAGAATAGTTAGCATTACCTGATGTGTTAGCTACATATACATAAGTAGATGCAGCTAAAGTAACGGCTGTTCCATTTTCTATATCAGTTACATTAGAATTGCCTCTGTATAAACTGGCAGAACCTCTTCCAGAATAAGTCATCAATGCTGTTGCATTTATCTGAGTTCCATATGTTATGGTGACGTTCTGGTTCTTATATTCAGTTCCATTGTTCAAATACAAATCAATTGGATTGCTTGAATTTATATTCACTGTTAATGTAAAGTTCTTTGATGCTGAAGAATAATTTGTGTTGCCTGAGGTGTTATAAACATAAACATAAATTCCTGCACCAAGTAGATTATTGTCAGTTACAGGATTTGTTGAATTTATATTTGTATCATTTCTGTATAATGTAAATGCCGGCGCTGAACCTGTAAATGAATTAGAATTGTACCAACCAGTTGCATTTGTCGTGTTTGGATACATAACTGCTAAGTTAGCTTCGCTTCCAGATGTTCCAACACCAAGAGTTAAGTTCATGTAATTAGAAGTTGAACTGTTTATGCTAACGGTTACGATTAATGTTGCTATGCTTGCATTTGATGAATAATTAGCTCCACCAGTTGAATTTAAGACATAAACATAAACACCGACTCCTAATAGAGTTGTGTCGTTAGCAGGAGCAATACCTAAAGTTGAACTGACATTTACCAAAGTGCTGTTTCTCCAGAAGGTGTAGTTAACATCAGCGTCTCCTGTGTTTGTTTCTGCGGGTCCTATGTTAACTGCTGCTGAATAGTTAACACCAGAACCTGCTATTGAACCCAGCAGAGTACCGTTATTAACTGTTAAAGTTTCTGTGTCTTGATAATTTGTGTAATTAGAAGTATCAGTTATGTTTGCCACATAACTATAAACACCTGCAGCTAAGGTTATTGATGTGTCGTTTGTTACAGATGTAGCACCCCTCCACATAGAACAAGTGTATAGCGAGGAATCATCCAAACAATATTGCGTAACAGAAGTCCCATAGGGTATAGATTGAGTTTGAGGATAGACTCTCACATTAGCATTTTTAGCATTTACCAATAAATCAAAGGTTGTTGAATTTGAAGAATAGTTTTCATTTCCAGACGTATTATAAGTATAAGTATATGCTCCAACTCCTAATAAAACATTATCAGAAACAGTAGTGCCTGAACCAATTAAGCCAGTGTCATTTCTATACAACCTACAAGTTATTTGCGCTGGGCAGTTATAACCTGTAACATTTGTAGAAGTTTCATAATTTATTGGTGAAGATTGATTTGCTGTTATAATAAGAGGCGATGATGCTAAATTAACAGTCAAGTTATATTGCTGTGAATATGCAGAATAGTTAGCATTATCAGATGTGTTTACCTTTACCATATACAAGCCAGCAGCTCTTGTTATTAAAGTGCTGTTTTCTGAGTCTTTTTGGGTATCGTTTATGTATATGTGGCATCCTGGTGCGCTTCCACAAGTTCCTGTTATATTAGAACCAGTTCCGTAAGTTATTATAACGTTCTGGTTTGCGTATTCAGTTCCATTATTTATGTATAGGTTTGTTGGATTGGATGCTTGACTAACTGTTATAGTCCTTGTTGCTATACTTGAGTTTAAGGAATAGTTGGCTCCTCCTGTTGAGTTCAAGATATAAACATAAGTGGCAGCTGCCAATACTGTAGCGTCTGCAGATGGGGCAGAACCAGTTGCTGAGCTCACCAAAGTGCTGTTTCTCCAGAAGGTGTAGTTAACATCAGCATCTCCTGTGTTTGATTCTGATGGAGTTACACTAACTGCTGTTGGATAGGTTACATTAGAACCTGCTATTGAACCCAGCAGAGTACCGTTATTAACTGTTAAATAATATGTTATTCCAGAAGTGTTACTAGTATAGTTAGCATTACCAGTTACGTTTGCCTTGTACGCATAACCAGCTGTGTTGGCAGCAAGTGTTACAGTTTCATTTGCTCCAATAACAGTAGAACCATCTCTATATAATGCAGCTGTACCAGAACTTGAATAAACATGTGTGACGTTTGCTGTTACTGAGGTTCCGTAAGTTATTGTCACGTTCTGGTTCTTGTATGTTCCTGTGGAGTTAACAATGTAAATATCAACTGGGTTAGATTGATTTAGATTAACAACATAAGTTATGTTTGAGAATGAACTGTTCCAATTGTTTGACGTATCATTAGCATACCACTTATAATAATAAGTGCCAGCTGCCAGATTTGTAAGATTATAATAATAAGTAGTATCGCCAGATTTACTAACTCCACCGCTTCCTAAATAAGTATAATTGTTTGCGCCCCACTGAAAGACAACATCAGACACAGCTATGTTATCCGTCCAGTCTATCTGAAATCCATAATTCCTTGAGGGCGTATATTCAGTGTTGTTCGCTACGGATGTATCATTACTTGCATAAGTTGGTGCAGCCCCATCAATAGTAAATGTTCCAGTTGCTGTTACGTTCTCATTTCCTGCTGAGTCGTTAGCATAGATTTTCCATCCAACTATTGTTCCTGTAGCGACTGAAGCATTTTGCCAAGTAAAGTTTGACCAAGAAGATAATCCTGATAATGAAGCTGGTGAACTATAATTAGTAGTTTTGTTTTGCCAAGAACCAGTTTCATTGGTTGATAACCAAGCATATCTCAAAGCAAGATTATCAGACCATTGAGTAAAAATAAGCACAGGGTTACCAACTGCTATATTTGTTGCATTAGTATTGTTATTTGCATAAGTTGGTGAAGCAGTATCAACCGTGGCTGTTAGTGGGCTTGCAGCAGTTCCGTTATTACCAGTATTTCCAGCCAGGTCTGTTGTATTGAACAAATATTGAAGAACCTCCCCATTGGCAACATAAGGTGTTATGTCTATTGTTTTATTACAAGTATAAGGCGAGGAAGAACCATAACAAATCAATGCAGCAGATTGATAAGGACCCGTATCTTGTCTTCTATAATAGACAGTTACATTTATAGAGTTGTTCTTATTTGTCTCAGTTAAAGTGACTTGGAATAGTCTTGTTGACGGATTGTTGAAATAACTTCCATTGGCTGGAGCTACATTTGTTATGGTTGGATTGGCAGTATCGATTGTAAAATTAGCAATAGTATAATTTGAGTTTCCAGCAGTATCATTAGCCGTTATCATGACAGAATAAGAACCATCGGTCAGTGCAGATGTATTTGTAAAATTCCAACTTGTATAAGTCCCTGATAATGTTGCGAATTTAGTGTTGTTTGTGACTATAGTATCTGCGCTGCCATCGCTTGCTGCACCAGTTATATTAAATGATGAACCTCTAAGATAAACATTGTTAGATGGATAAGTCAAATCTATAGTTGGTGCGTCCACATCCACCTCCACGGTTAAAGCTATAGTGCTGTTAGAATTGGTTGCATAATCAGTTGCAGTTACAGTTAAACTCTTAGTTCCAGATGTTGCTCCTGATAATAGGCATGTGGCAGTATAAATACCTGAACCCTGATGCGTCATTGCTAAATCAGCTGCACAGCCAAGAGTTGCCGCATTTACGGTTACTGTACTTATGTTTGTTGATGGCGAAGCATCTGTAACAGTTGCATTAAGAGTTATAGTATCGTCATTCTTTGCCTTAGATTTCCCTGCAACATAAGTGGTTGGATTGGCAGTTACAGATGGATTGACAGTGTCCAAATTAACTGTTCTAGTTGAAGATGAACCCCAATTTCCGGCAGTATCATTCATATAAACTTTATATGTATAAGTTCCATCGGATTGCGAAGTCATGTTTTTATAACAGTGGGTTGTTCCGATTAGTGTCATAGATGTATTTGTTGCCCCGTTATCAACAAAGCATTGATCTGGGTTTGATTCTGCAAATGTTACATTAACATAATACCAATTCTGTGATTTGTTTGCATTATTACTTTCCGTCGAACTAACAAAATTAAATGAGGCAGGATTTGTATTGTCTGTTGTTATCACGGTGGTTACAGAACTGTTCAAATTTCCTGCCAAATCAGTAACATAAAATGTTAAAGTGCAGGCTGCATCAGCAGAACAACCTAGTGAAGAGGGTGTTGTACCAACGCTAAACACATCGCTCCCACCAATTTGTGCCATTGATACAAGAGTTGTGCCACTATTTCCACTTACTTTTACATTGCTTGTATTCCTATTAGTATCGGTTACAGTTACATTGACCTGTAAACCAGCATTTGTTCTTAAAACAGTATTATTAACAGCTGCACTTGTTACAGCAGGTTTAACTGTATCAACAATTATAGTGGAAGAAACTGTTCCAGTTGTATTCTCATTCCCAGCATTATCAACAGAAGTAACATTTATTGCATAATTATTTCCATTTGATCCTGTTAAGGTATAATCTGTTGCACTATCATTATCTGCAGTATAGGTAAATGCACCACTATTTGTGCTAACATAAATTCTATATTTTTGTATACCAGATGCATCCGTAGCAGCAGCCCAAGTAAATGCTAAACTTGTATCATTATCGTAGCCTGTTGGTGCATCATCTGTATGCTGTAAGCTTGTGACAGAAGTTGGTGAAGCAGTATCAACCGTGGCTGTTAGTGGGCTTGCAGCAGTTCCGTTATTACCAGTATTTCCAGCCAGGTCTGTTGTATTGAACAAATATTGAAGAACCTCCCCATTGGCAACATAAGG